>Ga0126342_10008637_pt1 | contig 18262 bp, 11 predicted proteins | sample Cyp1metagenome_FD_92528 | JGI IMG/M metagenome (GOLD analysis project Ga0126342, IMG submission 92528) | Coral microbial communities from Lord Howe Island, Old Settlement Bay, Australia - Cyphastrea 1 metagenome | ecosystem: Host-associated > Invertebrates > Cnidaria > Coral ... | reverse complement strand
CATCATGAAATCATCATTCAACCACCATGAAATCATCATTAAATCATCATGAAATCATCATTCAACCACCATGAAATCATCATTAAATCATCATTCAACCACCATGAAATCACCATGAAATCACCATTCAACCACCATAAAATCATCATTAACCCTTGATCTCCCCATACTCCCGGGCTTTTTCAATGCGCTTCGCCACGGACGCCAGGTACGGCTTCCGTGGCTACACCCGCATCCCAGTGGACGAAGTGGCGCTCTCCGATCCACTGTCCAAGTCGCCCCTGTTGGAGGCTGCGGATCAGTGGGGACGTTGACCAGTGATAGGGTGATATCTACTAGGCCAATATAACGGGTATAATGGGTATATAACATCACCCAACCAATAGTTAATGACTGAGTAGACATCGTAGTATCTATTCTACAATGTGAGGCCCCAGTTCGGAATCGCTAAGTTGGTGCGTTTATAAGTCCAATTTCACTAGGGTTGATTAGGTACTTATAACTATAGTTAATGGGGACTATAAACCAACTTATATAATCAATGGCCATTTTAGGAACCTAAATTGGAGGTACCTACCATATATAAGGCCTATTTTTAAGGCCTAAATTTCAGGGAATATCCCCACAAAATATGGCCTTATATGGTACAGTACCTCCATTTTAGGATCCTGGAATTCCCATTGATGATAGGGTGATATCTATTCTACCAGTGTAGTTATACTACCATGGCTGGGATCCTAGGTATAAAAAGACCATCTATAGATATCTATAAATATCTGATAGATGTCTATAAACGTGGGATTTTCATGAATTACAATGATCATCTGGTTGCTGGTTTCAAACATGTTTTTCCATAATATATGGGATAATCCTTCCCATTGACTAATATTTTTCAAGATGGTTACAACCACCAACCGGGATATTCTACCATAGTTCCTTTAGTTATAGTTAAACTGATATAGTTTATGATAAACAATCACCATAGTTTATGATATTCTAACATGATATGTTGACCTTCCCATAGTTCCTATAATTCTGGCCATGGTAGAATATCCACTACAATCAATGGGTAGTCATAGGTTTCCTTACTATGGGTAGTAATCCCAATAACCCCAGTATCACTCCCTACAGGATGTGCCCCCCCAGTGATGTGAATGTTGGGTTATGGGGCCCCATCTAAATGTAGTCATTTAAGTATCATACACTGTTGTTATTATAGTTATTTGCACCAACTTAGCTAACGAACTGGGGCCCCATCCTGTGAGATTACACTCTGGTAAACATACAAAAAGCTATTGAAAATGGCCATAGAAATAGTGAGTTTTCCCATCAAAAATGGTGCTTTTCCATAGTTATGTTAGTTTACCAGAGGGTATATTGGGATTCATATGGCTATGGATTCAAGACAAAAATAAAAATTTCGCATTTTTAGGGAGATGAACATCCAGAAATCCCAGCTATTTTTGATGTTCACCAGTATTTGGGGATGTATCTTTGATTTTTATTGCTGGAATTTGCTTGTTGATATTGAACTATCGGATTAATTATGGGGGTATTGGATAATAATTTACGATCGATAATTATAGCCAATAACAACAGGGGTTAGTAACTGTCCCATTTTGAGTATATTGGACATCACCTGAAAAAGTAGCCATGAAATAGACCATATACCATTCATGGTTGGGTGATGTGACCCATGGGGACATCAGTCATGACCCATGATAATTTATATGAAATGATATTGGGATTTATGTTTTATGGGTTTTACCATGGGTCCGTGGGACTGGGGAATTTACCCTCTGGTAATGACTAACATAGCGAACTGGAAAATCACCATTTTTAATAGGTAAACCATCTATAAATAGGCCATTTTCCATAGCTATGTTTGTTTACCAGAGCAACCAAAATGGTGATTCGTTTTTTTAAGTTCAATTGATTCTAATGGGAATTACATATGAATTTCGGGGATGGGGGATCTAACTCAGAAAATAATGGTGATAGATACTATCGGTATTGTATAACGATACTGGCGACCGATATTACTACAGGTATCGGTATGTCTCCAATTAGTATGACCTAGCTATTACATTGGATAGGATTGGATTCTAATATTGCTTTATGAATAGTTTAATAGTAAAATATTGGATAAAATTGCCATTTCAGGGACCTGAATTGCAGGAACTTACCTGTATGAGGTCTATGTAAGGGCTATGTGAGGGTTACCTGAAATGACAATGAATGTCATCCAAAAATGGGGATGTGAGAAACAAAATTGATTTGATATGATCAGTCAGTATGGGACTTACTTGCTGTTTCACTCCACGATTCGATTCAGTGATTTTTACGCAGTTTTTGGAGTGCCTAGTGACCCTAGTGGCACTGCAAACGGCACCTCATTAGATTTTGTGATCCTAAACCAACCATTTTTGACGGGAAGAAAAAAAACTTGACCCAGCCCCCAGCCCCAAATTTTGAGGATTTTTCGGAGTTGGGCTAGCCTAAACGCATGTGTTTCCAGGTTTCCCCATGACTCATGACAAAGAAGGATGGATTTTGGATGATGTGGGTTTCTTCCATTTAGAAAACCCCAAAATAGGACTTGGGTAGGAAGCAAGAGGCATGTTCATATTCCACAGACCTGAAATGGGGATGGGCGAAAACCTATGAAATACCATATGTTTGGAGGATTAAAATCCTCTCAATTTCAATGTGTGAAAAATATCCAGGTTGCACCACGGTATCGATCCATATTTCATGGACCTAAAGAAAAACTTATGTCTATAGGCCGGTATATAGCATATAGGTTCCTTTTCTATTTTTCAGCATATATATGTATATGTATGTATATATATATACATATATATATGGGGATGGGTCAAAGCCTGTTCTAACCATATTTGGTAACTATGTTAGGGTACCATCCAGGTGCCAAGGTTTTGACACATAGCCATGTATATATATATTATATTTATATCCTAAAATACTGGGGTACTCGTAAATCATCCATTTCAATGTCGAAATGTCTATTATAAACACTCCAAATCTTTGGGTACCCCCATTCATGGAACCCCCACATATATTTATATATACATATATATATATTACAGAATAGCCATAATATATATATATATATTATATATATATACATATATCAATAGCCATATATATATATACATAATTATAGATATGATATTCATTACACACATATTGATGGTTTCTGTCTCATCTACGACCGTGACCGTGACTCACCGTGACAGTCCTTCCCAAACACCGAGCTGCCGGTGTTCGGGAGCCCGAGCCAAGTCACCGGAGAAGTGTTTTTTTGGATGTGAATGGTGACGTCTAATGATTGGTATACCCGGCCTGGTAAACATACCAAAAAGCCATGGAAAATGGTGATTGAATGGTGATTGAATGGGATGTAATGGGATTTAGCCTCTGGTAAACATACAAAAAGCGATGCAAAATGGCCATAGAAATATGATTTACCCATTGAAAATGGTGATTTTCCATAGTTACGTTACTTTACCAGAGGGTAGGTAGTGATGTTTAAAATCGATTAAAATCAAATTTTACAGGATAGTCGAAAATAACTTTGAGTTTAAACTTTGGTTACTATTAATGGATGATTAAAAGATGGTTAGTTAGTCATTGTTTAATGATGTTTTAAGGGTTAATGATGGGTTAATTACGTTTAATTGTGGTTAATGATGCTTGATGGTGAATATAAGCAATTAGAAATACCCTCAACCAACTAGTATATTGAGACGGGTTAGCGGTATTTTTAATGACTCAAGTGAAGTCGACTCAACTTGAGAGCTATGGAAAATGGTCCGTTTAGATCTAGGTCGATCTTGGATGGGTAGAAACTAATCTTTCAGTCTTTTGGTAGGATTATCCACCAACTAAATTGCAGGGTTTCTCAGATTTTTTTTGCAGGGTATCTAAGATTGGCCATGAGATGATTTGCCCATTAAAAATGGTGGTAAATCCATCTGTTTTACCAGAGGGCACCACTGTTAATGTTGATTTTGAAAGGAAGTGATACTACCTGGGTTATTGATGGTTGTTGGAGATTTTTTTGACACCCGCAACAAGGATAACTATTCACCAACAAGTATGGATGATGTCTTGTCCGCAAAGACACCGGAGTTCGACCAAGCGCAGAAAAACTGGAGGAATATTCAGCAACAAGACAGAGGATTTGCCAGCGATAGTTCCGAATTTGCTGAATCACCAAAGGTTAGTTCCAAACTCTTTTTTTAGCAAATGAAAAACTGGAAGATAGAGTTTGACTGATTTGGATAGGGATTGACTGAATGATCAATTTTTTGGGCGTACCAAAAATCAATTGGCAACGTGGTGCAGCACCAAAGGTTCCTCCATGTTTCCTCTATCAAGATCACCTTTGTCGGAGGGGCAACCACTTTTACCCTCTGGTAAACTAACATAGCTATTGAAGCCATGGCCCTATAGAAATCGTTGATTTATCCATTTAAAATGGTGATTTTCAGGTTCGTTATGTAACCGTTTACCGAGGGTGAAGGCTTCATATGTTCATCAGCTTTAACTTAAGTCTCTCGGGTCGCCATTTCAAGATGAGCCAAGATTAGTCGCAAATTCACCCAGAGCCGCAGAGCTGTTGTGAAGGTGGGAAAACCCCAGATTAAATTTACCATTTGGGGATGGTAAAAATAGCACCCATTTATGGCTGGTGATTTTGGGGTTTGGATTTTAGTGTTTAGATGTTGGTGGTTTGGAACATTTGGATTATTGTTCCATTCAGTTGGGAACAATAATCCCATTTGACTTATATTTTTCAGAGGGGTACGTCAACCACCAACCAGTTTAGATATGAAGATTATTCCTATATCATCCCCAAAAATAATGCCATATATCATGCCATATATCATGCCCATATAATCCCTATGTACCTTTTTTAAAGGCCCAGGTCAACCACCCAGTTTGAGATGTATAGAATTGATCTTCCCCTGCCGACTAGCCCCTGGAGATGGTGCGGCACGTACCGTACCGTCAGACCTTCCAAGGAGCCACATTTTTTCGTCCATCTTAGGTGTAGAGTCCCAGAACAATCATGATTTACTGGTTGGTTATCCCACTATAATGGCTATAAATGATGGTTAATGATGGTTAATGATTGTTAATAACCACTGGTTGGTGGTTTCAAACATGAATGGATTATGTCCATAAAAAATAAATGGGATGTCATCCGAAACCCATTGACGAACTCCATCATTTTTCAGAGGGGTAGGTCAACCACCAACCAATCATGTTTCTCCCCCCATTCCCCCACCGTTTTTTTTGCATATTTGGGTCTGAAAATAGGCTATACTAAACTTAGTAAACCCAACAAACATATAGAAAAGGAAAGCACTATGAAACCAGTGGCAAATGTTTTTTCATGTTTTAGCTGTTTGGGGGTTATTAATGGTTATTATACTATACACCGACAAAATGGGACAAAACATGACAAAACCATCTCACCCAAAGAATTCTTTGCAACTCACATCACTAAGGTACGAGTGAGTGGCTGCAGAGATTCAACGCATCACAGTGGCTCCATTTTGCGGACCAAATATCGCTCAAAGCTACTCAGACTCTTCTGGGCCCATTTTTTTTACACCCAAACATTCGATGGTTTTTTCGGACTCAAGACGATGAAAAATTCCTTCAGTTCCTGGTTGGTGGTGGTTTGGAACATGACTTTCCATTCAGTTGATCCCAACTGACGAGTTAATCATATCTTTTTCAGAGGGGGCCCAGGGTTAAAACCACCAAGCAGATGATTATTCACCATCATTAACCATATAATAAGCATTAACATTAACCATTAATATTAACAGTATATAAAACCAACCAATGGTAGGTAGGGTTAAAACCACCAAGTTCTAGTTGGTTTGGTACAGGGATGGATCTTTTTTTCAGCACGAAACACGGTCCCCTGCTGCGCTCGAAAAAGTGCTTTGGGCTTTAAGGGTTGCCCCATTCTGGCATGGGGATGGGTCAAAACCCTGGTACCTAGTGAACCCCAAAATAGCTGGCAAATGGATGTTCATCCCACTAAAAATGTATCTATAGGTATTTACCCATACCCACATATTCTGACCGCCCCATCATCCAGTTCTTTGACCCAGCTGGACACCCGTTTAACGACGCCTTTTCGACGCCATCTGAGTTTCGACACTTGGGATCTGAGCATTTTCTGGCCAATTGCGAGCCATGATGTTTGAGCCATTGATCAACGAAGTAGGAAGAGCCATTTGGGAAAGTATCCATCTGATGATACTATATATAATAATTAATTCTGTTTGTTATTTATTAATAATTATTATAAATACACGGAATATACCCAGTCGTATTGATGCTGTTTGACGAATAATTTTCCTGGATATGGGTGTGAGTCAAGACATGGTTTCGACTCATGAGGAAAAAACCGAAAACAACCAGTGAACGCACCGTTCGGCATCAAATTGGCTCAGTGGCCCTGTAAATTTCAACAAAAAGACTGAAATGTGGTGCGCAGTTTCTAGGGATCCCTTGTTTTCTTTTAAAAATGTGGAGCCACATTTTGGGGCATGAGTCATGAGTCCGAAAAGGCAGAAATATGTGAGTCAAATCTGGGATTTGGGGTCAGTTAACCCACTCTTTGTAAGTGCATCAATCCCAACTCCAGTTTGAATACAAACCAAGATGTTTCATTTACAAAACTGAGATGGATAATAACACCTTGCTACGTTTTTCCCCACAGTTGAATGCACGGGATATTTATGTGGACCACATACCACTGTCGATAAGTTGCTTTAAACAACCCATCTGTGCTTCAAGCAATAATAATGAATGATTATAATTTCATATCATTTCTATGGTAAAACTGTTTTAAGTTGCTTTACTAACCCATCTATTGTTTCACTAACTACCACCATAAACCCGTCGTAAATCTCCTCTCGTTTCCCGGATCCGAATGTGGGACTGTCGATGCCATGTGGCAGGTGATGTGGGACGAACCCAGCAAATGCTATTTCTTTCACAATCAGGTGCGGGAGCCCGGGAGCTGGAAAAGAGCCCGAGGATCATCCCATGATCATCGTGGTTTCTCATGTTTTTCTAAGCTGAAATTTAGCAAGTCCCCTAAGTGGGGTTATTGCATTTGCTGGTTGTGATAGATGTGGAGCTGCTGAAACCTGTGGCCCTGTGGTCAAGATGATGGTTACGCTCTGGTATTCAAGCATAGCTATGGCATAGATGACCCAATTATAGATTCATATAGATTATTTACCTATTAGATCATAGCTATTGAAAACAACCCATCTATAGATGATTTACCCTAAAATAGCGATGTTCCACCGCAAACTATTCGCTGACTGGAGGAGAATGATATTGTGAATGATATGGTTGATGATATATGGAGGTTTCCAAGGGCATACTCCCAATCATCCAGTCGTCATAAAACCATTCTGGTATTGAAACCCATGGTTTTGCGGATCCCTCATTTTAAGAAACCCCTACATGGTCAAGTGCCAATGGGCTATAATCATTACTCATCTTTAGTAGTCATTGGCAGTTCCTGACCCCCCGGCAACTATAGTGATTGCTAATGTTTGTTCACTTATAGTTGCCGGGGGGTCAGGAACTGCCAATGACTACTAAAGATAAGCAATAATTGATTGGTGGCTGTTGATGATTGTCAATATGTTGCAGCTATGTTTCAGTTGTTTTTGCTACAAATATGTTTGCCACTGCAATGCATACAGGCCCACTGTATAAATTGAGCCCTTAAAACATCCTATGGACTACTGTAATCACCAGGGATTTGTCAATCATTGTCTATTTAGCACGGTCCTGTTCAAAATCATTACATATCAAAAAACCCTCTGGTATTCAAACATAGCTGGCTGGAAAGTTTCCTAATCTGGTTGGTGGTTTGGAACATTTTTTATTTTCCATATATTGGGAATAATCATCCCAACTGACTAACTTTTCAGAGGGGTTGAAACCACCAACCAGTAATACATGGAAGTTTTTGGGTTATGGGAAATGTATCTTTAAATGGTGATTCGATTGCCACGTCTTCCGGGAGGTACCTGCATCAACATTGCCACATGGTTCTTCGATTTTGAACGAACGGTTGCTCCTAGTTCTTTGATATGGAGGTTTCCTAAAATAGGGGTGTACCCCTAAATCATCCATTTTCACAGGATGCTCCATTACAAACCATCCATATTTTGGAGTACCCCATTTAAGGAAACCCCCCAAAATAGGGCCAAAACAGTTTTGGCTTTTTATCCAAGTTGAGCGGCTCTTTCCAAAAACCAAAAAAAACTACAATCTACAGGAATCCCTTCGGAAACCGAAACCCAGCCTATCCTATCGGAAAAAAACCTCGCAAGCAAATCCTCGAGAGGATGGTGCGAGAGATCCGACTGGGTTCCCGTACTTTGGAGATCCCATGACCTGCATGGCATGACCTGCACTCGAGATCGGCTCAGGCTGAGACCAGTCGGGGCAACACGTCACAGCTCGTTTGGTGATAGTGATCTGCTCCAAAAACTTCGTTGGTGCACCATTTCGGAATGAACCTCAATGGTGCCGGCATAATTTAAGAATGCCTTGAATCTTCTGCTAGAAGTAGGGCCGGTAACAATGAGACGTATTAATCATGGTAACCATTGACAATGCTCAGTTTACCAGCTGATTTGAAGTTTGCGATGAATATCTCTCAGATTGGCCATTCCATGGTTCTTTTCTGCACCATCTTTCCTGTGGTTGCGTAGCAAATGGCAGGAGACTGAAAGCTCCCAATGGGAAATGCCGCGTGGGGAAGCCTGGCCGATCAAAGATGAAGGTGTCAGTCAAATTGGATTCGTAACAACCTGAAGATGGCTGGTTAGAGTTATAGATATGAAGATTATTCCTATATCATCCCTATATAATCCCATATATATATAATGCTCATATAATCCCTATGTACTATATAATCACTGATTGGTGGTTTGGAACATTTGGAACATGACTTTTATTTTTCCATATATTGGGAATTTCATCGTCCCAACTGACGAAGTCATATTTTTTAGAGGGGTAGGTATACCACCAACCAGTATAGATATGAAGATTATCATAATCCACTATTGAAGGGTTCCACTATTGGTTATTATCAACGATGGTTCTTAATATGGTTTATAACCCCAATGACATCCCCAATCTTGGATGGGTAGTTGCTGACGCCGTGCCGGGTGGCCCGTGCGTTTTAGCTCATTTTTGCGTTTCATAGGTCGTCCTTGATACTACGTTGAGTTGCCAACACATGTTCCACAAACTAGGAAGACGTTGATGATGCAACGTGATGCTACGTTGACAGCACGGTGGGGTGTGGTGGGTTGGGATATTAACGTCCTGACGACCACGTCCTTGATACTACGTTGTCAACACATGTTCCACAAACTAGGAAGACGTTGATGATGCAACGTGATGCTACGTTTGACAGCACGGTGGGGTGTGGTGGGGTGGGATATTAACGTCCTGACGACCACGTCCTTGATACTACGGTGTAAACACATGTTGATAACATGTGGAAGTATCTTCATAGTACGTTGATCACATGTTGAAGTATCTTCATAGTACGTTGCTAAAATGGCTCCCAAAGCAGTTGAATGTCAAGAAAAGCTCCAGAGGACATAGCGTAGTCAATCCCCACCTGAAGGAAAAGACGTTTCAGTGGCTCTGGCGTTGCCATAAGAATGTGAACGACAAGTTCACACCGGCACAAATGTGCAAGGAGATGGGAAAGCTTTGCAAGCGGCTTGCTTGAATATGGAAAACGACGCTGACGCTGCCGCCCACAGGCCACCCGGCACGGCGTGACCTGGGTAGTTTAATCCGTTAGTTTTCTACTATGATGATAGTGTACTCACTTCCTTTTTTTCCTGGTCAATAGTTTTTATCCCTTTTTTTTACGGTAATAGCAATGATATTGGCCCATATCATGTTAAATGGAAGATCAATTTCCATCATGGGATAAGGATCAATGATAATGGTAACATGTCAAGTGTATAGGTTTTTCTCGCAACTTGTTTTCATTTGTTTGGGTTTGCTGCGCGTAGGACCACGCGCATCCAAGCATGTCCGAGGCCAAGGGCGCGTTTTGAACAGCAAGATCAAAAACCACTACCGCCTGCTGTTGCGTCCTTTACGGCTTGAAGGGCTAGCAGCCGGGGCTGATGTGGCCGCTAGCATTTCACGGGCTGGCTTGAGTATGCAATCTGGAACTTTGCCAGTTGAAAGGCACTGGCGTTTTCTGACATCGGTATTTCCAAAGGCTCAGAAGCAATTGACAGAACCATCTTTCTCCCTTTTGAGCAGCATCGCTTACATAAGGTACAACGTCATGCATTTTCAGAAGCCTTTCCCAGTCAAAGGTGCTGACAAGGACTCCTTGCTTCAGCAACGGTTCCAAGATTTCGGCGACCTCCTCAGCCGCACTTGCAGAGGAGAAGAGTCGCCTTTGAAAGCAGAGCTGCAGGCAGAGTACAAGCAATTCTTGCTAAGCATGCCTCCAGACCCTCCTGGTGTTCCTGCTGCTGCTCCAGGGCCTCCACCTTCGACACACACCGAGCCGAAATAATATCATGTCATACCATTTATTCTCCATGTTGCTCAGAAACTGTGATGGCTATCTGATGAACATGGGATAATTCAACATGATGGTTCAATGGGAATTTCAGGATCCTAAAATGGAGGTACTGTACCATATAAGGCCATATTTTGTTGGGATATTCCCGAAATTTAGGCCTTACATAGGCCTTACTTATATATTATATATGGTAGGTGCCTCCAATTTAGGTTCTTGAAATGGCCATTGAATGGTTGTGTTTCGGAACTACCCATGCCCCTCGGATCTCCAGACATTCGAGGTACAGCTGGAGCATGGCAGGTGCACTGGTCTGAGGTGCGGCGTCCTCAGGGATGTCAGCTGTTCTTTTGTTAATGGGATAGAAATTGGATTTAGCCTGTGGTAGATTAATATCATAGAGTTATTATAGAGTATTATTATAGATGATTGTTTGTAATTCGAGATGATTAAGTATTGTATACTGTATATATATAATTATATATATGTGGGTAAATTATAACGACCTCACCACGACCTCACTGGGAATCATGGTTTATTTTAGGGGAATCATCCCCAAATATGGCCCAACAGTTCAAGTTAGTGAAATGATTTACCCAGAGAGGAATGATTCGGGATATTATTCATGACACATGATGAATAGAATATGGGTATAATCCATGATACATGTTATCTTTGCTAAATTCAGAAAGTGCCGATGACCGGATCGATGGCGCGGGAGTGTGGCGAGCTTGAGGAGCTCCTTCTATACAGGATGGGGCCTCCCAAGGAGGCTCCTACGTGCCAGAATTTGAGAGCAGTGGTTGTGAAATGTTGCTGTTTTTGGGCTGAGGTTCCAAGAAAAAAATTGCATGGCAGTGCAATATTGCAGGGTTTCAATCACTGGGTCAGCATTTCTGATGGCCATCCTTGGCCCTGTGCCATGCTGGGATGGTTCCTGAAGTTAGTAAATGGTTAGTAAGTGGGTAACCCCTCATGACACCATTACAAGCGGGTTATCACCCATTTACTGGATGTTCTTGTACCGCATTCTATTCTGCGGATTTAATCCATGAATATCCACATACATGACGGTTGCTCCATCGCAGGTAAATTGTAGCCAAAAGTGAATGTTTGCTGGAAATTGACCTCCTGATCTAGCCATGTTTCCCCTTTGACCTGTGGTGTTGGGAGCAACCCCTGACCAACTTGGGATCAAATGATGCTTGGAATCAACTATACATCATGGAAAGAATTGAATAATCCCAACATTTTGGTTTGGAAGTGAAGTGCTAGTGATCTATGTTGGCGGGACCCATACCAACTTGTTTATTTTTGCCAGATAGACTACAATGTTCCCATCGACATGGCAAACCAAGTTGATTTGTTTGCATCATTGTTGGATCTACCTTAGTCAAGTCCAGCCAGTATTTGTTCTTTCTTCCTTACCTGTTTCAATGAGTGGTTAAACCCTGCTGTTTTTCCTCAATTTCGTGATGGCACACGGTCTCCGATTTGGTCGAATCCTCTCGATTGTTTGGTGGCTAGAATTCTTCATGAATTGCTGCTTAAGATTAACCATTGATTTGCGGGTAGGCATGTCATTCTTGTTGGCAAAAACCAGTGCTTAAGACAAACATTCCCATGTGGGGTGTTTCTCAAAAAAATCCCATAAACATTGGTTTCACAATCGGAAATGATCAGTTTTGAATAATTTTAGGGTACCCGGGTACCCCATTTGAGACACCTCCATGTGATATGGCGTATGAGCATCCCAGTTTTAAGTGGTTCCCAACCCATACACCACTTCTACAACCCACTTACTATAATTGATAATTGGATATGTTCCGTGTAATTATAAATTTTAATACCGGTCTATTATCAATGGTCCATTTTAATACCGAATAATACCGTATAATTGTCACTTATCATGGTAGACAACCGATTTTGATTGACAATCAGATGATTGATAAGCAGTAGACTGATAAGCAGTGGATGGTATCTTAAGATAGAACTATATCAATGATTGATAATTATCATTCTTGATTAGCTGCATACAATTCCCATGAATTTGCCGAGTAAGTAGATCCCATTGCCGTGCTAGGAATACGACGCTTGGTTCTTCGTTCACGGGTGCGGCAGCCGAATGTCATGGAAAAAGTAGTGGGGAATGGGTTACCCTCAGGTTATTTGACGTAGCTATGGATGGAAGAAATCTTGCATCACCTTGGATGGTTGAAACCTTTTAAATCATGGGATGTTTACCACTTATCAACTGGTGATTCGGATTTCGCTGGCCCATCCACCTTATCTATGGAAAATCATCTGTAAACGAGTACATATGGTCCATTTGCCAGAGCTGTGCTAAATAACCAGAGATTAATAGTTTTTGTTGGATCCACCTGATTTACGCCATGAAAAAAAGAGGCGCATGTAGAAAAAACATTTAGGCAACCCACAGAGGAATTGGCCAGGCAAGAATTGTGCTTTCCTCCCTCAAGATGTTGCTTATGCAGCAAGAACAATGAGGATATACTTTATCGATTGCATTTTGCCGCTTTAGTGTGGAAGACGTCTTCATTCTGATCTCGAGACCAGAATCAGTCGTAAGTTTTGGACAGCCCCTCGCCCCATGCGAAAAACCTTGAGCAGTCGTTCAGAACTGAGACCGCATGTTTCACAGGATTTCTGGCCATTCACAATGGGAGGCACCAAAATGTGTGGAAGCCCAGCGAATTCGCGAATTCTCTCAGCATCTGGACAGAGGTACGGGCGTTTGGCGTTTTTTGAGGTCCCCCCCGATCACGAGTCACGGGATCACATATTATATATATATATATATCTATATATATACTATAGCTGATATGTGTATATCTCAGGCTGCCTGATCTAAGCAATCTATCGGATTCTATCACTATAAATAATAAAGCATAGCGTTATCTCTTTTTTTTGTATCCCTATATTATCTATACTATCTACTTACTGGTGCTAAGCGTAGGGAATGGATGGGTTGCTGGGGGCTGCTGGGATTATTCTTGATAGTTAGCCAGTGGATCATTCCCTCATTCCCTACTAAGCACAAGTAAGTCTATCAGATGTTAAAACTGGCAGTATTAACCATCACTATTAACCACTATTAACCATCACCATTAACCAATCATCACTAGTTAAGTAACCATTCATCAGTCCTCATCCCAGTCTTCTCTTGCGGTCTCAGGTCTGGCAGACTTGGGCTGGAGCTGGGCCTATGGAACGAGTTGGGATCCACGGCTGGGGAAGGGATTGAAGTGCGATGTGTTCCGAATAACTAAGGAATCATGGTGGACATGTAGAGATATATATATGTATGTATATATAAGGGATCATTATAGATACATTAGGTATTTATTTAAGGAATACAGTATCTCGTTACTTTCATGAATATAGATATGTGAATGATATATGATTTATAATATTATATATATACACACACGACTCAGAAATATCATATACATCATTCAGGAATGTGCTTCAGATGGTAATTACTAATAGTGCATATTTATGGATAATGTATGGATATGTTTACCTACGTGTACATACAAACATTGCTACAATGATTATACAATAAACTCTAATGTCAAACCTGATGAAAATAGATATTTTGTATGGTTTTCCAGTAGATCAATGATACAAACCAAAATCATGTATATAACATGTGACAATTATTCCACCCAAAGACAATGGATACAACCCCAGGTCTCCCCAGTGAGATGTTTGTTTGTGCGTACGAGTTGAAACTGGTTTGGTCCTGCCAAAAGTTTCCTGTATTTGATGGGAAACAGAGCGGGCTTGCGAACCTCTGAAGAAGCAGAGAAGGCACACTGTGCACAATTCCAGCCATAGGAAGCAAGGCTTGACAATCGATGGGCGCAGGCACTTCGCGATTTGTACTTGCAGATTGGAAATGGGCATTCCATTGCCGTCGCGGGCAGTCAAACTTTGAGGCAGCTTGGTCTTCCTGTGAGCAATGCAGGGTCGGACGAGCAGCGTGATGCTCGCCAAAGGGGCTCTTCCAGCAAAATACACAGATATTGCAACCTGTGCATGCAAATATCTTCTGAGGTGGACCTTGTCGGCTAGATCATACCCCGAAAATGCCGCCTCAAAACAGGACCAGTTCTTGAGGAATGTGACGCATCGGATGGAGGCCCGTCCCACTTCCCGGAGAAATTGCAGTAAACGGAATCTATTTGAGTGGCTGGCAGGTCCGGTGCGAATATGAGGCCTGTTCCGGATCTTGGAGCGATGAAAGAGAGATACTTGAAGAACAATAAGAATTTGGCCGAAACCATGGATATGTGATGTGGGGGTGTAACGCCTGTTGCCATGTTTGTTTATGCAGGGCCGAAACCAGCAGATCGAGCACAGAAGTCCAACAACTGTGAGAGAGGCCTGTGAGAAAGTGAAGTCAGCCCAAAAAGACCCAAAAAGATATATGTAGTATCTCACAGTCGTGATGCAGTAGCAAGTGTCATCTCATGTCATCCAAAGAGAACTTGTGATGGAATTGGGTGATCATTCCAGTTTCTACATGTGGGTAGTACCCCAGGTTACATCCCAGTGAAGCATGAGGTTATCTGAATTTGGAGGACTGGGTGCTAGACTAGACGCTTGCAACCTATCTATGGGTGGTTCAATCCTGACTGTTGATAGTTAAATCTACGATTTCTGATGGGTGCATCTTCGTTGTTGTATGCTTAATTAAACCATATTAAACCCTAATTTCGACCGTCAGAGCCCTACCTCTTCTGGTCAAACCCCCGTTCGGGAGATTACATAATCTGCGTGTCGGGATGCTGAAGCCAGCATTCTTCCCCCAATATACTGATGCCCCAAAAGACCACCTTCGAAATCCTACAGGACAACTTTTCTAAATCATGGCCAATGCTGATCTTGTGTAATTACAGCCGGACAAAATTACATAAAATAATTGTTGCTGCTCCATATCAGGACCATTCTTCACCTACCCGGTCTTGGGGCCCCTGCATTGCACTCTCGCAATAGATGTAAATGATATAAATGTAGAACAATCTGAAATTATGCCTTAAATAATCCATATAACATCCTAGAACCCTGGACACATGACACAAAAACAAATCTTTAGGCCCACCGGAATATAGACTATATACATGTGTATCTGTACATCCATACACAGTAAACTGGCATGCTATATGTTGATTATATAACATCGACCCCAGATGAATGATGGTTGTGTTTATTTGCAGATGATCACTAAAATTTTCATCCCCCTACCATCTGGTAAACGTTTACATAACTATGGAAAATCACCATTTTATAGCTGGGTGAATCAACTTTTTTAAGACCATTTTCAATAGCTACGTAACAAACTACCAGAGGATAAATCCCACTACATCCCATTAAATCACCATTAAATCACCATTAAAATAGCTATTTACCTTTACATACCATTAAAATCCCATTGTTCCGTTTTTTTTTTCACGAACCTCCACCAAGCGATAGACCTTGAACCATCTAAAACCGCCAGGTGCTGAGACTCAGGTTTTCTGAGACGGCGAAAAGATCGAAAAAGTTGGCGCCGAGTTTTCAGAGGATCATCTCTAAAAGGGGTTGGAAGACCATGGGTTTTCCCATGAAGATTATCACTAGGTCAATCTTACATGGATACTTTAATCCTTTAGTCTTTTGGTATTAATGGGAATATCTACTAACCAGCAAAGAATTTGTCATTTTTGCAGGGTATCTAAGATTGGCAATGATCACTGGTTTTAATGGGAAATATCATGGAATATGGTGATTAATTATATGGCATTTCAAACAGTTTCTAGGTCAATCAACTGGATGGTTAATAGATGGTTAATGAGATGGTGGTGATTAATGGATGATTAACGGATAATTAATAGATGGTTTACTAGGTCAATCAACTGGATGGGTAGAAACTCATCCGAACTAGTCTTGGATGGTATCAATGGGATTGTCTACGTTCACCAACTAAAAAAAATGCATGGTATCTAAGATTGGCCATGTTTATGAACCCATCCAGTTGTGGATATATGGTATACCTATATCATTCCCATCAAAAAACCTGCAAAGCCTAGTTATAAACCGACTTACCTAGGGGCACCATGTAAGGATCTTTTCTGGCTTCATGGCATTTCCAGATTCCACTTGAAAGCCGTAGGCTGTATCGACCTCACAACAACCAATCGAGATGATGATTAGGATTGGTGGACCTCACACAAAATGGCCAGATTTATGAGCTTTGAAAATTACCCAAAAGTAAAATGCCCCAACAAACTGACAATTCCAGTGCAATGGCCACGACTCTCGACATCGCATAAGAATGCGGATGAGGTTTTCGTATTTTTCAGATTAGCCTGATGACATGGAGAGTTCAACCTGATAGATAATGTCCGAAAGAAGAATGGATTATGGTTTAAGAGCAAAATTAAGACAAAAGACGCGTAGGTAAGACGTGGTGATTACTGTATTTGATTTTTTTCCATGCCTATAGCCCATGTGCTCCTTGATGCTGGTATATTTACCAACATGATTCCACCCAAAATATCCAAAAACAACTCAATTAGTTTTGCAGGTACATACCAAAAAATTGGCCATGTGGTTAAGTCATGTTTGAAACATCTCAAACCGTCAATAAATCAAAGAATCAGAAAGTAGAGATTTACATTCCCCATATGCTCCATGTATGGTATATTTACCAACAAAACTGGATGATTTTTAGGGCAAATGTTGGTAAATATTCCATAGACTGGTATATGATTAGTTGGGATCCATGACTGGGTTGACAAGGTTCCGGAGGAACTTTTTTTAGTGCATGTCTCTCAGGGGCTGATTTCTGTGCCTTTTTACGGAGATATCTTTTGGTAATTTCTTGCAGTTTACAACCTGAATTCCATGGCCCATTTACAATTGGTTTACCTACAGTACAAGTGTGATTTTCATTGATTTTCAACGGTTATGTCAAATTACCAGAGGGTATGATCATGGATACTACAGACTCTAAGCTTAGCTATGCCACTCACCATGGCTCCTGGTGATGCAGAAATACTCATATATATATATGAGAAACCCAATCATAAGCCTACCATTTGAGATTTATATTTATAGCACCCATCTATGGTAAATTTGGAAAAAGTTTATGGCATTGGCGTTACCACAATGATATATTCGTGCATTTCGCTGGCCAGCTTTCTGACAATGGCTGGAGCACGAGGCAATACGAGGGCGAAAATCCCATAGAAAATGGCAGGATTTTCCCTGTACAGATGGTATTTTTCCTAAGCAGATGGAAGAACCAGCCCAAAAAAATCCCTCACGCTGTGAAGTACCATTTCCTTATGACTTTAATCTTAAGACTCCCAGAAGTGGGAAACACTGTTGGGTATCAAAATTTATTTTTTAGTGATTATTTAGTATTTCTCTAGCGTTTGGGATTAGCGTTTATTTTGTTAATGTTTTGGCTTTCCATTTTTTTTACCACAGATTCAAGGTGATTGCGGTTTGGTTTGCTCAGTTCCTTGTGTTGTGTCCACCGTTTTGCTCACAAGCAGAGGCAAGTTGCTTGGGGAACGCTGAAAGAAAACTTGTTGTCAATCTTTG
>Ga0126342_10008636_pt1 | contig 18264 bp, 20 predicted proteins | sample Cyp1metagenome_FD_92528 | JGI IMG/M metagenome (GOLD analysis project Ga0126342, IMG submission 92528) | Coral microbial communities from Lord Howe Island, Old Settlement Bay, Australia - Cyphastrea 1 metagenome | ecosystem: Host-associated > Invertebrates > Cnidaria > Coral ... | reverse complement strand
AAATATATATATATATATATACTAAAATGTGTAAACAGTATTATATATATACACGTTATATATATAAATATATATTTATTTATTTACACGTTATATATATATATATATATATATTATATACATATATATTAAATATATACGTTATATATATATATATATATACGTAAAGTATCTATGGTTTTAACTGAAGGAAGTTTAGAAATCAAACTTCCGACAATATGGACAGATGGAAAAGCAGAGGTGGGAAGAGTCAGAGAGGAGAAGAGCAAAAGAGAGAAGATGAGAGAAGAGAAAGAATAATGAGAAAGAAGATGCAGGTACGCGAAAAGGTAGGAAAGTCGCGAAACACTGCGTTTGTCCAATGGTTTGTGGCTCCAGAGGGTGGAAAAGTAGGCTCGGTAAAGCGGCGGGTGCGGAGCCATCTGGCCAGATGAGAGATGAAAAGTTGCACGCCGTTATGGCGCGAAGCACATTTGGAAGTGAAACAGCTAAAAGTACCTCACGTTCGGAACACTTTTGGAAGTTGAGCTGTCGAAAAAGTGTACGCCGTTGTGGCCCGAAGCATATTTCGAAGTCAAAGGTGTTGAAAACTGATGGGCTCAAAGAACTTTTAGAACTTTTGGAAGTTGAGATGCTTAAAAAGTGCACGCCGTTGTGGCGCGAAGCACATCTCGAAGTCAACATGTACAAAACACACCACATTCAGAGCACTTTTAGAAGTTGAGATGTCGACAAATCACTGTTGTGGCACGAAGCACATGTCGAAGTCAAAATGTACAAAACACCTCAGCCGCGGAGCACTTTTGGAAGTTGCGATGTTGGAAAAGTGCACGCCGTTGTGGCGCGAAGCACATTTCGAAGGCAAAATGTTAAAAAAACACCAGGGGTTCGGACCACTTTTGGAAGTTCAGATGTCGTTTCGCGTGGCAGGCGCAAGGGATTGTGGACCTTGTCAAAAGTGAGCAAGAAGGATCGTTTTGTAGCAGTTTCAGCTACAACCACTACACTACACTCCACTACACTACATTACAGTACAACTACAGCTACAACTACAACAACAACTACACCTTCACTACATTACGCTACACTGCACGACGCTACACTACACTGCACTGCATTGCACTACACTACACTTACACTTATTACACTACACTACACTACACTACACTGCTACACTTACACTAATTACACTACACTAGGCTACACTCAGACTAATTTCACTACACTACACTACACTACGCTACACTACACTGCGCTACACTACACTAGCGCAAACACTAACACTAACACCAACACCAACACTAACACTACACTACCACAAACTAAAACTACAACTACAATACATTACACTACACTAGTTAAACACAACTCCAACCGCCTTTCAGTCCATCAGTGGATTCACTCTGCCATCTGTGATTCACAACAACCAAGCTCTCCTATAAGTTTCCTATTCTGAAACTTCCGCCACCGCCTTGTGCGGTACAACTTGTATGGTTTAAGATGTTTTAATCCACACATATATATTGAGTTTTGTGTATACACAACGTCTATTGGGGTCATCCTGTGTCATGCTTCACTGCGTCCCAGCGACGCAGCGTGAGGAGATCGCAATGCCAGAAATGATGGCGCGCGCGACATAGCCTTGGGGCGTTGAATTTCGATTAATGTTAAAGTGTTGCCCGAAACATAGCACGCTTTTTCCCCATGGATCCAGTCAAGCCACCAAAAAAAACAGCACAAATATCCAGTAGATTCCCTAGTCATGGTGGATTAATCAATGGGAACATAACACAACATCTTCAGCAAATCCTAGTGGTTGGCCAATAGGGATTCCATCTATCATCTTCGGGGGTGCTGAACATTGCTCCAATACCTCTAAGTGACTTTGCATAACTTGACACTATTTCACTATGACTATCCTGTACTAGTATGCGGATACATGATGTATCTGGATGAATTAGACTAATCCACCAACTATAAACCAATCATAGCCTATCACAACTCCATGGTTTGTCCCTGAAACCACGATTCATGTGCCAAAACCTATCAGTTGGGTCTAGGTTTAAACCCAGGTACCTGACTTTTCACAGGAAAAACATGCTGGTACTTGTGGATGTTCATACTCACATTCAGATGTAAAATCAGAGCTTTGTACCAATTGTATTGAAAATCGTATAGCTACATATATAGCTATATTCCGGAGGCTGCCTTCAACTCAATTGGAAACATTCATCTACTGCGATTCATCACCCCAAGTGTTATTCCCCAGTGCTATCCTGGTACCACAAAGCCTGATGGGAGAATCATGGAGAATCAACATCCCTGGGACCCAATCCCTCGAAAATTCACCAGGCAACGTCGATGTCCATCCTTGGTCTTGATCATCGAAATTCCTGCAGATGGTGATGTGTTTTTTTTTTGGAGGACACATGGGTACAGGTCCAAGTGGATTGAAACAACTAAGACATACTTGAAATCAACCAAGTTAAGCAGGTCCCAATAAGTCCTAATAGCTGTCCCAACGCCATTTTAGGATACCAAAGCATCTTCTCCCTCTTCAATTGCTGACCTAGGTATGTTCCCAACTCATGCTGATTATTAGATTGATTTTGGGTGTTGCTTCAGCATCCTTGAGATACAGAAGGATTTGGTTCTTACAAATGGTGGTTTGCGCCTAAAAATCATGCAACAATCCTGTGAGTTGCACACCCACACCCACATCTCAACCTGTTACTGCTATCACATGCTCGCACATTGACATGTACATCTTCATTGGTTAAGATACAATTTTTTAGTTGCCATCCCAATCACGCTTTTCATCGTTTCCAGTAAAAGTACTGTCATTGCTTGAATCACGATGGTCATATACCACTTTTGATCGGAATCAGCACCTTTTTTCGTTGTCATCTAAATTTTGGAACTCCAGGATCTTGTGTAGAAACTGTGCTCCAAAGGAGGTCCGGTTTCGAACGAGATGAACCCGCTGCCGGCCTTTCGACGAAGACATAGGCGACTTTTTCTGGCACGGCGCCTCCATGGTTTTCACAACTGCAAGCAGTTACCCTCTGGCAATCAAACATGGCAATGGAAAATCCTCCAGTCCATGTATATATATATGTATATTAAAAAATACTTGTACATGTGTATATATATATATGAAGGTCTTGATGGGAAAATGAATTTTCGTTTTCATATTGTAGAACCTTCAAAAATGGAAGTGGGTCCACTAGACAGACTCTGTGATGTTACCAAGAAGAGAACGGGATTACAGGAACTGCTATGCAGAGTCCTCAAGCTTGTTTGGAAGTCCAGAAACTGGGGTTACACAATTCCAAGTTCTACTTTTCCTGATAAGATATGGTTGTATGAACATATTGTTCCTACAAAATAAATTTGGGTTCTGGTTTGGGCGGGTAAACGTTAGTATCAATATACATCGTAGGTACCCAACAAATACTTAACAACAAAAGAAACACCATGTTTGCGGTGAATTGACAAAAAGGGTACAAACCCTGCGAGGAATGGAAGATCATTTTTGGGTTTGTTCAACTAAATCAAACTGATGGGAACCCCCACAGAATCCACTGGTTGATCATCATATTTCCCTGTGAAAATGTTCAAACCGGTGTGGATTCTCAATTTTAATGGAAAACATGGGGAACTTGCGCGATCATATGAATCAACATGCGCCAGAAACAGCAAACTGCAGATGGTTTCTGTACAACGCTGATCACCTTCTTGGCATATCATTATCTATCAGATTGTTGACCTTATATGTATATCTATATATCTATCCTATATACTAATTTCTCGTTATATATCTATAATTAAAATTATCCTGTACATTATATGTTCGTTATACACATATATATATATAAATATCAGTAAATAAATATCCTATATATATACACATACATCCTATTAACATTGGACAACCCCAGTTGCTGTTCACCATCTCCAGCTGGATCGCACCTTTCGCTTGGCCGGCCGTACAGACGTACGCGAGGACCTGGACATGGCGAAAACGTTCACGTCCCAAACGTTGCGTACTTTGATTAGAGCTACGTTAAAGGATATAATGTAAATATGATCCATTTATAATGTAAATATAATGTAAATATAATGTGAATATAATGTAAATATAATGTAAATATAATGTAAATATAAAACTAAATATTACTATATAATATTATTGTTTTTGTTATGATTATTATTGTTGTTTTATGATCCCCTTGCCAATTCACCCCAGAGACCTGAGACCTGGGTGTCGCAATTTTATAGGGAACCCAGCGTATACTTTGGAAATGCCCAAACATTGCCATCTATAAAATTGAAGCCCTGGCAAACACATACATAATCAGCCCTATAATCATGGGATAGCAGGGTGTGATGAAGGGAGGGAAGGATAAGTCTGGATAAGCCATGGATAAGCTATGGTGATCATTTTGTGAAAACAAATGAATTTCGGACTGTGCATTGCAAGTTTGGGAGGTCCAAGAGTGCCTTGACCTGGATTTTGGGGTCGGGGTTGGGGGGTTAAAGGCTGATTAAGGGCTTAATTAGGGCTTATCCAAGGGTTGAGGATAAGCGTTGGATAAGCCTTGGATAAGCGAGATTCTGAAAGCTATTCTGCATACCCCCCTCAAAAGACCCTTCAGCACCTCAAAGCCTCAAAATTGCCAAAATGGAGGAAAATGGTGAACGCATATCAAAATCGCGGAAAAAAACAATGCCCTTTGTGGGTTGTGACTTACACTATCCATCCATTTGGATAAGCGGTGGATAAGGAAAATCAGCTATCCATTGTCAATAAGACCTTAATAAGACCTTAACTGATAAGGCTTAAAAAGCTCTTAATAAGGCCTTATGATTATCCAGCCTTAACAGGAGCTTAAATGATAAGCTCATAACCCCCCCTCGCTATTCCCATGATATAAAATCAGAACCTGCTAGTAACCCGTCAATATCATCGAACCCAACAACACCACAAAATTGGGACACCCAGGTCGTATGAAAAAATGTACTAGCTCCAAATCGACCTCTTTAAAATTGGGGCCAACCAAAATGGTTTGATCATTGTTCTTTTCTAGTAAAAATTGGTGTCCCAAGTCGGTTTCTTGCAGGCCCTCTGTTTTCCTTCGATAACGTGGTCACCAAATGTCCCCAATTTTAAATCAGTTTAAGTAAGGCCCCAATTCTGTAGACTCCAGTTTTGGGGTCATCAATCGAAGGCACCAAAGTCAAACCTATTCCATCCGTTGGGTAAGCTGGGTGCCTAGGGAGGAGGATCTCCTGGGAAGAATTTTGCACCCGAGCTACAGGGATTGCTTCAGGCATGCCCTGCTAGCCCTTGCCTTTTGAATGCTATGATGGTGGTGTGGGCGCGGTTTGTCTTACTGCAAGAACCTTGCGCCTATTACGATATACTTGGACGATCGCGCTATCTGAAAAATAAGGAGCGCAGTCTGTTGACACTGTTCTCAACGCAGGCGCGGAGGCTGATACAGTGCTAGGTTTGGAACTCCACCCCGACAAGCTGGCTAGCTTTGCTACACATAAACATCTGCAACAACAGCTCATGCTGCAACAGGACATTGTGGGCAAACCTGCTAAACAGTTTGTGCTTTTAGGCATTCAATATAACCTGGATAATTTGAATGCTTGTGTGGACCATTTGGCTATTACGGGTGTTGTACAGGAGCGTCGCAGCGTTGCCGAAAATTCGCATCCCTGCCAGACAGGTTGGAGTGAAAAAAAATGTTTTTGCAGCAACTGGTGCTTTTTGTTTGCATGGACAGGTGGTGGTTCAGTGGACTTCTTTGACTGAAGCTGCAATTTGGGGGCGCAAGCCCCCACCTGGCAGGATCAGATTTCTCTTTTGGAATTCTATTGGTTCGCCACGCCTTCACCCTGATTTTGTTTTGCTTTTCGAGGCAACGCAGGCGGAGTGGAACAGAAGATGCAGGTTGGCGTGCGGGTTGTCTGCCCCCGGTCGACCCGGACCTCGCTGGAAAGCGGTTCAGCAGACGGAGAATTTCAATCCGGGTGGGTCTCTATATGACCTATCTACGCAGAGCTGCGGTTTGTGCGTGGGTCAGAGCTTTGTGGCGTGATGACACTAAAACTGAGGAACACGTGCCTGAGGAGCACATCCCTTGTTTTCTTTTTCACCTTAATGTGACTAATGAATTGGCATTCTACGGCCGTTGGGTGCTCAAGGGTGCGGTGGTTGCCAACCCTGGGCGATTGGCGCAGAAATCTGCAGTGGAACGAAAATTGCTTTTGCCTTTAGTGAGAGCAAGGCGTATCATTCCAGTACAAACACGGTGGAGCCGGATGAGGAGCTTGTGCAATTTTTGCGACAATCTGACCCTGGGATGTTGCCCATGCTGGGTCTGGATGGTAGCTGTGTCATAGCTTGTGGTAGTGAGTTTTGGCAGAGAGCGAGTTGGGCCGTGGTTGCACATGACGGCCCCACGACCAAAGGCATTGTATACCAGGCTTTGAACAGACTCCTGCTGCCGGTGACCGCTCTGCACTTAGTGCTTGTCGTACCGACGCTGCGGCAGAAAGTGCAAGTGCTATAGTTTTCAGGAGGAGATTTCGGCAGTTCTTATGCAGCATCACTCTATATCACTCTGCTGCCAGTTGGGCTGCTGCAGCCTTCAAGGCTCAGAAGGAGAATGCACAACCTTTCTGGCAAGTGCTTCTCGACCATGGCCCTGCTCGTGGTCGAGAGGATGAGTGAGACTCTTGTGGTTGGCAATTGTGGCGTCTTAACTATTTTCTTTACAAAAAGCAGGTTGACGTTCTTCTTCAACAACAACAACAACAGCAACAACAACAGCAACAGCAGCAACAGCAGCAACAGCAACAGCAACAGCAACAACAACAACAACAACAAACAACACAACAACACAACAACAAACAGCAACCAACAGAAAACAAACAACAAACAACAAACAACAAACAACCAACAAACAACAACCAACAACCAACAACCAACAACAACAACAACAGCAACAGCAGCAACAGCAGCAACAGCAACAGCAACAGCAACAGCAACAACAACAGCAACAACAACAACAAACAACACAACAACACAACAACAAACAGCAACCAACAGAAAACAAACAACAAAACAACAAACAACAAACAACAAACAACAAACAACAAACAACAAACAACAACAGCAACAGCAACAACAACAACAACAGGAGGGGCGAATTTTGGGATATTTTGGTGCACCTTGGGGGCTGCCTTTTTATAGGCCCATAAATTGCCTTCGAATCTGTGGCTCCAATTCTATAGGGGGGCGCTCTCCTTCACAGCCGTGGTGTGAAATAAGGCTCATATATGTGGCAATTAAGAGGGTTTTCCATCCCTTTGATTTCGTTCTAAGGGGGTGTTACGTAACATTATTATATATATATATATTATCATTATTATCATTATTTTTGTTTTCTTTTATATATGTTATATTGGATCAATTATGTTATATTTCAGTAATTGATAGTACATTGTATTTTGCTATATTATATTATACTAAATGATATTATCTTATGTTTAACATATTTTGTTAAAGTCAAAGGATGTTTTATTATTTTGTGCTATACCATATCATGTTATAAACCAATAAATCCGCGTTAAAACCAATTGGATGATTTTGGAGGTACATATTCTTCATTATGGTCCACTCAATTAAACCACATTATATATATAGGTATAGTTTTATGTGTTTTGTTTATCTTCATGTGTTTTCTCTTCTCCAGCATTCGCATCGCACATGCTTGAGCGCTCTGATGTAGCAACATGGCGTGGTTTCCTGAAAAGACTTGGTCACCAAAGGGTTCCAATTTTGTAGTTACCTGCGATGTGCTGCACGCCGGGGTCCCAATTTTATAGCACCCTACAACTTGTTGAAACATGAATCTTAGGGGGGTTCCAATTCTGTGGTCAGTTGAAGCCTTGATACACTACAAAATTAGCAACTAGAACAAAACCGACATATCCTATAAAATTGGAGCCTTATATAAAATTGGAGCCCTGGGTCATTAAAGTTAGGCAAATTTGGGGCCCCCAGGTTCCAGATAAAATTGGAGCCCACCAAAACAAGCCAAAAAAGGCAGCTGAAATTTAGGTATCCTGTAGAAAAAAAACATTTTATCTAGCACCTAGGTGTCCCAATTCTATGGGGGAAACTGGCACGGGGATGTTTTATTATGATTATCATTGTTATTAATTATCATTCATTATGTTTCAAGGGCCGCACACGGCTAAAAATGGTGATTGCTTAGAGTATGAAACCGTTCATTTCTTGCTACTACATGTCTACAATCATGTCCTATCCAAGGAGATTCCCATAGTTTCAGCATTTGGTTTATTCCGATTTCGTCCCACTGAAATTAGCCATAGATTGACCATAAATTGGTGACACCATCTGATACCCTCCAGTAATCAATCATGGCAAGGAAACATTTCCCATAGATAGATGATTTTCCCAGCTGGAACTGGAAAGCGCCAAATCTTTATAGATGATGTCCCAGCCAGCCATGTTTGATAACACCAGAGGGTATCTCCCATTTTCGACGCAGCATTCCGCCTCACCGACATGCTTGCATCGGTTGACCTGTTGGCTCAAAAACGTGTTCTCTTGGTTTCATTTTACTGTCTTGGACCCACTACATGGCTTTGTCTGAAAATAGGGTAGCCCCAAGATTCCCTTTACAGAATATACAGTACAGTATTGCCATATGGCCAGTTTGCGGGGGATACCACATTTTCCGACATACCCAACATATTGGCGATGTTTATTCCTAAACTGTCCATTGGGGTTTCATGAACTCGGCAGAGCCGGTACCACCGTTCCGGACTTTGACAAATCCTCAAATGGCTTGGTCCGTTTCAATTGCCAGTGGTAGAATTCACGAGATCATCTCCATTTTGATCATTTTGGTTGCACGAGTTCTGAATCATCCGCATGCTAGTTAATTGTAATCCCAGCCCCCTACCACATCCTACACCTCCAAGAAGGACCCAAAATGATGAGATCCAATACAAAACCATGGTTTCCAGCATTGTATTTCATACCTGGGGGACGATGAAATCGTTGAGAATGACAATTAGTTGTCTACAAACCGTCTTCAGTACATGACTAGTGCAATCTCCAGGGTCTTCTAAGTGACCCTTTTGGGTGTTTAGTGACCTAGAATTGGTGGTTGAAAAGGTCCCTGTGAAGAACTAGGATGTTGATATGTTGATTGTACGAGTCATTACTTGGATTGAGCCAAAGACTAATAAACCTATAGTCCCAGTAATTTCCCTACATGGGCGATTAACCCACGGGAAAGCAAGAAACTGGGCTCACCGGGCCTCTGCATCTGTTGCAGCTCCATGTGTCTCCTGGCGATACTCGCGACCGTGGGTATCTGGATTTGACGGGCGAAAACATATGGCTTCGCCTCGAGATGGGTAGAGGATATCAATTTATTGGAATTCATAGCTCAATGTATGTTGGGATACCTAAATCATCCTAAACTGGTGGTGCAACAACCATCTTGAAAAATGATGGAGTTCGTCAATGGGATGGATGACATCCCATATATTAATATACATTAATATATATTCTGGAAAATAAAATTCATGCTTGAAACCACCAGCCAGTAAATCTATGGCTTTTTTGAGGGAAGGAGATGATGAACCATGGCATCGTGGACGACTTGGGGTTGCAGACCAGCCAACTCATTGGATAACCAGCCAGTGAGGCAGTTAAAAAATGCGGTCGGAGGTGCTTTGTATTACTGTCATGATATTCATTAAATGCATTCAAAGTATTTTCATTACCAACTAATTATATATATATATAGTTATATATATATATAGATATAACTATATATATAGATATAGTTATATATAGATAGAGTTATATATATAGTTATATATATACTTAAATACATAAAACAAAATAAGTATGTTTATATATATATAATGTGCTAGCGTGTACTGAAGGTTAGTCGGCAAGGGAAGGGATAAGAAAAGTTGGTCCAATTTGATGAAGTACAGTATCGCCTATTCTAGCAAATTGATGCTCCATATTTTGTTGTAAAAACACTGGGCAAATTGTGGAGGGTTGCCATGCAATTCCCTCTTGCCATGGCGACAACGCAACCTTTTCACCTGGGCATAGTACATTATATTATGTTGTTTATACTTTATACCAAGTATTTATTGATCACCCAAAATTGAAATGCTTGAAACACATGATAAAAAATATGGAAGCAAAAAAACATCTAAATTCCACGGAGGAACACACCAATCCATAGCTAACAATCGCAGCCCACAACGCCATCCGAGTGGCAACAGTGAGCTGCGCAGGCTTTCAGATAAATACTGCAAGCTCTTCAGACCTGTCGATCAAGCACTAGCTGACCAGTGGTTACAAAGTGTGCCCCAGTTGTAGATGTTGAAAAACCATGAAAAACCTGTTTGCTGCTTAAACTGCAGATGAATTTCCACAAAGCAACAGGCTTGAAACCGATATCAACTATAGTCTATAGACTACTATGGTCAAATATTAGCACGACTGTCATTTCATGAACCCTAGCAGAGACAAATAAATTGAATAAATTGAATAAATCAACCATGGTAGAATATTCTTCTGAGGTTCAAACACAAGGTCACCTGATTTCTGACACTCCCAAGTATATACAGTGCATCAGGATCCAGATTCATTGGGTAGCCATTTTTCATACATCGTCGCCTAGGCCCTATCATTGCATTTGGATCAGGATCAACATATGTTTCGTATTGGAACCTTATTGGCTTACCTCTGCCCACTTCTACCCTTTGGTGTTCCTGGATCTTCCTGGAAGATCTGAATCTCTAGGAACAAATCTCCGGGTTGCCCCAGCGTTGCTGTGCTGGCAGTGCTGCCAGTAGCTTTTGCAGTCGTCCCCTGGGTGCGACTTTCAGGCCGCGAGCAGTTGCGGCTGGCACTTCTTTTATACTATAAATTGTCAGGGGTAAGTTCGAACACTACCACCTGCCTACGTTCAATATATAAGTTATAGGTGCGGAAAGTAGCAACGGATCAGGCCTGAACTGGTGAATTGGTGAATGCATGTGAATACAAAACTTGCAGTCTTGCAATTGCCTGTTTGTGCCTGCACGATGCATCTAAAGAACGATGGCCTCCATGAACACACTGGCAAATGTAGAGGAAACAAAAGCAGCAGCAACAACAACAACAACAACAACAACAACAACATCAGCAGCAACATCAGCAACAGCAACAACAACAACAACAGCAGCAGCAACAACAACAACAAATTCATATGTATGCATGTTATTTATTTTCCGCCTGCAATACGTAGTTAGTTGATACAACCCAAAGATATGCACACGATAGTCACTGGTGTCTCAATCCCAAACATGAAAAACGCCACGCCAAGTGACAGTCCATCCTTCAAGACTTCTTTCCGCGTACGTCGGGTCACCTGGAACAGTGATGTTCAAGCACTGTGTCCATGCCAGGTTTGGCATGGACAGCATGAACATATAACATGTCAATTAACGTAAATTACACTACATTACTATACCAAATAAATCCAAAATACAATAAAATAATATAACTAACATATACAAAACTACAGCTCATGTTGCGGGATAAAATCCCAATGGTGGGAAAGCATCCCTTTCTTGGTATTTAAGTGCACCCATTTGCGAGGATCGTCCACTTGGAAGAGAGCCACTGCTTCGCTGTCTGTTCCATCATGTGTATGCGTGTACCTTCCTCATAGATTGGGGCCAAAGTCTTGAATCCCTGGGTTTCTGCACTCAGATAGACTACTATATTGGAAGATTTGCGAAAGTGGGAATCGAATCTACTCAGATTATCTCATATTCCTATGAACAATAAAGAGATTCAACACCTCAAATGGCAGGTTATAAATGGGATTATACGAGTACATTGTATAAATGGGGTTCTAAGCAGATAAGTACTTAAAACTGGTAAAGGGCCATAACTGCAGCTCTCAAAAAAAGGTCGGTTTTTGCCAAGCTCGGCTCGGCCAGAAAAAAAATCCGCTGGGGCCATGGCTGCCATCCTTTCAGTCAGAAACTGCTACTACTACCTCGGTGCATCAAAACCAAGTCCTGGAAACTCTGTCCATCTTTATGGGGCTGGAAAATTGCCAACTTGATGGATGAAAAATAGAATTATTCCCTAAAATATATTGAAATATATTGAAATATATATATATAATATATATATAGAGTGATTTTCCACATCTATGTTATGCCGGGTAGCATGATTTTGCAACATCTATGGTGATGGCCGATGGCCGCAATGCTGGAGGTGTTCATAGGAACCACATCTATCAATGGGTGGAAAAAAAAACAATTGCCATGTTTGGTTACCTGAATATACCTGAGGGTATTTCCTTTGTGCCCTGCTAATTTGATGCTTATTCCTGTGTGTTGGGATATGGATCTAGGCAGGTCCACCGTTGGTGGTGTAAGTGATCGTTGCATCGTTGCCTAGACATGGCTAGACTATTTGTATCTATTTGTTGGCTTGAATTCCTCATCTGCTATTTGCTTGAATCCTTAATTTATCTTAATTTTGACTACCAAAAATTCGAATTTGTGTTTATTTGTTCCTTGAAGTTCCTTGATTTATGGATCCCTCGCCCTCCCCATCCTTTTCTGGGCGATCTCCCACTTTGTTCCTTGGACTGGGGCCGAAAACTGAGCTGCCCCGCTACTACTTCGACCTCCACACCGGAACTGAATGGGATTGGCTCCCCAGGGAACTCTTTAAGAGGGCTTTATTGCTCAATATTACAAAGCTGTATTATATATTGAACAATCCATTCAGAATGGCGGCCGTTGTTGGGGTACAACATGGTATAACTGGTATTTCATGGCCACATATGGCCACATTATATGGTATGACTGAAATTAGGACATTCAGCGTCTATGCATGGGTCTACAGGGCAACCCATTCATGATGATATGCACTACCCCCGGATCAACATAAATAATGTTAGCACCCGATTAGTAGCATGGTACTCTATTGTGGCAAAAATTTTCCTCCTTATTCAGTTCCATGCTGTTTGGGGGGGGCTCTATTGTGGCAAGTTTTTTTCAGATTGTTTTTTTGTTTGTTTTTTTGATTCATTGTTTTTTAATTGTTCCTATTTTTTGAATCTATTTTTAAATTAATTAATTAAAATTGTTTTTCTGTTTTTCATTTTTTTAAAATTACAGCTTTCAAATGCAAGGTTTCCAAATAATTAGATGCCTTATTAAACCCTTATTAAAAAAGAGCATCCAAACAATTTTTCAAGGGTGTACCTCATGAGTGGCTCAGTTACTCAATAATATGAATGTTTGGGTTGTACTCTATTGTGCCAAACAACTTTTGGGGTTGAAAAAACAACAAAAACATTGAAAGTAAATTGAAATCAATTGAAAGTAAATTGAAATCAATTGAAAATCAATTGATTTCAATTGAAAGTAAATTGAAATCAATTGAAAGTAAGTTGAAATCAATTGAAAGTAAATTGATTTCAATTGAAAGTAAATTGAAATCAATTAAACATAAATATTCAAAAAAATTGTTGAGGGGGGGGCACAAAAAAATGGTCAGTTATTGAGTAGACTAAAATTGTTTAGGGGGGGAGGGGGGGGCCCCTCACACTAATCAGTCGACAACATTATATACCCCCAAAATAAGCAGAAGAGTTGAAAGCCCGCAAGTATGAGACAAAGATCGCCTGTTCTACCCCAGGGTAAACTAACATAGATGTGGAAAACTTATGGTTTTCTTTGGATAAAAGATCCACAAATGGTGGGTTTTCCACATCTATGTTTAACCCAAGGCATCTAATTTATTAGTTGGGTCCTTTCTTAGGCAAGTCTTGCGGCAAATCGTCCCCCATGACCCACCCAGTGGGCCCCCAGACTACTACTTCGACTGTGCTCGGCCGTCATGGTCATGGTCATCTGGTCGGCAGACATGATCGACCTAGGCGGTCGAAGCTTGAACAAACATCTGCGATATGTCTGAAGCATAATCGCATTCATTGGGGATGAATACGGATATGATGATCTAATGGGATACAGACAAAGATTATAATATGACAATTGGATTTTACAAATGGGATCTTACCAAGAAAATATGGCCACTGAAATCAGATTTAAGAAGTGATGAGGTTTTTGATCATCGAAACGATGGACGAAGTTTTGGCACTGACCAACGTGGGATCGATCATGAAACATGTTTGGGAATGGTGCATTATCCCCATTCATCCCATCCACCTGTATAGTATATAATAACATTAATTATGGTGCATATTACCAACATAACATATGTATATATATATATGTATTATATTTGAATATATTTGAATATATAATATATATCATTTACATACACATAACTGGTTGGTGGTTTCAACCCCTCTGAAAAAAATATTAGTCAGTTGGGATTAGTATTCCCTATATATGGAAAAATAAAAATCCTGTGCCAAACCACCAAGCAGATAACATTAATAATGTCATAATGGTCTCAGATATATGTGTCAATGATTGTAAATGCAATTAAATGCCCTACAAAAAAAAACCGATTTCTGCAGTGAACTCCCATCCCTCCTGGGGCTCGCTACAGAACGGTCTTGTCACAACGAAAGGCGGCCATGGTTGCTGTCACCTGGCGGAGCCACAAAGCACGTTGGGAACATGGGAAATCACCAAGTACCCTCTGGTAAAATCACAATGTTTAATGGGAAAAATCACAATTTTAATGGGAACAATCACAATTTTTAATGGGAAAAATCAACATGTTTAATGGAAAATCGCCAATTTTAATGGAAATCACCATGTTTAATGGGTAAATCATCTATAAATGGTCCATTTTCCATAGCAAACTGTTTGTTTACTGGAGAGTATGTGTAGTCAAAAATAGCAATCCTGTGCCTGGAATACAGAGGTGAAGAAAAATGAACAAACACATAAAGAGTCAAAGCATGTGTGTTGATTCGGGTTGAGCCGCCAAATATCAGCTGGATTGTGCGTAAGGGAAGCAAGCAGTTCTTAACGCTTCGGGAGAAAATAAAGGGACTGCCACTTCAAAAATCCCTCGGTCCTGAAGCTTGCGAAGACGATTCGTGTCGGGGTTTGCTCCATAATATGGCTTTGAACAGTGCTTTAAATTGTCTATAGGATCATTATGCTACATGATAGTCTCTGGAAAATGGAAGATCCAACTCAATTGCAGAGATGTGTTTATCACTTGAAAATGCCGGTTTCTGGGTCATGGTAACCAGGTGCTTATGAACCCTTCCAAACCATCTGTGGGTGCGGGACGTCCACTGAAATTTGAGGCGCTCACGAGAAGTTGGAGCAAAGGGGGCAAAGAATGCCGTCACTTGCAGAGAATCTGCAAAGAGCCAAGATCTTTTCGCAAGGGACATGTGTGCATGAAGTCGAGAAAAAAACACTGGAGCCCCAGCTATTGATATCTTGCGCGAGGCATTTTTCTCAGTGATATTGTCGACTATATCTGCTATGATCTGCTGATTGGCTTACATAAATCCCAAGAATCAGGAGTTTCAAAGTCTTTCAGCACCATATTATATTCATTCACCTTGAAGTGAGTTGGGACCACAAAACACTGCTTCATCCAACACTCATGCTTCTGAGATGCAATACTGACATCCCAACAAACATCGGGGAAAAAAACATGTACCTAAAAACTCACGAAAAGTTGACCAAAAAACATGCTCCACGTCGGAAACTCACATGGCTGAAGTCCTTTCCAGAGTGATTCCTATTATGCAAATCTAGATCTTGATAAGGATATTATTTTCCAGACTGCATCTCCGTTTGGTGAGACATTTTTTGTTGTTTCCCTGGTTCCCTCCAACTTGTCCGGCTCCCCTACATTTTGATCTCACACGACCACTTGCTGTTACAGGTCTTTTCTGATGTCATGTGATTTTACCATTGCAACCCCGTGTTTCACTTGGTTTTGCATGGTTTTGCTGGTTCAAAAGTTCAAAATATCACAACTACAACGGCGTTGGCTAATATTAATGGATTGATTTTCCCATGAAATTTTACAGGAAACCCTGATAAATCCATCGATAGAGTACCCAAAATATTTTGTGGGAAAATCCAAACTTTAGAGAAGGATCCCCACCTCATGCCACGTCATGACTTCCCCTCTCGTTGCCGGTGAATCTTTGACTCGTTGACAGTAGATAGATAGATAGATAGATAGATAGATAGATGGATAGATAGATAGATAGATTAGATAGATAGATAGATAGATAGATAGATAGATAGATAGATAGATAGATAGATAGATAGATAGATAGATAGATAGATCGATAGATAGATAGATAGATAGATAGAGATAGATAAATAGATAGATAGAGATAGATAGATAGATAGATAGATGGATGGATGGATGGATAGATAGATGGATGGATGGATGGATGGATAGATAGATAGATAGAGACAGATAAATAGATAGATAGATACGATACATTTTTTTTGTTCAAACATATTCCCAGTTTAGTGACTCTGTTCTTTTTAAACCTTGCACTATCTACTCCAGGATGACTATGTAGTACTATACCAAATATAATTACATATGACATACTGTGGATGGTTGCGAAATCCTGCACCACCTTGGATGGTTAAAACCCTATGAATAATGGGATGTTTCCATGGGTAAACCATCTAAAAAAACGAGTGCATGAGCCACTCACCTCAGCGCGGCGAGGCTACGTTGAGTGGATGATGTTCCATTGGAACTAGCCGAAGCGGCAATCCTAGATCCTAGATTTAATAGTTAAGTTAGAGGTTTTAATATGGGAAGCTTAGTTTTCATCTTTATATATCTTCCATTATATATCATTATATAGGCAAGTTAACAAAACCATATTTACCCTACTATGGTAAATAACACTTTTTTATGGGTAGACTGAGGGCCAATATTTCATGGAAAAAGGAGAACATGCCAGGTCCCTCAGGGACAGTCACATTGGCACCATGGGGCTTGTCTCTTTGGGATACACAATTTTATGAGAGAACGATGTTCACTTTTATTGAGTATTACATGTTTTGCGTTTCAAGTTGTTCAAAACATGATGATGAACAACGAAGAAATCGGGGGTTCCACATTTTGAGACAAAGCAAAAAAAAATAAGTGGTTGATGGTATGTGCAAAAATATGGCAGCGAGTCTGACTGAATGCCTTCATGCCTTCTTTGTTTGCTGGGACTGCCATGACCACAACTGACTACAACTGACCACAACAACTGCCTGAATCATATGTTTTGACCCAACACTTGACCGTGCACCATATCATACTCCCATACTGAGATTCGGGCTCAGACTTTTGACTCATGGAGCTCTGGCTGAGGGGGGTCTTGGCGGAAGCCGCACTTCCGCCCAAGATTCGATTGGAGAAGGTGCCATCAGCGACTTTGAAGTGGATCCAACTTAGCGAGAGAGGAATCCAATGCTAAATGACACTGGTTTTTTTCACATGCAACAAATCCTGGGCCGTGGTGATTAAATGCTGCGTGTCCGCTTACAAGGTTTCTCTGAGGTACATCCGCTACAATTAAAAACGGTAGATTTGTTTACCGTTTGTTAAGGTGCTTGGAGTAATTGTTTTACCGTTTTCACAGTAAAAGCGGTAAAAGCGAAAAAAAACAGTGTACAGTAGTAAAAAAAAACGAAAAAGAAAGTACTGGCCTTCCTGGCCCTTCATGGCGCAATCGTTTCAGCTGTTGTACAGTACATGGAACATGTATAATGCCTCTTCTTTAGAAAACAAATATCTGAATCGTTTCAATTAATAGGTGCTTGAAACAAAATAACCGTGTGCTATCGTCTATCTTGACATTCGCGTGATTTTTTAGTCTAGTGGCCTGCAAGCAGGGCAGCAACAAGTATCCGTGCCATTGCAACGGAATTTCGTCAAGTAGCGTTATGAGTCCAACAACACAGAGAATATAGGGTTTGACAAAAAAAATAAAAAAACAAAAAAAAAACAAAACCAGAGCAAACAAAAAAAACAAACTAGAAAACCAAAACCAAGGAAAAAACAAGAAAAAAACAAAAAAAACAAAAAAAAATCAAAAAAAAACAAAACCTGCATTTTCCGCAGTTTTGATTTGTTTTTTTTTTGTTTTTTTTTTTTTTTTTTTTTGTTTTTTTTTTTTTTTTTTTTTTTTTTTTTTTTTT
>Ga0126342_10008635_pt1 | contig 18264 bp, 20 predicted proteins | sample Cyp1metagenome_FD_92528 | JGI IMG/M metagenome (GOLD analysis project Ga0126342, IMG submission 92528) | Coral microbial communities from Lord Howe Island, Old Settlement Bay, Australia - Cyphastrea 1 metagenome | ecosystem: Host-associated > Invertebrates > Cnidaria > Coral ... | reverse complement strand
GGTGGTGGTTGTTGGTGTTTGTTGTTGTTGTTGTTGTTGTTGTTGGTACAAACAAAGACTGGGGCCCTCAGAATAAGGTACTCGAGCTTATTTTGGAATTTGCTTGGTGCCCCTTAAGGGTGTCCTTGGAGTTTTGCACCGTTTTAAAAAAGACTTTTGGCGCAGACTTTTGGCTCTTTTTTTAAGCTTTGTAAAAGCTTGTTGGGCCCCTTTTTGGACCTTTTTGGCGCCGAAATCTTGCAGAAAGGGGTCCAGCAGGTTCGCCTTGTATCAGTGTGATTTCTCAGGTTGCTGGACCCCGTTTTGGGGATCCTGCAGCCCAAATCTGGCAAAAGGGGTCCCGCAGCCTGTTCGTTTGGAGTTCCATGATCCAGCCATTCATTTTCTAGCTGCTGGAGCCCTTTTTGGGGATCCTGCAGCCCAAATCTGGCAAAAAGAGGTCCCGCAGCCTGTTCGTTTGGAGTTCCATGATCCAGCCTTTCATTTTCTAGCTGCTGGGCCCCTTTTTGTGTTGCCGGCGTTCTGGATCTTCCAAAAAGGGGTCCAGCGGCATCTGATTTCAGATTTCTACCTTTTTCCTTGTGCTGGACCCTTTTTTGAGCCGTAAGCGGCCGGGATCCTCCAAAAAGGGGCGCCGCAACCTCACGTCAAGCTAGCTTCCATTTGGATCTTTTTAGTGGCTTTGCCATACATAGAGGCTGTACCAGTGTCAGCTCTCTCTGTTCCTGCCCTCTCTGCTCGCTTTCTCTTTGTGGCAGATCCTTTTCCGAAACATCCTTTCGAACGACTTTTGCCAAGCACACATTTTATGCCAGGCCTGCCTAGCTCAGTCGGTAGGGCAGATGGACCTTAACCTGAAGGTCGAAGGGCCAACCCCACCTGAGGTCATGAGCCTTTCTTTCCTGCTGGCCTTTGCCTGCACAGAGAAAAGGTTTTCTCTTTTCTCTCTCTCTCTCTGTTTGTCTGTCTCTGTCTCTCCGCTCTCCTGAACCGTACCTATGTGATCTCTTTTCGCTCTTGGGTTCTTGTACTGATATAGACCGGTCACGCCACTAGAATGCGAGGCTCCAACTTGCTGTCTCTTTGGCGCAGAGACAGTGCATTGCATCTTTGCAAGAGGATCCCGCTGAAGATCTTTTATGCTTGGCCTGCTTCTACTGCACTACTACAATGCAAGGGCTTGAACTTGACCTCCGCTTCTGTGATGGGAAACTGTACTGCTTCTACCGACTGAGCTAGGCCAGACTGGTACAAAAAGTGTGCTCGGCAAACCTGGTTCTGAATGGTGATTCGGGAAAGGATCTGCCACAAAGAGAAAGCGACGCTCACAAGCCACAGAGGGCAGGAACAGAGAGAGCTGACACTGGTACAGCCTCTGTGTGTGGCAAGGCCGCTGAAAAGAACCAAATGGCAGCTAGTTTGACGTCAGGTTGTGGCGCCCCTTTGTGGCAGATCCCGGCCGCTCACGGCTCAAAAGGGGGTCCAGCACCTGGAAAAAGGTAAAGGTCTGAGCTGATGTGGCGGTGGCCTCCTTTTTGGAGGATCTCGGCCGCTCACGGCTCAAAAAGGGGTCCAGCAGCAGAGAACTGAAAGGTATGTGTTGGTGTTGTTGTTGTTGTTGTTGTTGTTGTTGTTGTTGTTGTTGTTGTTGTTGTTGTTGTTTGGTGTTTGTTGGTGTTTGTTGGTGTTTGTTGGTGTTTGTTGGTGTTGTTGGTGTTTGTTGGTGTTGTTGTTGTTGTTGTTGTTGTTGTTGTGGTTGTTGCTCTCGTTGCTGGCTCCTGTTCTTGTGTGTTTTGGCTTCTGTGGTTGTGGTTGTTGTGGTTGTTGTGGTTGTTGTGGTTGTTGTTGTTGTTGTGGTTGTTGTGGTTGTTGTTGTTGTTGTTGTTGTTGTGGTGTTGGTTGTTATGGTTGTCATGATTGTGGTGTTGGCGTTGGTGTTGGAACTCTTATTCCCTGGCGCGCTCCCCCTTGCGTCTGCCAGGGTCGGCGGATAGATCTCTCTCACAATATATAAGCACACACACACATATATATATATGTCTCTCTCTCTCCCTCTCTCTCTCTCACACATATATATATGTATATATCTAAGTAGACTGTAAAATTATTATTTAACATGTAATAGAATTTAAAATAGCATAGTCTGATATGTTTTTAAATTAGTATAATGCATTAAAACATAATACAATATAATATAATACAACAGAATAATTATAATGTAATGTAATATAATATAATAAAATAAAATATAATATAATATATTTTGCACGCGTGAGGATTTCAATGAAAATACAAAATCCACAAGCAGGTGGAAGAAGAAAAATGTGATTAGAAGAACGTGGCACTGCACGGGTAGGTGTTGTCTCCCAGGCGATCGCTTCCAACGCGAGCTGCCAAGCCGAAACACGTCCATGGCCCAGGGGCTAGAGTAACTTTGATGTCAGAATCAAGAAGCCAAGCGGCTGGATATCAGCTCGACTCGTTCACTCACATAGGTGTGTGAAACTGCAAACAACTATATACATAAAAAACTACCGAAAAATACACCAGGCCCGTGATCCCTTTGTCGGCAGCCAGATTCCCACAAGTAAATGTTGGTTCAGGTTACTCCTGTAGTTTTCAGATGATTTGAGGGAGCTTGTCATGGCTGCTTTGTCAGAAACTCCTACTCGCTGCCAGCCTTTTACTGCTGAGAGGCCAGCATCTCCTCCACGACACGCACCAAGAAAGTCTGGGCCAGAATGGGCGCAGTGAACCAAAAAACAACTGAAACATTCTTGACTTCCTTCAGCTTCACTGTTTGTTCGGTAGTGAATCCTGGCAGTAATCGCATGAAAATTTAAAGCAACATTGACAAACCTTAGAATGGATCGCTGACGTGATCCAATATATATATATATATGTATGTATGTATGTATGTATATATAATATACATGTATATATTGGTCGGCTTTTCTGAGCGTGCGACTTGGCGACTTGTGAGGCTCGTCATTGCAGAGTGTGAAGCAGAAGCTCGAGCTGATGCAGCTAACAGCTTCTGCAGCTTTTCGCAGGCTGCAGCTATTGCTTGAGATATCTTGAGATATCTTGAGATCTTGCAATATGTTGCAATGTCATGAATGTTAGGTCACATAATATGACATAGCAGTTTGATGGCTCAGAGGCCCAAGCGTCGAAGTTACACAGCATTTATTTATTAAATACGTTTTACTGCTAGCTGTAGACTGTAGAGATGAAATTTGAAATCATCGTGTCGTGGCAACCAAGTATGGTATGCCGTCTTTTACATTTTTTACTGTGTAAAACCCCTGAGATCTCATTTGTTTGAGGCCCTGGCTGTGCGCCTGGCCTTGCGCTTTGAATCTCGACCCAAGGATATCTTGGTAAGCTTGGCCCTCAGCTTGGCTAAACCGGCGTGGGAAGTCGTGTCATTAATGAACACTAATGAAATCTAATGAAATCTAATGAACATCAATCATCATTAATCAACGATGAATCAACGATGAATTTTCCTCATCCATTGCCTCTCCGTCGTTTCCCCTTGAGCCAAATCGGCTTGAGAGCAACTCTCTGATACAGACAAAGTCACACCAAAGCCTATGCACATCTACTTCTTGACTTCTTGACAGTAGTCATGACACCATTCTTTCTCAGACTGCAGGCGCATGCATGGAGTCACAGGGATGATGCAGTGAGAGAGCAATATGGTGCTCGGGGCACACACACACATACACGAGGGCATACTCCGTACATCCATACGTGTTACATTGCTTTGCATAACTTTGATTGGTGTTAAGTGACACTGCATCGTTACACCACTGCTTTGCGCCGCAGAAGATGCCAGACTGCGCGCATGATTGCGCACTTGCACGCAGATATGGCTCCATTCGTCCTTGCATCATCCATCCATCAATGCGTGCCTGCATGCATGCATGCATCTTGAATCGCACCAGCCTTGAGCAAGTCTGAGGTATGAGTGAAGCAGGGCTGCCTGCTGCAAAGGACCAGCGCTCTACAGTGAAGACCATAATGCGGCTTTGTCATCCTGACAAGTGCACCTCGCCTCGAAACTAGTGACTCCTTCGAATTGCATCGGACCAAAGTATTTCGACATCGTTGGACCGAAATTCCAACGGCAGCTAAGGGTTTTGAGGTGCAACGATTTGTGAGTGGACAGATTGGAAACGTTGCATGGCTCAGGCAAGCATCCGGATGCAAAGCGTGCAATGCAGATCCTGGGCCCCCTGCTTTCTTAGTGACGCCATATCCTTTTGAGTGAAGGAAAACAGAGTGATAGAGAGCTGTGAGATTCGTTGCTTGTTTGCATTGCCCTTAAATCATTTCGCTCATTTCCTCAAGTCTGCTACTGCTGTGTGATCCGGGAACCTTTCTCCGCTGAAATTGTGATAGTGCCCGCAATTCTTGACTCAAATAGTTGCATATTCAGGGTTATGGCAACAGGCTTCCTTTGGTCTGTCAGTTCTGAAGGAAGTTCTTGAAGCAAACTGTTTGAGTGCGTGAAGCTGATTTCCACGCCGAAAGTGCTGGCAAAAGAGATCGGAGCAGTGCCCCCATCCCGTTGAAGCCGATATCGACAGAGCGAGACGGAGAGAAGGAACCGAATGCAACTCAAGGCGTGGAGCAAACATTTCACCTCACTTGATCCCACAAAGCTGAGGTAAGCTGAGCTGGCACAAATGTTTGCAATCTCTTGCAAGATTGAGACCATACACTCAATTACTTCTCACAGGGGTTGGCAGAAGTAGTTGGCGAAAAAACATCTCAGACAATTCGGCTTACTAGCCTAGTGAAAATCTGGGCTTAGGACACCAGGCCAGAATCAGTGTGATTTCTGTGTGTGGACTTCAATGGCTGCTGACACTGTCTCAGGGTGCTGGTCACACTGGCAGTCCGAGCACATTTTAGCCGTTGTTTTTCTTGGCAGGTCAGGCATATCTCCTCTCCCAAATTGCTAAGACTCACATTGTGACACTCTGTGGTATTCTAATGTATTCTATGACGCTCTGCATTCAGATGAACCTCACCTCGAAGCCACACAGAGACTCAGCAGGTCCAAGGCTGACATAATGGGCTTGGCGGGGGCAGGCTTGCCTCATCAAGTTGAGTGCACATTAGGATTCCACATGATAGTCTCATATGAAGAATCTGAAGATACTGTTGCAGCCGTAGCAGTAAGACGATTTAAGGCATACAGGCATGCCAGCTTTTTTTCCCATAGATGATATCATAGGTCCAATGCATATGATACAATAGCTTCTTCCTAGTTACCCTTGGTAGTTACCACATGTGCTCGGCTCAAAGTCCATGTCCAAAGATGCCCAAAGTATAGTCATTCCTTTTGGTGCGTCTACTTCCATACAGAAGGCCAAAGGGCCTTTCAGCAAGTTCAGGAACGAGAATTCACACACTCACTTATACATACCTTTCCGCCATCACTTGCTGAAATTTGTATGCTTAAGTCTTTTTGCCTGGCCACAGCCATTTTGTTCAAGTCAACTGTTGCCAGGTTTTTGCAGGTGTGCTCCTCAAGTTGCCAATTCCGCATAATTCCGCAAACGAATGACAAATCGATCCAGCTGTCTACTCTCCCAAGCTGATGCGTTCACAAGTCCTCCAGTCAAGTTTGTGCGTCCACTCCCCGGTCATGTGCCTCCTGGCAGGTTCTATTGCGCAAATCATGGAACCGAAAGAGGACGAGGCTGCAGAACGCTGCGGATTTGATGACTGTGACGATGGAATGTTTGAGTTGTACGGTTCATATTGTCCGTTGGTGCTTTTTCCATGTACCAGAGGGCTGCCCAAACAGACTGGGGTTAGAGAGTTTGAGCGCTATTGTTTGAGCGCTAGTTGGATGCCTGTATTTTCATACGGAAAGTTGCTTTGAAACATAAACGGCAAATACGGCAATCTATAAACATTATAATTTTAACATACATATTTCAACGTATTTGCTATAAACTAAATATGAAGCTGTAGATGGTTCATTATAGTTAGCAATGAGCCGCCCAAACTACCCAACCCATAGACTTTGAGCAATGTATGGGTACAGGTAGGCAGGAACATGCCCACAGGGGCGAACGGACATACCAAGTTGTACCGGTAGGTCAGTGCTGGTCAAATCAGTCCAAGTCCGAGGGTCAGTTGACCCACTTTATCTGCAGAGTAGGCCGAGTAGGCAGTGACAGTGATGAGCTTCTTGGTCATTGTGAGCAGTGGAGACTCGCCAATGTTGTAAATTCATTCCCCCTTTTCTTTGCGAGCTCCTATCAACATCTCCTGAACTTGCTAACGCATGTGGTGGTGTGGCGTGTGGGTCGCGTAGACGCATGTTGAACGTGCGCAAGGGCTTGATGCCCTGCTTCAAGAGGATGGTGGGTGGGCGGATGGGTGTGGGTTGGTGACAGGGTCAAGCGAATGCAAGCGATCTGCTTTTTTTATTTTTTGGCAAAATGGCTTAATGAACATGAAGTCTGCCGGGATCTTGCTTGAAGGCCTGCAAGTTGATGATTCTAAGAAGCTCAGCACGAATGCTTGAGAGTTGCCCGCTAGGGTAATTCACAGTTCCCACTTCCGGAGGAGCATTGTAGTTGACCTTTATTTTATTTTATTTTATTCTCCATTTCCCAATATTTCCCACACACTGCAGAATCAGTGGGCTCGGTACTGGGTAGAATCTGGACTGGTCCTCCAGTCGGAATGTGAAGACTGTTTGGCCTTGACCCAGCTTCTGGCTAGTCATGCCTTGGAAGTTCTGTCATGAACCTTGCTCAGCGAGACTGTGAGACAACCAAGCAATTGTCACTGGAGTCCTTGTAGCGAAGCGACAATTCTATTCAATTCTATTCTGTTCTACTTCTTTGATTTTTGGGTGGTTTTATTTCTATTTGTACGAGCCAGAAGATTGAAAAAGATATAACTATCTAGATGGCGATGGAGAGAGAGATACATAGATATTATAGATATATTGAATTATATTGTAGATATATTGATATGTCACATTGAAATACTCTGAAATTCCAGGCCCAAGGCACACCACCTTGGATGCATGCAGCAAAAGATATGGGCGTGGCTTGTCCTAACTCGGGAGTTGGATTGGGCCTGCGGAAGTAGATGTGTTCGTCCTCATCCGTCATCACGTGGGTTTGCAGGGCTTGGCGTTGTTTCTAGGCAACTCTCCGTTCCGGCCCAAAGCTACTGATTCGAATGGTAATTGGCAGAAAAGATCATAGCGTCGCTATAGAAGAGTATATATATATATATACATACATTATATAATATACAATAATCATAATACCAATATAGATTAATGATAATAATGCAACACACACACACATAATATACATATTCTTTGCATGTATAAATGTATAGGTTCTTAAAGGATTGTAGCCAGTTATGTTGCCCTGCACTGCAGGCACATGCCGCTCTGTATCGCACGCAAGGTCACCTTTGCGCCTGCGGAGCAGCCTCCATGGCTGCTTGCAGCAGTTGAGCAAGGCAAACGATGCCGACGTTGACAAATGTTGACGAGCTGTCACTGTTTCCTCCTTGGAAAACTATGCTGTAGAAGTGGTCAGGTAGCTTCAATGGAAAAAAGTCTTTCATAGGGCATCCCGGGATTCTGCCCACCAGTCTTGGAAGGGAAGATGGAGAGGAAAATACTCGAGTGAATTGATCCGATCCTGCGCCCGCATCAAACCTCATCAACTTCAACGTTCCCTTTGTGACTTTTGTTCAGGCGTCGTGTTCTACGATCCCGAGGGCAGATCCTTGGCCTGTGATTTGGAGGTACAGGTGTGCAAATGCTGCGCATATCTGGGACAATCTGAGACAATCTGAGACAATATCAGTTAATTTTCTGAGTGCAGAAAAGTCAATTCGATCCTGCGCTCCCAGCCTGATGTAGGCTCAAGGCAGAAGTAGACCTTCACTGCCTTGGCTCGCCATGACCACGCTTTTGGCTTGCCCGTTAGTGTACACGAAACCTTTTCGATCCTTTGGCTTTGCGTCCTTCGGGTCCTTTGTGAAGCTCTTCATATTTCTTGCAACCGCTCCGAGTGCTGGTGCCGTCAACCACTTTGGCATTCGTGCCCAATCGCAGCGGGCTACTGAGAAGCTGGAGCATGAGGCGCGGCTTCGCGTGTGGGTCATGCAAAAAGATTGTAGAGACAAGACAAGCTAAAAGGCTAACCACAAAACAATTTACTGCGTGCAATGGGGTGCAGATGATAGGACGCGTTCATGAAGGGGCAAAACCTGCTGAGACGTTAGGTGTTGGGTTTCAACAGGCTTACCAACCACTTGTACCCCTTGCCGAAGTGTACTCCGTTTTGGATTTTTTAAAAATATGTTGCTTGAACACGCAAGCCACTAACAAACACAAAAAGAAGAGCAAGGGCAACAGCGGTCAGTAATCTGGAGGCTTCTGATGTTGTGTGCAATCTTGGATCTTTGCCTTGTTTGCCCGAGCATTTCCGCAAGTATATACACCATTCAATTCCAGGTGCTGTCTTCCTTAGCGACGCAGGAAGAAACCGGCACCACTACACAAACTCCTTGGGTTTTCGATGACAACTAAAGATGTTGGTTACCTGGATGTTGATGTCCGAACTCCCTGCGATAATTGGGTGGCTGGGCATCGACGTCGGTTTCCAAAATGGACAATTCTATAACAGTTCATTCAAACGCAGTCAGCAAGCCTTTGAAATTCCCTTGCGTGGAATGTAGTGGTCGGCATTTTTGTTTTTCTTCACAGTCAGTCTGTACCTGCCATTTTCACGTCGCAGCTTTGTTCTGCAGTCTCTGCAGCTCATGGCAAAAATGTCACCGGTGTGATGCAATGCGACACTGTCTGGACACTGTCTGGCACAAGACACACTCATCAATATCACTGATTTTGTGCCATAACGTCGGCATTTATCTTAGCACATTCCTTTCAAATTACATATTCTGGAAACTTTTCTTGTCTCCAACACGCAAGTTCGCCCATGGAAACAAAACGTACTGTATATTATACAATGTTCTATAAAGACATACATTCATACATTGTCATACATTGTCATACATTGTCATACATTGTCATACATTGTCATTTGTTGTTATTTTAAGTTATTTTGTTGCCATTTGTTGTCATTTGTTGTCATTTGTTGTCATACATTGTCATACATTCATTCATACATACATTCATACATACATACGCACATACATACGCACATACATACGCACATACATACGCACATACATACGCACATACATACGCACATACATACGCACATACATACGCACATACATACGCACATACATACGCACATACATACATACATACATAGACAGACAGACAGACAGACAGACAGACAGACATACATACATACATAGACAGACATACACAAACACACATACACACATACACGCATACACGCATACACGCATACACGCATACATCCATACATCCATACATCCATACATCCATACATCCGTACGTACGTACGTACATACATTTATGTTCTTCTGCACAAATATAGCGTTTTGTTGCAATTGGTCTTGAAAGTCTTGCGTTTTTTTCTAGACTCACAGTTTTAAATTGAGTACTTACTTGCGTTTTCGCGGCAAGAGTGTTTTGTTACAAGACACCACTGGAAAATCAGAAAACAACACTTCTTTCCGCACGGAAGTGATGTCCAGAACTTAATCCTGGCAAACCTCAGGGTTGTTCTTGATTCCTCCCCAGTCAACCGCCTGATATTGTAATTTGCGAAGCTCTTAGGGTTGGCCACCGTATAAGAAAGGAAGAAGGTGGCTTTCTGCCGTTGATGCCGTTTCTGCTTGCAGCAAATCTGGAGAAAACCCAACCCCTCAGGCAAGTATACCAGTAGTGACTCAGTAGTGGCAGCGTGCACCCCCTCAGTGAATATGCAGCCCCACCAAAGAACCTGAACTTGAAGCCAGTTCTGCCTGCTTGATGGGCACAAAAAGACACCGCACAGTACTTTCTCGGTTCCTTCATTGGCTATCATTTCAAATACTGTAACTATAATATCTTCATATTGTTTTGAAATATCATTTTATGTTCCTCGAAAGAGCTGGAGTTGCTCACCATGTTGCCATGTGACGCTTTGGCTGTCTGGCACAGGTCCAATGGGGCCCTTTGGGCGACATTGCATCTTCAGCGACCGAAGCGGTCACAAATGCGGCAGAATCTGCAGTTGGGAGCATAGTGTACAGAGATAAACTGGTGCTGAAAGGCCGAAAGATGAGTACACAGACAGTACATAGCACGCTGCCTGCAGTTTGATGACACGCAAAGCAAGACATTTGTGCAAGGTCGACTCGATGACATCTTCTATGGCTAGAGCTTTCCTAGGAACCCGAAATCATGTGAGGCTTAGGTTCAGATCCATGGCCTCAGTGAAGTGATTCTCAGATTGTCCAGCTGGAGGAGACATGGCAGTGGACAGCTTCGACTTGCCGCCTCCGAGCAAAAGAGTTATCAACCAGCAGGCTGGGAGCATGATTTTGACATATTTTAATTTTAATAAATTTCACAGGGTGAAGGACGGTGTAAGACGGTGTAAGACGGTGTAAGATGGTGTATGGCAGTGTATGGGGTGGCACGGTCGCCATCGAGTGTCCAGGTGATTGTGTGCATTGTCGCCACCTTTGTAGTTGTTGCTGTGGGTCTCCTTCTTGATGCGTGCCTTGGTCGCAGATGTTGCATTGTGCAGTGCATAGGCCCTGACCGGCTGGTCACCTCAGGTTTATGCCACCAGCGAAATCCTCAACGCGACCCACCTACCTTTGCATCGCCACTTTACTTGGAAGCTATGGGCTTCTAGTACCAGGCTGCGATAGCTTGTCTCTGATTGTTGAGTTGCTGATCTCCTGGAAGGTGTTGAGTCAGTACTCTGTGTTTTCTAGTTGGAATGCACGGCAGTTCGCGTTGCCTTGCTGGAGGACTCATCAGTAATCTTTTCCAGTTCCTCCTTGGAGTGGAATTGCTCGGCGCAAAGGTGCTCCTAACCCAGGTAGGGATCAGTGAAGAAGCTGCAAACAGTTCGAAGCATTTTTTTCATTCAAGGCACTTGCTTCTCACTTACCGTACATGATTTAAGAAGATTTAAGATATGATTTAAGTATACTAAGATATACTGTAAGTATATTAAAAATTATTAAAATCGTTGTAAATCGGCTCCAGGTGAATGGTGAATACTCCGCGATCACCGAGTCAACCGTGGGTTTGGTGCATCTTCTCTTCGAGACTGGTGGCTGGATAGGAGCTTTGCTGCTACTCGAAGTGACATGTGGCCACAGCTTTGTGAACCTTGACTAGTCCATACTAGTCCTATCATGTTCTATTTACAGTATCAGGCACCTCTAATTTTGGTGGGTAACCTTTTTCTAAACTTCGGGGGGTGGGGTGGAGTTGGGGCCGTTGAAAACGCGTCCCAAGGCTCATCCTTTATGCCATGGTGGTGCCGGCAGTGAAGATCGCAGCTCTGATCTTGGGTGAATTCTGGCGTGAGAATTCGGACCCACGCAAAGTACACAAAGCCAAGATGCTCATTGAGGCTTGGTGCGTTTTGAAACTGTAGATTCCATGACGGAGGATTCCAAGGGATTCAGTGACTTACGTGGAAATGCTATGATTCTTATGCATTGTTATGCATAGTTATGCAATGTTATGCAATGTTGTGCGATGGGAGTGGCTGGGATTCCTCAGAGAGCTGGCACACTCAAGCCATTGGCCAAAAGGTCGTGCAATTCATCAGCAAGTGGGCATGCCCAGATATGTTTGCCTACATCCTTCTTTTGCTACTTGGATGGGATGGCAATCCAGCTTGAGCTTGGCGTGCTTCAAGATATTTAGACAACACATATTATACAGTCAGAAGACGTCAAAAGGATGAGGGATGATAATGGAGACGCGGATAGAACATGACACGCAGTGACCTTTCCTATCTTTCCTATCTTTCCTCTGAGATATCTGAGATATCTGAGATACCTTTTCCGTCACTTGGATGGTGCCGGTGGGGTGGTTGCAGCGCCAGCGCAGCTTGGGATTGGTGTCATGGCCGCACTGAGACATTTGGCATCGAGACATGGGAGACATGGGAGACATCGTAGACATCCAAAGCCAAGCAGAGAACCAGAGAACCCCAAGCATCTTCCCTACACATCTTTAGAACTTTAGAACCTGTGTAGGGAAGATCCGGGAAGATCCGGGAAGATGATTTGATCTCACTAATGTATGATCATAGTCTTGGCAGACAGTTTTGTAACAACAGCATGCGCTGCGCTGGCCAAAGTAGTCTCGGATTTAGGCTTTGCTTGCTTTAGCATCTTCTGCGTGTTTTCGACATTCTCGGCCCTCATGGTGCAGGTGCATTTTGTGTGTGTGCATTTTTTGAGCTTTTTTTTGGAGGAGAGTGGAGGGTATTCGGAAAAGATTTCGCTGCAAAGGTCCACGATGGACCCAGTCAGAAAACGGGAATGATATGTTTGGCTTCTTAGCCAGATTTGACCGCCAAATCCATTTGATACAGAGTTTGCCCAAATTGGCTCTAAGGGTTTGTCATGGTTGCAGATGCAAAGTGACGCCAGTGACGCATATTGAAGCTAGAAACTTCTGCGTATGTGGCAGGTTCCAGTGACTCCGGAGGAGTTGGATGATGTGAGCCGTCCTTGGGTGCTACGTACGTTTGGTAATGAGTCCCTCTTCAGCGTGGTAGCAGTTGCCTTCCTGGTGCCGCTCAGCTTGAAAAGCAGACGATAGATCGCTAGTTGCCATGGATAATGACACGGTAGATGAATATTTGCCAAGGGAAGCTGAGAGTTGGATGCAATATGTTGGACAAGAATCCAAGTGACGCCATGTATTGAAGAAAAGAGTCATCTTGCTGGGCTTGCTTCAACATTTTCTATTGTTTGTTTCAGTTGTAACGGCAAAGTGCAATCCAGGATAATTACACCACAAATCTATCGCCACCTATCGCATGCATGTGCACACGCATATACAATAGACATGCATAAACATATGGATGTTTATGTGACAGGTAATGTAATGGAAGGTTGCGCTATGTCATTTAATGTGCCGTAACATAACTTCATGTCGTGTGATGTATACGTATATACGTATGTACATTGTTCATATCAGGCATTATTCCGCCTATCATGGGGATACCGATTCCAAATTGTAGGGAGATCAAGCAAAACATTGGAGCTTTTTTTTGATCGCTGAGCTTACTTTCGCATCCATTGGCCGGCAATGTGATTTTTGGTCTCTGAAGGCATCGTTGAAATCATTTATTATTGTCGCTCTCGCGGTCATCTTGTACAGCTCGAAGGGCGACCCAGTATATCACAGTGTCACAGCTTCTGCAAGGGGGTTACAGAAGATTATATATATAGTAGATACAGTTTCTTTTAACATCACTAGCTCATACCTCAAGTGACACATCCCTCATTATGCATAATCAAAGCATGGGTGTCATAAAATGTTGTTATTTTACCTCCTTAACGTGTGACTTTTTCGAGGCACCCCTTTCAGATGTCAACTTATCCATGTGAAACAGGCCTTTGGCACGTCCCGAGGTTCATGGGGGTGTTCATTCTGGGTTTGTTTACGCCAACTATGGCGATGTTCCTGGACTCCAGCATTCTGCTCAAGCTTCTTGGCAGTGCAGCCTGCTTTCCAGGCCTTACCTCTGTTTGCAGGGCTTGGTACAGTGCAAATGATAAGTGTAAAAGAGTGAAACGTGTGGCGCTTAGAATGCATAGAATGCGTAGAATCTACGTGAATCGACGCCAACGAGCATGGTCAAACATTGCTGAGGCCAACTGGGCCTCTTGATGCCTCGATGAAGCCTTTGATAGATTCGTTGCATATCGAAGAGCTTGTCAATGCGGAGGCATCCAGCACCATGATCTGAGGTAGCTGCTAAGGTAGCTTTACAAGTTGAATTTGATTTACTTTGGAAGGTGACCATTGCTGGAGCCACTCGAGCTCTTACCGGCTATATTTCTACTGGTGAGCTCAACGATATTTTCGCGACTTTGACGCATGTTAAGCTGAGCAAAAGATTGGCCGCAAAGAAATGTGCTGGAAACGGGTTTTGTACATGTTTCCGCCTCACTTTTGTTGGCTGCATTTCAGAATTCCGCTTGCCACAAGAGACGCATAACTCATAACTTCTGCCAATTGGAACCTGAGAAGTTGTTCTCTTTTTTTCCAAGTCTTGCATTGTTTTTTGCAAGCTGAGGCTGTGTTGATGCTTTCCGTCTTCGTTGTCACGTTGCCAATTGTGCCACGGACAGCAAGTCTTGTGATCCCATGTCCGAAATTCTCAGCAGAGGGTACCTCTGCTCTCGCCATTTCCTCTGTTTGTCAAGAGTTTGTCATCTGGTTCAACCTGGTTCGGAATCAGGTAAACATGCTTTGTCTTCTGCTGGCTTCGTGGAAGATGTCAGACCCGGAAGCAGCATGGAGGCCACGCCGTGTGCTCAAGAGTGGAGAAGAGGACGAACAACAACAAGCGCCAAATAGCAAACAGCATCCTCTTGTCCCCTGCCTCTTGTTCAAAGTTTCTTCAAACCTCAAATGTGGTCTGGACAACTGAAATCTACAGCTTCCACAGCACTAAAATGTCACTGGAGATTTTGTACTTTAGGGTCTTTACGGACGTATGTGATCCCAAGGCCCTGTTAAGGCATAAAGATGCATAAAGTATTTCAATGTTGCCAGATGTTGCCAGATGTTGCCAGATGTTGCCAGATTTATCAAAGTCTCCAAAGTTCTGAAGCACATTGAAATGCTGGACGTTGCCATTATGGGCATTATCGTGGTCACCTGCGCTGGCACAGCTTACCACAAACAAGGCAGGTCATGGGTCCAATGTGTCGAGCCGATTTGAGCAGAAAGGACATCAAAGGACCACAGCAGTCGCATACCACACACACACACATATTATATATATATTATACATATACATATATAGTCGAAGTAAGTTTGGAAGTCAAACTTCCGACAATATGGACAGATGAAAAGCAGAGATGGAAAGGGAAGAGAAGAGCAGAAGAGAGAAGATCAGAGAAGAGAAGAGTCAGAAGAAAGAAGATGCAGATGCGCGAAAAGGTAGGAAAGTCGCGAAACACTGCGTTTTTCCAATGATTTGTGGCTCCGGAGGGTCGAAAAGTAGGCTCGCAAAAGCGGTGGGTGCGGAGCCATCTGGCCAGATGAGAGATGAAAAAGTGCACGCCGTGCTGGCGCGAAGCACATTTGCAAGTGAAAAAGCTAAAAGCACCTCACGTTCGGACCATTTTTGGAAGTTGAGATGTCGAAAAAGTGCACGCCGTTTTGGGGAGAAACACATGTGTAAGTGAAAAAGATTGAAAAAGTTAAAAACACCTCACGTTCGGACCATTTTTGGAAGTTGAGATGTCGAAAAAGTGCGCGCCGTTTTGGTGCGAAGCACACTTGTAAGTGAAAAAATTAAAAGCACCTCACGTTCGGACCGTTTTTTGGAAGTTGAGATGTCGAAAAAGTGCACGAGGTTTTGGCGAGAAGCACATGTGTAAGTGAAAAAGTTAAAAGCACTTCACATTCGGACCATTTTTGGAAGTTGAGATGTCGAAAAAGTGCACGCCGTTTTGGCCCGAAGCACATTTGTAAGTGAATAAGTTAAAAGCACCTCACGTTCGGACCATTTTTGGAAGTTGAGATGTCGAAAAAGTGCGCTCCGTTTTGGTGCGAAGCACACTTGTAAGTGAAAAAGTTAAAAGCACCTCACGTTCGGACCGTTTTTGGAAGTTGAGATGTCGAAAAAGTGCACGCCGTTTTGGCCGAAGCACATTTGTAAGTGAAAAAGTTAAAAACACCTCACGTTCGGACCACTTTTGGAAGTTGAGATGTCGAAAAAGTGCACGCCGTTGTGGCGCGAAGCACATTTCGAAGTCAAAATGTACAAAAACATAATGTACGGACTGCTTTTGGACGTTCAGATCTCGTTCCACGTGGCAGGCGCAGGGGATTGTGCACCTGGTCAAAAGTGAGCAAAACGTGAGGGTTTTGTAGCATTTCCAAAAACGATGGCAGGCGTGGTGCATTTGAAGAGGATCTGCAAAGATGCATTTTCCGTGGTAGGTGCAGTACAAGAGACATTTTCATCGGAGCTGTTAGGAGGCCTGGGTGGTGCTTTCCTGAGAGGGGTTGCATTTTGGAGCATCAGATCTTCAGGTTTGCTGAATTGATTTTGCGTGACAGGTGCAGCGCTTCGTATGACCTGGCATCACTTTCTCGTAGCAGGCGCAGTACTTTCGACAGGTGGATTGGAAAAGTCGCAAAACGCATTGGTACGAGGCTGTTAGCTCTGCACTCAACTTTCCATTTTTGAAGGAAGTCTCGCAGAATTGCTTTGTTTTTGATGTTGTCAAGTTGGAAAATTGAAGAAGTCTCCCAGAATTGGTTCGTTTGTGATGTTGTCAACTTTGAGAAATGAGGAAGTCTCGCAGAATTGCTTTGTTTTTGATGATTTTGATGTGGCCAACTTCAAAATATGAGGATGTCTCGCAGAATTGCTTCGTTTTCAAGCTTGCAGATAGATAGACAGACAGACAGACAGACAGATAGATAGATAGATAGATAGGTAGGTAAGTAGGTAGGTAGGTAGGTAGATAGTCAGAGAAAGAGAAAGAAAGAGAGAAAAAAGAGGAGACCTCAACCACTTGTCGGTCCATCAGTGGCTTCGCCCTGTCATCCGTGACTCACAACAACCAACCTCCCCTATAGGTTTCCTATTTTCGAAACTTCCGCCACCGCTTTGTGCGGTACTACTGGTATATATACATAGGCTATTCGAGGAGGACCTCAGGAGGATCCAGATGGATGGGCATGGAAAGTGGAAATAACTTTCTCCAGCACAAATTCAATCGGAATGCGCCAGAGAACCGGCACTTCTATGGCAACGCCCCCCAGAATGCACTGCCAACTTCTAGTGCAAACATGCTAGGAAGAGTCCCTAGTTTCAAATAGGTCGATTTGAATTTGCCTGTTGGTGTACATCTGAACTTGGCGTCACTGGACCCAAGTGAGTGGAATTCAACCCTATTTGTGCTCTTATGTTCGTAGAGGTGGGAGAAAGGGGAGGCAGAAGAAGGAGTGCAGGGGAGAAAGAAGGCAACACCCACCTTTGAATTTCCTGAACTACTAGCACCGCTCTCTCAGAGTATGTATCGAAGTATCATCCTTCTACCTGCGACAAACTTGTGGATCTTGTGCTCAGTGACATCCGAGGCGTACTCTTCAGTGTCATGTTGGGGCTTTGGGTGCTCTTGCTGGCGGAGGTTTTGCATTATGTGATTCACTTCCAGGCGCCCAAACCGCAATTTTGTCCAGCACTGATGCTTTCAACCTGCATTGTATGAAATCTTTGTGACATGATGGCTTCGTTGATTTTGTGGTTCAGACCTGCACAAGGCTCACAGTGCCTACAAGAACCTGTCCAGGGCTAAAGCTTAGCATGGGAGGTTGCTGCGTGGGGTAGTGCAATGACAAGCTACACTCGGCCAGACTTGGCCAGATTCTGCTAGACATGCTCCAAAGCCTCCAAAGTGACTTGCCAGAGCGAGACAAAAGCAGCTGCTCCTGCACATTCCCTTGTACGGGTGATTCGTACTGGCTGGTGCCAGCATTCGGTCATGTTGGATTGTGCGTCAGCAGTGCTCGAGTGTTCGCACTTAATATGTTGAGACATACATGGCTGCCGCAATTCCCTGCCCAATTAACAGCATGAGGAGAGATTGAAGTGCCAGCCAGCCAAGTCCTGGCATTCAACGAAGCCCTCAGCAAGGTGCCCTTTTGGCGAAGTGTAAGGCTTTGAGTGAGGGCTTCGCCGCATTATTTTTTTCTTCACCAAAAGTGCATGTGAAGGTGCGAGACTTTGAGGAGACCTGGCAAAGCACGGCAGGCACCACTGCGCACCGCTTCTATGCCTTGAGCAAAGCCAAAGACATGTTTCCCCTTAACGAAAAGGTCCTCACAAATGTACGGTCTGTAAATCCGAGAGTGCTTGTAGAGTTGGCGGTCCTTTCTCGAGAAGATCTTGCCGGCATTGCTTGTTGCTACACTCCAAGTAATCCCTTCCTCCTAATACTAAACCCCCCCCTAATACAAAACACGGCAGGTAGTTTTTAGTATTAGGGGGGTATTTATTATTAGGGAACCAAATCGAAGTCATGTTAATTAATTAATTAAAT
>Ga0126342_10008634_pt1 | contig 18264 bp, 16 predicted proteins | sample Cyp1metagenome_FD_92528 | JGI IMG/M metagenome (GOLD analysis project Ga0126342, IMG submission 92528) | Coral microbial communities from Lord Howe Island, Old Settlement Bay, Australia - Cyphastrea 1 metagenome | ecosystem: Host-associated > Invertebrates > Cnidaria > Coral ... | reverse complement strand
TTGAGGTCCGGCAGGGAACACTGGGCGTGGATGGTCGTGGTTGAGGTCCGACAGAGAACACTGTGCGTCGAGGGTCGCGGTTGAGCAGGAGGAGGAGGAGAGGAGAGGAGGAGAGGAGAGGAGCAGGCAATTGACATAAAATCTAACAACCCTCACCTGGCAGATGCAAAAACCAAGCTTACAAGAAAAAATATCGTTCCTAATAATGCCACGGCATGAGGTTTAGACTCAGGCCCAAAAATAAGATCTGAAACCGTAAAAGGCTTCCAAAGCAAATGGTACAAAAAAGCCTTGCTTAGAGCGTCATCCCCAGCATGACTCAATCTTGACATTGCTTCAGACATGTAGGTGTTCTGACGCAAACATCTGTCCTAGCAAAAAAAATGACAGACATCCTTCTGGCATTCCACAGCATTTCTTGTGGCATATCTCCTGACATTTTTTTGGCCTATTGTATTTGGTTTTTTTCCTCCTTCTGGCATATCTTCTGATATGTTCGGCGTATTCTCTTATTGTACAAGTTCTTTTCTAGAATTCGATTTCGCATCGTCCAGCACCTATACAAATAATTTGATTAAATTGAATTACACAAGGTCCGACACACTGCCCGCTCCGACCTGGAGATTGCGGATTCTCTAGAAAATCTGCTGAGATATGGCAATTAGTAATTTTGGATTATCGGATACTTAGGGCATTCTGTCGGGCAATATGTTTCGACACCGCCTTTGGCTTTGGAATTCATTCTTTCATTCTGATAATTATCTGGCATACCTTCTGACATCTTTTCTGGTATTGGGAATAATATATTCTGGGAGTCTAGGACATTCTAGGACCTTAGGAATAATATCTGCCCTAAATAAAATTCTGAGATTCCGGCATGGTAACCGTTCCAAAATATTTTCACTTAAATCTTTTGACTGACAGTCTGACATTCTTCCGGCCGGCGGTGCCCACTGACTGAGATCTGGAGCGCTCAGAGCTGACATCCGGAAACGCCCGCTCGCCCAATGCATTCTGGACCTTGCGGTTGAAGTCTACATCCTTGCCCATGATTGACAGGCCCATCGCAATTGTGGGCGAATATTATATACTTAGACGAAGGAGCTGAAAGTAAAGGAGCTGAGACTGAGAAGACGGAAAATCGGAGGATAATTGTAAGAAGGAGAAGGAGAACAAGGGGAAGGACAAGAAGCAGAATATTCGGAGCAGAAGAGAGAAGACGACTAAGAGGGAGAAGGACGTGTGAGAAGGAGTAGAAAACTCTTACATGCATAAAATAACCTTCAGGAGTCAATACGTCAAAACGTCACTACGTCAAAACGTAATCAATGTATTACTCATTCAATTCAAGACTCTAATTACTAATAACCCGGGCCAAGCCTCTTCCTCTTCTTGTCCCGAGTCCGTGGAAAACATCGAAGAAAGACTTCACGATCAATTTCTGCCTTGTGAGGGATTCCCCTGGATGACAACACCCTGGAGCCACAGACGGTTTGCTGCTGACGGTGCACAGTTTGCCTTCGCGTTTGCTGATGCTGGTTGGTCAAGCGCAAATCACTGTGAACATCCTCGATGACCTTTGAGTCTGGCAGCGTTCGCAAAAGGCCTGTCAACAGGCGCAAACCACCTGCAGATGCATGGCTGTACCCATCTTCTTCAAAAGCAAGGTAAACGACCCGCATTGCAGGTGTGTAAACAGCTTTGAGGTCTTCCAAAATTCGAGGGATGGCCTCTGCGTTTGCAGCAGCTTGTTCCAGCTGAAGCAACATACAATGGTCTGCTCTGAGAGTCGCCGCAGCATCCTCCAATGGGGACGCAAGGGAAAACATCCAGTTCAAGTCAACCCCTCAATGACTCAACCTGACAAATAACAATAATAAGGAATATTAAAACTGACAATGACAACTTAACAACTGTTAACTGTCCAGTTTGGAGGACAGGCGCCAACAACTTCAAAATAAGACAAAGCCAAAGCAAGTGACGTTAATGTCAACAATGGAATCCGAAAACTCAAGCCGAAAACAAAAACCCTAGACCAACACCATTCCAAGCCATAATTAAGTTACTAGATTCATAGCGTCGCTAATCATTGATCGGACTCGGGCAGCAAACTGCATGTGACTGTGAGAGTTGGAACTGCACTGGAGTAGTAGCCCACTGTCGTTGAACTGACATGTCAAACAGTCAATCAATGAATCCCTGCACGAACAGTGGCTGGATGATTGCAGTTCATTCCGTCATGTCTCAGGGCATTTGTCATTTCTGAAACAATGATATAATAAGCTGTGAAAAAAGTTGAGCTGATTGAGGGAGAGAGGACGACGTAAATCTTGAGAACATCAGAGTTCGTAAGCCCCACGGAGCCTTGTTAAACAATATAACGGATTCAAAGCTCCAAGGCGCACAAAGTAAGCAAATACCATCAAATTGACATCAAATAAAATACCAGGCAGGAGCGGCCAAACCAAAGTACTACAATATAGTGTAACTCAGGTTGGACTGGATACTATTTCGACATACATTGTCATTGCAGTGAAAAAATTGCGTTGTGACTCGATGTAAAAAAAAACATTGCGCAAACACAACGTCAATGCGGTGTCTGCGTTCGAGTTTCCACCAACTGACTCCCTGCCTTTGCAATCGCCTCATTGCCCGAGAGTAAGCCAACATAGCAGTCTGGAGGAGCGGAAGATTTTGATAGAGACCAAGCTCGATGCTTCAACAAATGCCCGCTTAGTTCAGAGATCTTCTCCACTGTGTCGTCAAACTTGGACTCAAGAAGCAAGCCTTAGACTTGATCATGTTGCTCCTGCGACCTGGTCAATGCTCCATGGACAGCAGCCAGTTCCCTCAAATGGAATTCCTTCTGCCACCCTGCTGAAAGCCGCAGCAAATTCTCCACTTGGTCAGCAGCATTTTTGCAGGTCTGAACTTGCAATGTGTACCACGACCACACTGGACGTGTGCACACAGAAATGATGTTGGTCATTTGAAGAAGCTTGTCAGACATGAGGTGGTAGCATAGCTTCAAGCCACCTCCTAGCTTTTCTTTCATCTTGCTAAACTGTTTCCTCATGGAGCCATTGGAAGCGTCCTCTGCTCCGGTCTCTCGGGCCAAAGACTGCAAAAGTCTCTTTTGATACGCATCGTCTGGATCCAAGCCCTGCCCTTCATACTGATACGCCAAAACCAACTTGAGACTGGTCCACTGACAGAGGTTCTCTTCACAACTTTGGTTCCAAGAAAACCATCGGCCCAATTTTGGTAGCGTCTGCTTGTTCCGAAAGGTTGGTAGGCTTGACAGCGCAGACCAAACATGATCACGTGTTGCGCTCTCAGGCAGCTTGAGCTCTTTCCTGATGGTCTCCCAAACGTCCAAAAACATTGGCAGGGAGTCAGGGGTCTCACGCGCAAGCATGAGTTCCAAAGCCCGCTTCTTATCCTCCTGGAATGCTCCAGTGCCAAAAGGTCGGTACGAAACCGACCAGAGATACTGTGAATGCATTTGAGATTGAAGAAACTCTCCACTGGAACCATGAAGTAGTGAAAGTTTAACATCGCGGATGCATCTGTGGATAACGTCAAAACGCACCTGGATAAGACGCTCCAACTTGTTCAGCGCGAACCTCATGAGGCGTTCGTGTTGCCATAATCACAAATTTCAAACTGTAATGGTCCTTGTCAAAGTCACTGACTGACTGATCAGTCAAAGTCCTGTTAGTAATAGAAAAAGAAACAGTTCAGCTGGGCATTTAGTTTAGCAGGAATTCAGACATCCGGCATCGCCGCTTCAGCTGTGCAGGGTGCGTCAGCGCCGTTTGTGACCCCGGCTCCGGGAGACATGTCATGTTGCTTCGTACTTCCTATAGGTGGTTGAATAATAAATATCATTATAATTAGTTCTCTTTGTTTGTGCTGGGTAAACTGGATTACAAAAGATCTTTGGTCCTAGTTTTTAGGGCCCGGCGGCTACCCCACAGGAAGCAGAGCGAATGCTGTTTCGAAAACGTGAGTGGTGAATGATAGAATAGAATAATTAAGCCAAGAGACGCAACGCCTCCGCAGCATGCTGGGCCTTGGTCCACCTGGAGAACAAGCAATGGGAGATCAAGCCACCAAGGTCTGCTTCTGCTTGCTGGCAGCAAATGGTATTCTTCCCCAGTGGTAGGGTTGTAATGCTTTGCTCGCCATTTCCCTGCTTCCCGATTGACAAACCGCTGGTGTCCAGGCGGAACTGGGCGGATGACAACTTCAGCGGGCGTCTGAAAAGCATCTAGGGTAGCTATACGTCCATTGGTGAGGAAATTCATCTGCTGGCTCATTGCTTGCAACTGCCTATAGGAAGCTACACGAACCAGCTCTTTGTCCTGCGCGGCAACTTTTGGCAGCAATGAAGCCCTAAGACAGCGGACTATCAGGAACAGGTTTTACCAACCACATTTTCAATGATTCAAAGTCAGCAACAAACCTCGCCCTGCAAAACTATCTGCTCACCGAATGACAAGTGGCTGGCTAGCATTACTCAGTCTGACCAGAAGCTTTCGAAAACTAGACGGTGACCAAAATTAGAATTGAACCCATGTAGACCACAAAAATAAAAAAGTACACCCAGTCCTTGGCCAGCTGTTCCACCAAGGAGGTCAACTCCAGCTCCGATGGGGCAATGATGTTCAAAGGTAGAATCACCTGGGTGTTGGCAAATGCTGCGCAATCATTTTCCCACGAATACAATATGCTCACAAGTAATTCTCTTCCGGCATGTGTCGAGGCATCAGATATCAAATTAAAGTGGCTTGCGCCCAGCATGGTCAGGGCTGCGCGTTCATCGTACAACGCTTGCGACCTGCGCTGCCACGAATCCACTGCAGTCCCTGTGCAACCTCCAGTTTGGGCCAGGCTTGGCTTTTTCAATACCTCCAATGCTTGCTTCGTTGTCAGACTAGAGTCCCGTTCCTGGCACAACACTTCCCATATAGACTCCACATTCATCGAGACCCTTTGTTTTTTTCTGATCGCGACTTGTCCGGGAAAATTTTCTTCATGTTGAAGGCCTTCCCCTGATCTCCGCCTCGCAGAAGGCAATCTAGAAGTGTCATGATGAGGAATGTACCAGTCGATCACAAAGACGTCCAAAACAGCTGCCATGAAATGAACTAGAGCCTTCTGCACCCGACGCAAAGAAGAGCCAGACACAGAGTCTGCAGACCATGGGTGAGTTCCCGCAGAACGCTTTTTCTTTTCCACGGAAAACACAAATTTGACCAGCTCTTGCAATGAAACTGTTGAATTTTCACCACTTAAGAGAGGTTCGGACAGATCCCTTTTCTCATACATGTCTTTCCATTCATTGCTCCACGCCACAAAACTTGTCCTGTGCCTCTCTGAAAGCATTTCCTCAAGACCAGTAACTTGTCCTCCCGGGAACACTGTGAGAGACAACATGTCTTCTACTGGAACCTCCTGAGCTATCTGCAACGTTGAGGAGACTCTGCTGCAAAGGGCAGGCAACCACTGGCGTACAAAGTTCAGAATCGAAGGAGTTCTGGATTCTCTGAGGGTGAAATATAAAAATGAGAAGATAGACTTGGTGGTAGCAGCGTTCTCACGTAGCGCTACATCAGGCAAGTCATTCCGCTTGGTGTGACAGAAAAATTCCTGGTCACACACATCTGATGCTCCGACGCCTTGCGTGAAAAACTGGATCCACTTGTGCAATTTTCTCTTCTCGCCATGAAATTTGAACCGGTCATACATGAAGTCCAAGGACCACCACAACTGCTGGCTTTGATCATCAGCTGTGGTCAGAAAAGCAACCTTTGACAAAAGATTGGAATCTTCTTCAAGGCTCAAGCGCTGAGCCTGCTGGTGCAGCAGCATGGAAACCACCAGGCAACACCCGATAAACATTGGTCAGCGCTCCAAGCTGGGACTTAAGTATTTGCCGGCAATGTAATTGTGTGTCAGATCACATGCAGTTAGAAACCGCCCGCAATGATGAAAAAAAACGTGGGACCTGGGAGGTTCTGCAATTTCGTACACAGCCTTATGATATGCTTCCGATACTTCATGGTCAATGACTGATTGCCAACTAGCAGGAGCTGGTTGCTGCACTCACCACAGACAATAAAAGTCAGCAAGACAAATCCCTGACTGATCCAAACAAACCATTTGCCACAATGGTCTAATCACGACAGACAGAAATGCTTGTTAGTTAGAAGTCTTGGGCACATGGGTCAAAGTTACGCAAAAACTAAACGTTAGTGCAAACTGAGTCAGAGGCGCGGCTGCACTTGAAGGTCACTGGATCCAAAAGCGGAACGATTTCCAACCTGCAGAAGTATTGTTATATCGACCCTGCAACACGTTCGCAAAAAATGACTGAAAACAACAAATGGCACACACCTGACTCACAGCACGACCGGAACCCATCAGATAAGATCCAAGCCAATCCGAAAATCTGTCGCTAACCCTCTGCATGGTCTGAGATTGGAACATTCAAATCCAAGCAAACAAAGTCAGGGCGTATCGTCGGGACATCACTGAGCAAGTCTGTTTCCAAGCCTTCAAGGGCGGACAACTGCAGCCCGGTGCACAAATGCAAGTCAGTCGGTCATTCCAAAACAAAGCATAGCACACCTTTTGTCCAGCCACGCGACCAAAAGTGACAGGTTTCACGGTCACAAAAGACAGCAGCCGACTAATGGGCGAATCTAATTTCGACCTCGTGTGGATGTCACACGCAAAATTAATTTCAGAACTTCAACAAAAATATGGCTAGGCCCCTGCCTCAGCAGACCACTCCTCCATGACAGCAGCAATGACGCAACGGCCAAAGTGTAAGGTGTATGCTTGACTAGCCACTAACCTGGATTTGTGGCCAGTAAAGGTTCCATCGGAATTTCTTTGAACCAGTTCATCATCTTCAGAAACATATGTCCCAGTAGGCCTTGGTCGAGACATACGACTCATAAACCTTCTGCAGCTCCAAAGCTGTAAGGGCTTCAGAGTGGGCCCTCCAAAGGCAAAATGATATGTTGTAGTCTGGTATGCTTGGATGTAGCGGAGCACTGCACTCATCACTCTGGTCCAAGGTAGAACCGAATTGAGAGGTTGCTCAAGGCCTGGAAAGCAATCCAGTAACCAAGACAGCAGGAGAAACAAAGCGGTCACCTGCCCAAGGCAATTACCTTCGCGGACGAAGAATTTCGTTTCATCACCTTCGTAGTTGTTCTCCAGCACGCGAAGGCTCACCGATTTACACAGCAACACAAAGGAGCTGCACGGGCAGCCTAGCCATACCAGCGCTTTGCGCCGGGTTGCTGTCAGGCACAGCAGCCATAAGCGCAAACCGCACTTCTCCAAGCAATCATGTGCTGGGTTGAGGACAGTGTCAAGACTCACACCACGCAATCCAGCCTGTATGGCTACCTTGGAAAGGTTCCCACAGCCACAGAAGTACTCCACATAGTCCAGGCGCGAGTTTCCTGCCAAGCGATGGTGCACACACCGCGCAACCAGAGCAATCAACATCTCACGTAGTGGCCATCCAGCCATGAAGGGGAACACTGTGACCAAGAAGGTTCCCCACACAAGCGAAGCTGGAACTCCACCATGCTGGGCAGCATCATATTCTATGAAGCCGTCCACCAAGGAAGCCACGTAGTTTGCATGTGCTTCATCCGCGCACATCACCCGACCCTCTTCATCCATGGGAAACGCTTCAACCTCCTCCATCATCTGCAAATCCACCTTGGCACTGGTTTGCTCAAATTGGTTGTGCACAGCTGCATCGCGTTCCATGATGCTCTGCACTCGCTGCTGCAACGTCGTCATGGCTGGTGAGTCTGTTTTTTTTGAATCAAAACTCCTCTCCTGGTATTTCTTTTTACCACCTTTTGGTACAGGTTAGAGTCATCTTTGTTCTCCTTTTTGTCAGGTGACCTTAAAGAGCCAAAATGTGTCTCCAAAGTGACTCTTAAGAGCTCTTAAGAGACATAAAGTGATCAAAAAGAGAAAAACTTACCCGGTGTGATTCTCCAACAACATTGGAATTAAATATCAACTGCGTCACTGTATGTCAAATAGTTTAGGGTTTAGGGTTTGATCACTTTTTTGTCTCGTCGCTTGTGATTGCCTCTCATCCGATGCCGCCACTGACACATCTCGCTTGTTGAGACAGCATCAGCATTGCTTGGACACGCATCGCTCAAATTATCTGCGCTCATCACTCACTCTCCCGCCCGGATTGTCTAAGACACATGGCCAATACCACAAGTCACCAAACCGGCTCGACAATAAGCCAAAACTCACAGTTACTAGAAACTGCAGGAAGCTGGGTCATGCACTGCACTGCTGGAAACACAACCATGAAATTACTAATTATGTTTCTCTCGCCTTTGTCATGTGTGCAAATGACCACTCGGTAGCTTCACGTCAAAATCTCACTTGGCTAGATCTTCAGTCACAGGCTCACAACACCATGCCACCAACGACCAACGCGCTGGCACTGGCTGCAGTCGAGCTCGAGCCACCAGCAGCAGGATCATCTGGGATCACAATGTTGGTGACATCGCATTTGAATGGGCACCATCCCTGAGGATGCCCCCCCACGGACCAGGCTCGCTCCAAGCACGGAAGATGATGCGCATGACCACACATCAGCATTTGCACCTTCGGAGCCGTAGGCCCCTCTTGCACCAAAGGGAAACGACAAATCGTGCAAATGTTCTCTTCGCCAGAGGGAGCATCAGCAGGACGAGTCTCGCCCTCCACCTCCCCATCAACCTGAGGGCCAGAACCAACATGATCCTCTGCCACTTCTTCAGCAGCACCACTGCCCGAAGTTGCATTTGGGGTCACCGGACCATCATCTGCACCATGCTCCTCTTCAGCACCGACCACGTCCTCAAGAACCTGGAGAGCAAAGTTTCAAAGGGACGAGCAAAATGCAGAATTTGAAATTGAAAACATATGGAAACATTATAGTTGGAGAACATCGGACAGAAAAAGTATATGTAGAAATCAGTTATGGCACTCTTTTAAGTCTTACTCAACACATGGCGCTTCCAAAAAATAAAGGCACTTGTCATTTGCCATTCATTGAATCCTATGTCTTGGTGTTTTCAAAGCAGTTGGCTTTGACGACCAACGGGTCAAGACTTGTCAATTACCCATCCAATTAAACTCAGTGGCATTCTCCAGTTCACGTTCCAACTCAGCAACCGTGGGCCCGTTCTCAACACCGACTTCTCCAGAAACAGCTGCAGTCTCAGCAGCTACCGAAGCCAACGGGCCAAGCACAGAAGCAGGCGGAGCAACTGGTTGGCGAAGCATCGCCTTGGGAATGGGTCGAAAACCTGTTGGCTGCGCTGGAGGTGCCTTGGCACTGGCTCCCACTCCTCCTGGAGCACCTGGTGTCCCCACTGCCTTTGGAGCAGGAGGCGCTGCCGGCACAGCCGCCCTTGGCACCACAACGGGGGGAGGCACAGAGACAGGGCCAGGTGGTGCTGGCGGTGGTTGCACTGGAGCAGAAGCTTTCATCATGTCAGGAATTCGCTGATTGCGTGCCAAATCAGCCTCTCTTGCGGCGGCCACGGCCTTGGCGCTTCGGCCACGGCCTTTGGGATGAACCTCGTCCACAAGCCACTCCTCATCGAATCCTTGAGCTTCTGCCAACGCATTGACAAATGCATCTGTCAAGAGCATCTCGTTCTTGAGAGCAGTCATAGCTTGCTGGGCCTCTTGACTAATGTTCATGATCTTCTTGTGAACCTTGTTCATCCTGGTGTTCAGCATGCCATAGTCGTCGCAACGAAGTCGAGAAATTTGCAGGTTTGGCTTCTGACGTGTGACCAGCCAAAGCACTTTGCACAGCCCATGTTGGCTCAAGTCCCCACACAGTGTGGGATCCAGAGCCTCGTCGATGGCTTCCAAAGCTTCGGAGAGTCGCTTCTGCAGGGACAAGCAATTTCACAGTACAGCATCAGAATCTATTGAAAGACATATAAAAACCACCATAAGCAGTGACTTGGACTAAAAGAAAACACATATGACAAACCTTTGGAGCAAAATAATAAAACATCAAGGGATAACAATTTCGGATCCAAGTGGGCCTTTAAAGGTCAGCCCTGTGAGGATATCAAGTCACATGCGTCCACACGAATAAACAAACAAAGTCAACTCGCAATTGAATCTTTGAACCCATTGCCTTCGGCAGCGCCCTCAGCAGAGTAGCATTCCGGGGCAAAGCCCTGTCAGGAGCACCGGTGGATCTGTAAAGCTCAGCCCTTCGATCGGCAAGCACCTGCAAAGCCCTCTGGGCAAAGTCCACATGAGCCCCTTCCGCTGCAGGCAAAGCAAGTGCATCCCCTGCGGATCCTGCTGCTGAGGAAGCCTTGGGTGGAGCCGGTCCATCATCGCCCGACTCAGAACTGTCTGCCGCTTGATTCTCAGGGTTCATCATGGCATTCGGCATCAGCATCTGATTCATAGGGTTCATCATCATGTTCTGCAAGAGAAGGGGGTTCATCATCATAGGGTTCAACATCCCCGCTTGCTGCTGCAGATTCATGATTCTCTGCTTCTTAGCTGCCCGGCTCTTAGGCATTGGCTCAAAAAGCTCTATGCGCAAGGGCACTACGTGGAACCTCTACTCTAGCAAGCACCTGCGAACACAAAAGAAACAGAATGCCACAGACATCTGAAGTCAAGCCACTCAAAAACACTTGACTCTTGCAAATTCAGCGTGTTCCGATTCTTTCAAACTAAATTAAGGCAAAGTTGGTAAAACAGTGACAACAGACAGAACCGCTCCACAGCCACCGGCGTCAGACAGAAGACATCGTACCTTTGTGTTACCAAAGCAGGTCGTGAGCGGCTTCAGTCATGATGTAACGGCGGATTATTAGGCCAGCCACGGATGACATCAAACCTTCAGTTTAATTAACTGCCGCCCCGCTCTGTGATGGATAAAATAAAAGCTTCGTCAGTGATGCCATGGCTTCAGTGTATCAAATCAGTTCCAAACAAACATCATCAGCTAAAGTGGTCAAATTTGCTGACAGTTGAAAATCATTACGCCCACTCTCATTCGATTCAACTTGAAATCCACATCCAGAGACTGGCGTAGCACTGCAAGGCGGCGCTTCAGGCACAAATCAAAATTCAAATGAATCTTGACACTAGACAGTCCAAGTTCCGCAGTCCAGTTCAAGTTCAAAGCTACTTGGTAAACTCAATAATGACAAGGCAGTTGCCTTTGTCAGCAAATAGTCGCAAGGCTTGATGCTAATGAACGCGCAGGAAAATTAAAAACAAATATTTTTGGACTCTGTCAGTCCCGAAATCAACATATTAATTTATTACAGTACAGCAATCCTTTTCAGAAATCTTTGCAGACTCAGACATTTGCCATCATCAGCAGAAAAAAAAGCTTGCTTCAAACCGAATTCCGAATTTGGGCCCTCACAGAGACCATCACACTCCGACCAATTGAACAAAAAACGAACCGTTGGAAAACTTTGATGATCATGTTTGCTTTTATTGCTTAGCTAGGTTGCTCTGTCTCAAGGTTTCTACTTCTACTTGTATTGTGCAGCCAGTGTGTGTAAAGTCCTCTTGAAGCCAGGCGCATCAAATAGAAAAAAGACATGTATTGGAATCAGATCCATAGTTCCCTGACACGCACGATGTCCCGGGCGTTCAACATAAGTGTCTCAAACTTCCGTTTCGAAAGTGTTTCGTCAGAAGCAGCTTTCAGGATCTGTAACAAAGGCTCCGGCGGTGGCACAAATGGGCACCGATGCAACATGGAACCAATCATAAACCGCCGCTTGTAAGCCCTGGTGTCTCTTGATTTTTCATCAGAAACACCATGGCTGACGTGACCTTGTTCAAACAATTCCCTGCACAAACTGAAAAATGCCTCCTGGCCGTCACTTCCACTGACCTGGTGCTGCTTGACAGACGATGTGTCATTGCTGCCCGTGTCAAGCTTTACATCGCAAGGAGCAGCATCTAGATGCGGCATTGCTTGGCGTAGCCAGTTTGGATTTGAACGGGCCGGGGAGTACACAGCTCGGGTCTTGAATTGAATGCTGGTCGAGCAGGTTGGCAGATTCAAGAACAGGGTTCCAAGTCATAGGCTCTGGTTCAATTACTTTGCTTCGAGTGAGCCCCACCATGACATTTCGGTGTGGCATCGCTTCTGGCATATATAAAAATTTCTCGGAATATCTTCTGTCTCAGTCTCAGATTCTATTTGGTAAATCTTCTGACATCGCTTATGGGAATCGGGCATTCTATCTATCTAGTCTAAAATGAAATATCTTCTGACATTTTCTGACAAACAATCTGACATTTGTTTGGCATTCTGTTTGTCATTTCCTTCTTGCGTTCTATCTGACATAATCTGGTGTGTCTTCTGACATTCCGGCTGGCGTCTGGCGTATCTTGGGCATCTTGCACGGTATGATTGGTTCTATCTATTTGGCATTTCTATGGAGGTCCGAAGGTGCCCACTGCTATCTGGAGCTCTCGGTCGGTTGGGGTGCATCTGGCATATTTTGTGGTTTTTGAACATATCATCACCGTGATTTAAGTTTCCGGCGCGCACACAGCGATCTGGACGTCACAGGTTTTGAGGTGGAGACGGGCTCTAGTAGACCTCTGATAAAATCTAAATCACCGTCATCTGGCAGGCTGGCAGAGACAAGCATGAGCTGTCAAGCGCTGGACTATGTTGCGGGCTCAGGCCCCCACTGAATACAGACACCTGAAAAGAATTGGTTTGCTCCCTTAACCGGTGGTGTCTTGTGTCCTGCACTGGCACCTGCCATTGCCACATGTGCCATTACAAAGCTGAGCCGGGGGCCAGAAAGCCAATCTTTCTTCGTTCCACGACAAGCGGCCTGAGAAACAAAAGCTGCAAAGGCCCACTCATATAATATATATATATTTATTTATATATATATATATCATATCAACTTCTACCACTATAATTCATAAACTGCATGTCAAGCGCTAGTGTCTCAAGAGGCATCAGTTCACATAATTAACTCAATTAACATTTCCGACTGCCACGGTGCGCTGATCATGTGTGAACTTGTCACCCAGTCTGAGAAGTTGACAACCCAGAAGTCAAGGACAACCTGAAAATCTTTCAGCATCGGCCGGTCACAAATCCAATGACAAAGAAAACGAGGTTTGAATAAATGAACTCAACCAGCGAATCAAGATTTTCGACCCCAAGAACTAGAATCAGAATGACAGCCACTCAATGAAGCTAAGTTGAAAGGGCCTGGAGACAAAGCAAGTATTGCTGACTGGGGTTAAGGCTGCACAGGCCTTTACAGAAGTGGCCTGGCACAAGCGGATTGACAATGAATCTCTCAAAGGAAGCCGGTTCAAAGCGGAGATCCACGCAATGTGTTCAAAAATGCTTGGGGGTAATTTATACCCAAAGTGAAATCAGTCCAGGGTTTCCAAATCCTGAACCTGGCAGCCCAAACTACACTGCAGTCTCAACAAGATGCGAATTAAACTCGTGAAGTGAACAACTCCTGCACTTCACTTGATTGGCTAACTACCCAATCTATCACACTATTCTCTTTTCGCCCGCTCCAAGCTCCAAGTCGCAAACTGCTAACTTACTACACATCCTCGATACACCACATCTATTTATCATTTGCCCTGCCCGTCTCATGCATACGGCGCTTGAAGGCCGCTGGCAAATCATCATCACAGGCTGTCTTCCTCTTCCGAAGTCTTGGGGCCCAAAGAGTATCCACTGACGATGTTCGCATCAAAGGCGCCGGTTGAATCAATGGCACTGTGATTGTGGAAGCAGTAGATTCCATAGGAGGCTCACTCTCCGCGATACTGACCACATCATCATGATCTTTGCCCCACCGGCTCCAACGCCCCCAGCTGTCATAGTCGTTGTCATTGACATGGTCAGAGCCCCAATCATCATCATGGTCATGATCCTTTTGGTTCCAGGACCAGCCTGACCAAGAATTCCAGCTGTCTCCTTTCCAACCCCACCAGGATGACCATCCATGATTTGAATAGCCATTGTCATTGTCATAGTCGTCATCCATCTTGGAGGACCAATCCCAGGGGTCTTCGTCGTCGTCCTTGGCTTTCACTTGGCAAGTCTCGGTTTTTTCCTGGCGGTGTTGTCGGACAATCAAAAGGCGGTGGTCAATCTCCTCAGGCTCCTTCAGGAGAATGTCATCCTGCATCTCCACTTCAATGTTGTAGGACTTGCGCCATTCAAGCACCCAATCATAGATCGGTGACTGAGAATCGCTCAGCACCGCCAGGGCTGGCGAAGGAGTGTCTGTAGTACTGCTGCACAGCCTAAGTAGGCATCCACAGCACAAGGATGATAAAGCGCATATCATATATAGAATCGAAGGTCGTTGAATGCACCATCAATGACAAGCGACAGGAAAAACAACAACATTGTGTCAGAAACCAACTTCCCACATGGCCGAACCAGTCAATGAAAGACAGCCATATTATAGTTATAACTACTTAGCTCCTTGTGAAAACTATGAAATCTTGCCATTCAAAGGACCCCCTGTGGCTTGGCAACCAAATAGGACAGTTCAGGACAGCTGAGACGATCATCGCAACTGTTGCGGAGCGATGGAAGCCTTTAGTGCCTCAAGCAACGGCGGTTAGATTGATAAAAGTTTTCGGTCCCCAAGTGCGCAACATGTGCTGAAAACGCCAAATGAAGTTGTTTTGGCTTTCTTATACCCAAGGGATATCAGGGAGGGATGTCAAAACTTGTAAGCTCGGAACTCGAAAATTTGAATGAACCATCAGCACCAATGCGAATGAGAGACACACTAACGCCAAGACTAAGTTGTCGCCACTAAATAACTTCTGGTGCGCCTTGATGGTTTTCAGCGACAGCGCGACATAGCCCCGGCACGGTTCATCAGCTGATATGTCCCAAAAGTCGGAGCTATTCTCGTATGGGTTCCCTCGGTCACGGAAGCTGACAGAAGCAGATTGATAACTAACCACCAAAAAATAAAAGAAGGACGATCAGATCCTTTTGTCGATCAAACTAGTTCTCTTCAATTCAAAGGTGGTGAAAAACGGACCCCCACTGCTGGAAATTATGCCGGTTACCACTCCAGGTCAAAGTGCAGCTTGGCAGCCCTCGGGCTTCTTTTTATCTGCCCAGTTGGCCCGAACATCAATGCTGACAATCGTCGAAGTGCGAAACCTACCTGCTCAATGACTAACACAAAACACGGCAGATAAATAGTAGTTATACTTACCCAGCCAAACCCCAACGACTTAAAAGTTCAAACTTTTCTTATTGAATTTAATGGGGTAGGCAAGCTGCCAGGAGGCCCCCCCCAACCCCAGGGTTCCCTACCCCATTGAAAAAACACCAAAAAAGTTTGAAAGTTCTGTCTTGGCAAGCCAAGTTTTCTATAACTTTATTGGCTATAACCATTTTATATCTTCAACACAGTCATCATGAAGCTTTTCCCTTTAGCCCACGAATGAACCAAAAAAACATCTGTAGAGAGCAGCTATTCGCTCTTCCCAAAGTGCCTTTCAGCCAACCTGGAACCACATCACGACCTTTTAGACAACGACCATGTCTTGTCTTGTAGACAAACTCAACGCCATAAGCGCACACCACCACAGACATGGATTGAATGGATCCGGCCGAGGGCCAGGGTTCTGCTTGCGAGCATTCAATGCCAGCAGGGCAACAAACTGAGTACTGACAAAGGCAACGCTGGACTTCTTCGAAAATTACAAGTATTGACATGGGTTAAATCTCTGGTCGGTTCACACATGTCTCAAGAGGCCGCCCACACCTTGTCCACACCAAATGCCCGCCAACGGAAAAGCTGAGCCTTACCAGACAAGATGGGAATTGAAAATGGTTGTGGCTAACGTGGGACAATTCAAAGCCTCACAAAAGTAAGTTATCACCTGCAATCAAATCATATCAACCCAAACTTGGGCTGCCCTACGACGAATACTAACAAAAAATGCAATATAATATATATATATATATATATGTGTGTGTGTTATATATGTAGTAAACTATTCCAAGAAGAATATCACCCATCCAAATCCAGCTTGCATGAGGAATGGGCCATTGGTTCGAGACCTGCATGTCAGGCTTGATTGGCGGCAGACACACCATGCCTCGTAATCACAATCACAGCATGAAGGGTTTGTCGCTGGACATGGAGCTCCACCTGCCACACCGGAAGTAGCTCCGCATCACCTTGCATAGCCACAGCGATGCCAACCCCTCTAGTCCTAAATCAATGCACTGTTCCCCACTGTCTATCAAAGTTGGATATGGCATTACAACAGTATGAAGTATGAAAGTATAAACGCGAACCTTGCATTAGTATAAAAAAAGATCGGGTCAAACTATCACAGCATAGTCATTCAAGCACTGGCCAGCCTCAGGACCAGGAGCCCAAAAGCCTGACCCCAATTGCAAAATCAAACAACAAACTGTTGAAGAAATCCCAGCCACATCCACAACAAGAATATTAGTATGTCCAAGAATCTGCATTTGGTTATTTGGCTACGGTTAAGCCAGTCCGTTTGACGATGTTTCACTGTTTGACACAATAACTTCTTCAGTCTTGAAATGCAGACATTCTTGCAGCCTCAATCATGACCATGCCCGACATATGATCTATTCACATCACAATTCTCTGTTTTTCCACGCCTCCTCCGAGAAAAGCCACCGTTGGCAATAATAGATTGACTTGAAGACTGACTTCCTTGCCTCAGCTCAATGTGACTGTCAGTTTTCATAAACCGCACACTCAACCTTGACATGAATCTCACTGGTCAGCGCTAGCTCAGAGGCCGGCCCGCTCGACAACATGCCTGGGGTCCCATCGTGTGAAAGCTTTAAACCTTATTCTTTTCCCCCACAGTCACAAAAATTAAAAACATAGAAATAGAAACCTGGTAAGCCAGCAGTGGGCCTGCAGCGCTTGGTACACTACAATCAAGTGTTCAGAGGAAACACTGTTATATAATTGATTGCGATATGACAATGAATTGAATTGTAGCTTTGTTTCATCCTGAATGCCCTGTAGCAACCACGCCACGCCACTCTGAATGAAGACGCTGGGCTGCGGCTGGTCACATGCCCCAACCTCGCCACAATTCTGAGACTGGACTTACAACGGCAATTTCGAAAGCCAGCATTGACTGATATATTTCTCGACCATGAAAGTCACTGGGCCTCAATTGAATAAGGAAATCTGAGCAAGCCAGCGCATGACGACAGAATGCCTAGGGAATGCATAAACAGAATCTTAATATGAAACCAAACCCAAGCATCTGAAAACGATCGACCTCAACCTCCAAAACAAAAATGCTTTATTAACTGACTAGCGCCCAGGAAGTCTAGTCTAAGAGCAGCACACTCGGTCAGTGGATCGGACACTGCCATCCCATTGCCTTCTTGGCAGGCAGGGCTAACCACTTGAGAGGGCCAAAGCATCACTGCAACCACCAAACTACAGTTTCAATATTAACGTCATTCTCATTGGACACCACACCACAATGATTCAACCCAACCTACTGTTCATTCAGGAACGTATGAGGTGTAGTCAGCGCAATCTAAATGCCTAAAAAAAAATTGCCATGTCATGTGAACACAAGCACTGGTGACTCTTGATGGTTGCTGAACTGCAAACAAGGAAGGCACTACCAGTCCAAAAGCGAAGTTTGCGCAGTTTGAAGCCACTGAGCCACCAGCTTGCGAGCATCAGTCAGACACTGGCACGGCACATCCAGCTTTGAGCCATGACTTTGAATTGAATAAACCTTCTACACAGGTGTGACAGGCAAACCTGAAGACCGCTTTGGTGCTGCAGGGCGTGCAATGAAGTTTCAACAGCTAGATATATTTATACATATATAATATGTTATATAATATATCTCTCTCTCTATCTTCTATGGCCAGCTTTAATTGTCAGCTTGCTGGGGAGCGCTCTTTGACCTGAACACGGCGACAGACTCGCCCGGTGAAAAGCCACACAAATTTCGTAGGACTTTGGTGGTGGTCTAATAGGGTCAATTTCTCAGGATACTTGAGGTGGAATGGTGGTGTTAAAAAAAAGTTACTTTACTTCGTGTGATCCCCACCATGACATTTATACATTTTCTTACTGGCAAATCTTCTGGCATTCTATCTGACATATCTTCTGACATTCTATTTGGCATTCTATCTGGCATATCTTC
>Ga0126342_10008633_pt1 | contig 18264 bp, 16 predicted proteins | sample Cyp1metagenome_FD_92528 | JGI IMG/M metagenome (GOLD analysis project Ga0126342, IMG submission 92528) | Coral microbial communities from Lord Howe Island, Old Settlement Bay, Australia - Cyphastrea 1 metagenome | ecosystem: Host-associated > Invertebrates > Cnidaria > Coral ... | reverse complement strand
GCCTTTTAAACGTGGAAACTCGGCCTTGGAAATGTGGAAAATGAACCCTTGAAATGTGGAAAAAACGTCGCGAAACACGTTTTAGGAGCTGTAAAGAATAGTTGTCCAGAGGCCCCCCCAATATATATATATATATATATCATATTGTTGTACATATTTGAATCATATTTGTATGATGTTTTCTTAAAATGAGGGTCCCTAAGTCACCGCTGTTGGCTGCGGCCTGAACACGTGCAATTTCTCGCCGCCAACTCTGGGGGTCACGGTGCGCGTTTTGCATAACTAGGGTGGGTTGGGGTGGGGTGGGCTAATAACGTTCTTTCGCCTGCGTTTCAACACGCTCTTGATGCTACGCTCTGAACTTTCTCAAGGAACTTATGACGCGCTCTTCATGTTACTTTCTCAAGTGACTTATGATCCGTTTTGATGCTACGCTCTTCTTGAAGACATCCAAAAACTGCATTTATAGAAGCCGATGCTAACTTTTGGAAATGAAGAGAAAAAGGCACTCGGCAGATGATACCAAATATGTTTGTCAAAGGTGCGCGCTTACACCATCCGTTGTTTCGATACCAGGTCATGGTCATCCATGACTTGGATGAAAACTTGGGGTAACCCCTTTAAAGAAACCTCCAGAGCACAGTATCCCATGATATTCCCATGACATTCCCATGATATTCCTATGGTACCCCATATAGCCCGGATCTGTTAATCCAATGATCTTCAATTATGAGTTGTTCTTTAATCCAATCGAGAATCTTTTATTCCATGATTACCCTCTGGTAAACTAACGTAACTATGGAAAGATCCACCATTTTTAATGGGAAAATCCACTATAAATGGCCATTTTCGATAGCTATTTTGGCATAACCAGAGGGTATCCATGATTCAAAAAAAATCCCAGGTCGCAGATCCTGCAGATTCCAGCGCAAATCTTCTCCGACGCCATCTCTGAAGTGCTGGACTTGGAGCCAGAGGTGACCTGGGACGACATCGGTCACGGGGGCTATGGTTATGGGAAGAATAAAACCATAGCGACATCAAAATGGTGGGTTACCCTCTGGTTATGACTAACATAGCCATGGTATAGATGGCCCTAATCGAAATAGATGGTTTACCTAGCTATAAAATGGGTGGATCTTTCCATGGCGAACTGTTAGTCATAACCAGAGGGTAACCACTATTAACCATTATTAATCACTATTAACCACTATCAACATCTATTAACCATCATCAACCATTATAAATCACTATTAACCATCATTAACCACTATTAACCATCACAGATATGGTTTGATCATTCGAAATTGGATTTATAATGAGATATTGGATGGGATCTCAATGGGAACCTGGGAACAAACAAGCCATGGTCAAGAGATGGAGCAAAACCCACTGGGGGTTGCCATCTCTTTGGCAGAAAACAGATGTTTGGTTCAAAACTGGCGTATGGGCATGGATACCTCATAATATGGCCATCATGAAAAAAAGGAACCTGGATTATTTCAGACCATTAAACAAAAATCAGTCAAAACCACATGGGGATTTGATGAAACGCAACCCAAAAACCGGTGGACGTGGCGCTTCGAGGCTGGAGCCTCTGAGAAATTTCTGGAGTTGGAAGTGGCGGGATCCATCAGCAATTGGCAATCCCAAGGTGCTGAAGTTTCCGCCCAGCTGACAGCCTTTAGGCAGAACGTTTTAGGATTTTTTGTTTTTTTTGGGGAAGTTGCGCCTTTCTTTTCTTGGGGGGGAGAAACTGATGCTTTTTAAAGAAAGTCTATCTCAGAGTATTGGGGGTACTTTTATTGAAGCAACGAGAAATGGGGGATTTTAGCAAGGGCAATGGCGAGCAACGGCAGTTTCAGCATCAACAATGCATTGTTCAGTTGCAAGGATTTCTCCAACAAATGATTTGAATTCAACCAGCCAGTCACACCATGGTGTAATTGTTCAGGGGTCGAGTCTTCTAGCTTCAACAAATGGGTTTGTCTGAAAGAAGCGTACCACCAAATTTGATGGCTAGTCAGAGTCATAGTATTTCCCATTGAAGTTGCTATTCTATGGGGTTAAACCATCCCATCTTCAGACACACAAAAAGAACAAGGAACATTTGCCTTGGAACGATCACCCAAATTCCTTCTGTCTTACAAAGCTCAGGTCTTGGATGTGCGGACACCGTTGCTTCAGATCGTACCAGCATCCTTGAAGGAATTCAACATCTCCAATTTTGAGGAGGTCGAGATGGAGGTGGATATCTTCCAGCACGTTCGATGTTTCAACTATTCGAGCACTGCCAAAGACAGCAGTGTGCTGATGGTTCAGTGGGAGTATTTGCTCCTGAATGACACGATATGTATGGAGGAAGTGCCGCGGTGGATGGACACCTCCAGCAGCAGCGAAAATATGAGCAATGACAGTAATGGTTCCAATGACTCGAATGACTCAAACGACTCCAGCACTTCCAGCAGCTGGAACGATTCCAATGATTCCAATGACTCAAATGTCACTGGCCCGTGGGTTTTATGCATATTTTGTCCGCAGATGGGATGATTTCTGTGTTCCCTCCCAAAGTTGGGATGATTCTCCCACCAGTTTTTTCCCCGAGGCTTCTGGTGTTTTCCTTTTTTCTTTAACCAACAGGCCAGCAACATGTCCGACACCATCATGATCGCCAGACCGTGCGTGAAGGCCATTTGGCAGCCGCTGGAGAACACCTCCTTCCGCGATGAGAACCCGCGCCCGGGATCCTTGCGCCTGCCGGCCTTTAGCTTTCAGCCGGGATCCGGCAGTCATCAGTTCAGAGCCGTCGCGACTTTTCAGGTGGGGAACTGGGCTCTACATGGTATTATTGGTTGAGTTAACCATGAAACACATGGTTTTATGGGGGTTTCATGGGGGTTTCTGCTTGGGGAGATTAGATCCATAGCAGACCAGCTATTTCCGTGAGGATTCCAGGCTTTGGACCCATCCCAATATCCTGTTCATGGCCAAATTCCTGGTCCCAAAGGAGTGCCACAGATTTATGGGGCCCATGGGGCCCACTTGGCGCTCAAAATTCGTGACCCTGCAAATTGGATGCCCATGGGGCCCACTTGGCGCTCAAAATTCGTGACCCTGCAAATTGGATGATTTGGAGAACATGAAAATTCCGTGGCTTCAAATCTGTGTGCTGATGCATATCCATATTTCTGCTGCTTAGACTCCAACTTTTGTAAAATCCTTCCAGCCTGAGGGGTACGATGGCCGCAAGCCCTCTGTGATATTTACTGTCAACGTGCAAGAGCGGAGCAGGCAAGAGTTGGGCAGATCATGCCGAGTCGTGGTTGGGGGAGCAGCACTTGAAGGTGGCGTTCCACTCAAATAAGTGGCCACACTTATAGGCGTTATGCCCCAACTTATAGGGGTTTTATCATGGTCATAGCATATTATTCATATACCCATCAAGAAACAAAACTGCACCCAGGTACAGGGTTGTTAAAGATAAGTATGGATTAGTTGACCAAATAGCATGAATGGGACATTAAAGGACAATATATAACAGTGATATTGCTAGCCGAAAAAGGGACATTGGGGCAAACCACCTGATACTGGATACCCAGCTACATATCTCAACTTTCTATTTCGGTGGCTGACGAGCCCACTGAAGAGGAGCTTGCAGCTGCGGCTGAGAAAATACAAACTTTACTTGCGCAACCGCACGAGAATCTCTTTCTCGACCCACAGCGAATCTGCCCAGGGGGGTTCAGAATCGACCAATGGTGGTTCCGTGGTGGGTGGGGGCTCGTGGCTTTCATTTCGCTGAGTAGAAATTCCATGTCACACGGTATGCAACCCAGCAGCAAGGATTATACTAACCAAACTTTAGTCAATTCAGACCCCATTTTTTTTTAAATGGAACTTTGCAATTCAGAATAAGAATGTCTCTCCACGAATGGAAGAAAGTTGACAAAGACCTTTGACCTGGAGTCATTCATCCCAGCTATTGGGGGTCAATACGTTTGAGGCATCCCCGGATGAGGGGAAAATCAAAGCCGGAAAACCCTATGCATATTATTGGTTGGTAAACAAAATAGAGTTTCGTGTGACATTCTCCCTGAGCAATTCATGGAACATGGGTTTCTTTTGGTATTTGCCATGCCACCAGTCTGGCTTTGATGCCCAGAAGTTCCTGTTGGTCCCCTCTCCTGTTTGATGCATATGCATATATATACTGTGCTCATGTTGGGGGGCCCAAACAGTGCCATTCTGGGGCCCTGGCAGAGGCCGGTGGCAATCATCACAGGCCCCTCGGAAGTCTCTGCAGCCTGTCCTTTCAACCTCAGTGCACATGAGTCCTACGATGTGCCTGGGATTCTTTCTTTTAGCATTGGTACCCTCTGGTAAACGTTTACATAACTATGGAAAGATCCACCATTTTCAATGGGAAAATCCACTATTTCTATGGTCATTTTCAATAGCTACGTTAAATTACCAGAGGGTAGCATCGGTAAAAATTCAGGGCCCCAGATTTTCGCAAAAAAAACGAAGCTGGAATCTCCAAAGATGAGTTTGGAAGAGGATTCTCCGATTGGGAATGGTGATTAACATGGCTTCCATGTTAGACTTCAGAGGTTTAGTTCGCCATATTGGGTGGGTAAAGTGTCACTTGAATCTCGAAATGGTTGTGAAATAGCGGTTGGACCCCTCTAGATGATGTTGATAGAGGAATTAGAAGGAATCCTATTGCTGCAAGTACCAGAACAAAGGCAGTAACAAACATCTTGGAGCATGTAATCTGAACCTCTGCAGCGGGTCAACTGTTGGTTTGTTTGTTTTATTTGCCATGGAACAGGGGAGAGCTGCTTTTTTCATCTGTGAAGAGGTGATTTCTATGGAGCTGTTGTTTTGTTTTCCAAGGCTTCAGTGCCGAAGGAAGATCCCAGTCGCTTGGAATTTTCCTGGTCCTGCTTCGTGGGTGTCTTGACGGGACTCAACGAAACTGAACAGCTGGATGCACAGGAGTGCAACCTGAGCAGCAGCATCGATGACTGGAGAGAGCAGCCCACACTGGAGATGGAGGGCGATGTACTGGAAGAAGGAGACTACACCTTCATGGTCAAGGCAGGGCTGTTTGAAACAGCTTGAAGTAGGAAGTGGAGAAACAAGCTAAACCAACTGTGGTTGAAACGCGTTTGTCATAGGATTTGCCTGAATTTCCCATCCTCAACATCCAGGTGCGCCCCGTCCGAGATGTGCCCAATGGCACCCTTGCTGAGCTACCAGGGCCACAAGGGCCACCGCCACCACACCCTGCACCGCCGCCGCCGCAGCCCACAGGTGAGGCCTGGTGGGTGATGCGCCTCGGTCGCCGGCGGCTGCCACTGGTGGTGCTGCGGATGCCATGGGACGACGGCGAGGACGTGTCGATGCTGGGCCCGGAGGGCCCTGCCGTGGCCCAAGTCTCAGGCACCGCGACCTGCCCGGTGCCTTTCGACTGGAGGTGGCACTGGGTGCTGACGCAACAGGGACGGATCCTGGCAGCATTGAAAACCACAGTGCAGCTTGGCGTCCAAAGCTCTGTTTGATGCTGACTTGTTTTTTTATTATTTCGTGCCAAGGGTGTTTTTCTGAGCAAAAAGGAATTGAGAATACTTACTGCACTGCGAACTATTGGCAAGTTGCGAGCAGGTAAAACATTAATCTTTTGGCAGGTTTTCAAATCGTTGTTACCACCCCCCAAACACTGAGGTTTCCACACGAAATGTTCAAGTGAACCCTCTTTTCCTTTTGACCTTCTTGGTGGATCCAACGAGGCAATCTTTGGGCACTTCTGTGGAAGTCTCGAGCCATGACTTTCGTGGAGATCTGCTCCATCCAAGACAGTCCTACAGATATGCACTGGTGGCTACTTCCGAGGTACACCAGGCGATGAAAAAGAACTGCCATTGGCTGGGACGAAAATGGTACATATTTTTCGATGACATGATAATTTGTATATTATTATATAATTTTTATATGTTTATATGTCAGGCAGCAGCCCAAAAGAGAAGCCAATGCTGGTTCACTTGAGATTCGCAGAGACTGGGCCTACACGTGGCTCAAAAGTATTTTCCCTTTCTATGACTAAGTAATTACTTCTGAAGGAGAAATGCGAAGACTTCATGAACCAAATGCAACCAGTAGTTTGCACCGAGTCGACCTTGTCGCTTTGTTTTGTTTTTCTCACATGTTGACCCGCCGAAGCCTGAAAGTAAACGCACAGATAGCTATATATATAATATATATATAATATATATAATATATATATATATGGACGATTCTATGAGACGTATGAGGTAGCCCTAGAAGGTATGATGCTCAAATTCTCATTTCTTGTGTCTCTTTGTGGTACAACTTCTGCCAGATTTCTTACAGCAATTTGGAAGGTATCCTTTTCAGCTAAAACCTTCAACTAAAGTCTTTTTATGGTGCGGGAGGGCATTTTCTCCCCAACTGTGGCTGAGTTTCCAGGAAAATGCTACTGAAAAAACATGCTGTGTCCAAACATAGAGTACCTCAACATCCAATTCACCATCATTTCTAGCCATTGAAACTGCCAGCGGATGAACCCAACTGGATGGCAGACTGCTTCTACTGTAAACCCGTATTTCCCAGGTTTTCGGGTACAACTTTATACTGACCATTTCAACCACAGGTCCTTCCATTTTCGGGGGGCCGGCGTGGCTGGTGCTCCAGGAGCTTTTTTTTTTTTTCTTCTTTTGCCTGCTATATACATCCCAATTATTCTTGTATGGTTGGTGTTCAGTATCCCCAATCATCTTGGTGGTTAGTCCATCCCAGTGACTTCATCAAAATCACATATTGAAACCTAACTTCATCAAAATCATCACATATCATTCGAAAATGAAAATCATCCCAGTCACTAGCCAAATCATCCTGTGAATCTTTTGGCCACTAACCCAACAGCCGCCCGCTCTGCGTCCAGGCACCCAGCGGCCTGCTTTCCGAGCTGCCGAAGGCACTGGTCCTGGAGTCGGTTGCCTTCGTGGCCAATGCACCGCCGAGGGATGGGCTGTTGGAGCTCGTGCCACTGTCGGGGGAGGGGCTGATCACGCCCTTTGCGGTGAACACCTTTGGGTGGGCAGATGAAGCAGAATCTGGGGCAATGGATGGTATGGATGTTTTTTTTTTGGTGGTGGTGATGATTTCACCATATTTCACCATTGTCATGATAAAACAGTGGTACCCGGACCATGAAAACGGCGCAAAAATTCATGGCCCAAAGTGAGTTGAATCCCCTGAGGAAAAGCTGCTGAGCTATTCTTTCGTCCGTTTTCCCTTCGAGTCCTCCCGAATCTCCGCGGATGGATCTGGTGGCATTACCTTTCAGAACGGCTTCCAATGGTCCGTTCCAAAGATCGATTGGCATAATGCCTCCAGCCCCATGTACTTCCGCAAGCAGGGAGGGCTCACACTCCAAACCTGGGTGCCTCAACATCAAGAGCATCAAACCTGGGTTGTACTAGAGGGGCGAAATCCTGAGTGAATGGAACTGAGAGATGTAATGGGAAATACCCGTGCTATCTGCAGTTCTATTATGTTCTATGTATCGAGACATCAAAATACTGCCCATTTAGATCCATTTAGCCATCACTTCAAGACTTAGGACCATCCCAAATTTCACGAATTTGAATCCGTGCTTCCATATTTTGTCCACAACTTGATCCCATTTTCCCACAAAAATCCGGCCCGGCCGAACTGCGGTGCGCCAAGGACAGCAGCAGCAGGGTCTCCGATTTGCTGATGGCTGTGGGATCCTACTTCATCATGGTACGTGCCAGGGACTTGCAGGGTGGTGAGGTGCGCCGCTGCGCGGCGTGGATGTTGCGGAAGAACTTCCAGCTGCCGGTGATTTTTCATGATGGGGATAATATGGGATAATACTGAGATAATGAGGGGGATAGAATGGATTTCTAACAAACGTGGGGAAATTCAGCAAAAGTCGGGAGAATTAGCATCTGTTTAAGCAGTGAATGATCAATTGATGGGGTTGCAGAACCAACATGAACCAACTATTTTATGGGGATAAAATGGGGAGTAAACCCCAATTTATGCCAAACATGAGTATGGAGGTATGACTCGATATCACTTAGTGACAACCCGTGCTATGAGATCACCATAATAGGGCTATTAGATGAGAGGATAACGGGGATTTAACCAACAAACATGGTGGTATCACGGGATATCATGGCATATTATATATACATATTGTTACATATATATATATATATACATTGTTACATATATAGTGTATCTTTATACCCTTTGGCACTCAAACATGGCAGCTGGAAGATTCCCCATGTAGTTCGATGGTTTCCGATATGTTCGATGCACACTAAATGTGCCGGAATTTCCCAGCCAGCCGTCTTTGGTCGGAGGGTAATGATGTGTGCATGAGGAGTTCAATGAAGCGACATAGGGAGACCAGGGGAATCATCAGCCAATGAATCATGAATTGACTGGGGTATAACTGTATAACCACCTATTTTATGGGGATATAAAACATGGGGATGATTTCCCAACTTATGGCAAACAGGCTATGGCGATATTTTACCCCATAATAAGATATGCTTTTGTCCCAAAATAGCGGTAGCGGGCTCCGATTATATGGCAATGTCCATGGGGAACATGTTTTTCTCGACCGTGAGATCCGGGGTATTTCGGACAGACCCATCAAGTACTCTGTCCGCAAAATGGGGATAGAAGCATCAGACATCCATGAAATATGGGGAGGAGATACATTGGATGGTTTCGTGGTACAAAAAATGAGGAGTTCTGCGTGGATGGGTACCCTAAGTTTGAGCCACAGCACGTTCATTGTTTGAGTGGTGCCTGCAGCAATCTGCATTTTGATTGATCTTCTGTATTTTCATTGATATTCAAGATCATTGAGCAGGAAGTGGAATAGGCTTTGCGAAATGCTTGGAGTCATATTTGTGGCTTTTCCAGTGTGACGTCGCTGGCAGGGCACTGCAGCTGTGTTGGGCCCTGTGGTGGTTGAGCCAGTGAATGGCAGCAACGGAATGACTGTCTTGGAGGAGCGGCGTTTTCCACCCGAACGTTGGACCATGCGTGGGGAAAACCTGGTGAATATATATATATATGTACATATATGTATATATATATAAAGTGCGTTAAACATGGGTCAAGCACCCTTTGGTACCACTTTTCAAAGAACGCATCTAGAAGTGGTGCATTTTCCATGGGTAGGTTTGATTCTCCCAAATCTACTAACATAGACACAAGTTCTACAGGAAAGTGAACTCTTTTTCAAGGCTAAGTTCCAATATTTTCCACATCTATGTGAGTTGATAGCTACCCCTTGAGGCTTCATGTTCTTGTCCAGGCCAGCTACACCGCACGCGATGCGGAACGGATCATGAACACCGTGGATGCGCTGCTGGCATCTGAAACGGTAGAATGGGACGCGTCTCCCACTGCATCCCTACTGGATGCCCTGGAGGTGTTGAGTAGGGCTCCGGGAGCTTGAAGGTTTTACGTTTCTTTTTTGTGGAACATCCAATTTTTGCAGATTATATATACAGTGTATATATATATAGAGTATAATATAGGGGGTTTCCTAAAAAGGTGGTACCCCCAAAACCATTGGTTTCAATACAAAAACGGTGTAATTTTGGATGATTTGGGGTACGCCTATTTTAGGAGCCCCCGTATACATGTATATATATATACATACACATGAGCATCAACGAATGAAATAATTGGATAAACAAACAGACAAACAAACAAACAAACAAATAAATAAATAAATAAATTAAAGCCACAGCTGGGGCTGGAATTGTTTACATAACCCTGGCATGTTTTCTAAAGACTCGCAAGCGGTTTGCTTTTTTGCTGTGTGGGACTTTGCGGAACTTTGCTTTGCCCCTGGCAGGTTGCAACCAGCATCCTTGATCCTAGACCAGAAGCTCTGGAAAAAATGACGCAGATTCTGGTGTCTACGGTTGGTGGAGGTGGTGGAACTGCTGGCATTGTTCAAAATAAGGCGGAACTCGATCGAGCCGCGAATATCTTGGACAACTGCTTAAATTTGGCTGTGGCAAGCCCTGAGAACGGCGTCGGATCTGTGGTGGCCGTTGCAATGCTGGAGGCTTTGTCCACTTTCAACGAAGGGGGACGGCTTGGGAGTTTGGAGCCCAGTGAAGAGTCAACTAGATTCACTGAGAAGATGGATCGCCTCGCATCCAAAGTTGCCACTGCAGCTCACGCCAAGCTGGCAGTTGGAGACTCGAAGTTCCTAAGCGGTGCAGGAGTTCCCGGTCGGGTTCCCAATGAACCTCCCAGCGGGGTGAACTTGCAGCTGATCTCCAGTGCGAATTCGGTTTTGGTCGACAGTGGCCTCGACATGCCGCGACTCTTCATGCCCCCCAACCTGCTGCAGCCAAGCCCTGGCCACCCGAGCCCTGGTCACCCTGGTCACCGACGCCTTCAAGCTTGTGATGTGGCCATCACGGCCACCTACTGGCTGAGAAGTAATCCCTACACTTGGGCCAGCAGTTCCAAGGGGATGAACCAATACGTGACTGCAGATACTACGGTGGGGGTCCTGGAGTTTGAGACCTGCGGCATGCCGCTGGCTTTTAACGAGAGCATACCTGAAAGAACCCTTCGATTCAGGTTGCTTGGAACTGTGATTTGGATCACTTGACCAGGTTGCTCCAACTTGTTAAACAGCTTTAGGTAAAGGATATCCACAAAGGGAGAAAACCAATGACTTCTTTCTACCTCTTTATTTACATAAATTCATTATTTGGGGTGCTGAAAGCTACCCTCTTACGAACCAGAAGCATAGTTCCATATCTTTAAGATCCTCCGTGCGAGCATTTGTTCCGTTCTCAGACATTTATTTATATTCGCATAATTTTTTGGCTACAGTACCCTCTGGTAATTTAACATAGCTATGGAACAGAACCATTTTTAAAAATGCTAAATCCTCGAACTAGAACTACATGAGCATAAATGGGCCATGGCTTCCATAGCCATGTGAAATTATCGGAGGGTCGGAGGGTACTCGATTCAAGATCCCAAGAGCCTCATGCAACAATTCCACCAGCTGGATCCCATTCATATCCCACTAATACCCCATCAATGTCCAGGGTAAAGCATATATTCCATCCACATTTTTGATGCTGAAATCCCAATTTTTGATGGCAATACCACGATTTTTGATTGTGAAATCGGTTAAATCTCCAGTCCTTGATGGCTAAATCCCCACTTTTGCTGGTTAGGTCCGAGGACCTAACAGGCACTGCCACAATTTCGCGCCGCGTCGCTCAGGCGCATCACATTGCCCGCACGCCGTGCGCCAATGCGTGGCTTTGAGTGGGATGTGGCCTGTGCTCGGTGACCTGGCCTTTGGGATACCAAAATCCATCTATTTACTTGTTAGGATAAATCCCTAGTATATGATGTATCAAATCATATCTATGATTATGTATATATATATATACATATGTCTATACATATTAGCTTGTATTAATTGTACTGTGAATGTATCTATATACTATAATCATCAATCACGACAATGACAAAGATCATCATAACACTCATCATCGCAGTAGTAGTATTACTCTGACTCATGGATTTTTACTGATTGACATGGGTGTGTCTGAAAATAGTGTACCCCTAAACCCAATGGTTTTGCTGATCATTATCCCTATGAAAAATGGCTATTTGTTTGGGAAGATTAACCCAACATTTTCAGACACACCCATTTGAGTGACAAGAATCACCACTGGTCAGTAAATGTTCCAACACTTCCCAAATCCCTGTTGACATATCCACAATCCTCATCTCCCAGGTGGTCGCCCCTGGAGCAAGCCTGGGTCACCGGCGGCGTGGAGGTCCAGCGCCCCGTCTACTGGGACGACGTGGAGGTGGCCTGCGTGGTCTACGCGGTGCCCGACGGCAACGGCACGGCCTTCACGGCCTTCTTCGTTCCTGTGGAGATCAGCACCACAACCACCACGGTGGGGGGAAAACAACCGGGGGAGGGTTAGGGGGCAAAGGGCAAAGGGGGCTTGGGAGTGTTGTTTTTTTTTGGAAGAGCGTGGAAAACACCATTTCTTTTGGTTGGCAATTGCAAGAATTGTTTTTAAAGGGGAAACCAGCTGGTTTGGTGTGTGTTTTTTGAAAAAAAACAAGGAATAGCAACAAATATGCCGTTTCAAGATGGGGGTTTGACCAAGAGACATGGAATGTGATGGTTTCGTGTCGTATCTGCGGTTGAGAATGAAGGGCCACTCAGCTCCTTTTGTTTTTGTGGCGGCTTTTAGAATCCTGAACATATAGGGAATATTTCAGCAATAAGAATTATGGTGGTACTATGGTGGTATTAATGCTATTCATACCACCAATCATATTGTTCACATTCACTATAATTTATGGTAAATTTATACATATTTATACCACCAATTGATAGAAAATAGCATCAATTTATACCACCCATTTATGGTCAATTTGGGGATGATCCTGTTGCTCCAAAAAATGTCCCAGGTGGAGTGGACCTACCCGACCTACACCACCTTTGAGATCCCTCCGCTGCCTCCGGTCTACGTGATTTCCTGCAACTCGTCCCTACTGCCAGAGCCACCCTTGGGGTCAAGCTGGAACTGCACCAAACCTGGTGAAGGACAGGAATGCCGAGCAGTGTCTGGATGAAAAAATTGGCCATACACAGGGATTTTTTTCCTGTTTTTCTTGGGGGTTGGATGGGTTTCAAATCAAAAAAGGTGGTATGCTCGAAATTCACCGATCTATCATGGTTTATCATAATATATTTCCATGAAAATGACCATCAGTCCCAGATCGTAAACACATGAATGAACACTTGCGTCCAGTAAAAAAAAAGTGTTGACTTTTATGTAGCACAATTTCCCGATTTTAGTCCCCTTGGGGGCCCAAGAATCCCCTTGAAAATCTCAACAGAAATGGGCTAAACCGCGCCAGGTTTGTGAGGGCTTCCCTGACCAGATCACCAGCGTCACTTGCCTCAAGGGTCAGTCCTCCCTGGAGTGGTTCGTGACCAACGTCTGTCCGCTCTTCACCACGAGCACGCTGGATATGACCATCGACCGGCCCTCGGAGAACGCCATTCTGGGCTCGGTGTTAGTCTTTGTGCCTGGACGGCGAGGTAAAATGGTGGGAGGATCATTAGTGGCTAGTATTTTTTGAGATGGGTTGATGAAAACCCATCCATCCTGAAAAGATGGGTGGATGTTCCCACTCGATGACCTTTCTAAAGCTTGTCTGAGAACAGGGTACCCACCTTCCATCCACGGGTTAGTGATCATTTCCCAATAAAATTGCAATTTGGGGATGTAGCCCGTTTTCAGACAAATCCAAATCAGGTTTTCATCATCATCTTCTGCTGCAGCTTCGGGATTTGTGCGCTCATGGCCTATGGTCTCTACAAGTTCACAATGAACGAAAAGTCCAAAAGCCGCATCAGTTCAATGCAGCCGCAGCCGGTTGAGGATATGGCCGCCGCGGTTTGGGTGGTGGATGGATTATATGGACAGATGGTTACCCTCTGGTAAACTAACATAGCTATTGAAAATGGCCATTTATAGTGGATTTACCCATTAACCATGGTGATTTTCCATAGCTATGTTAAATTACCAGATGGTTATTTGATTATCGGTGGGTTAACATGTTTAAACACTAATCCAATCCATCCTTCTGTTGAACATTTCTCCATGATTGGACCCCCAAAATGAACAGATCCAGTACCAGGGTAATATTAGGGGGACGGGATTAGTTAACACATGGATGATATAGGGATTACCAGCATTACATGGGAATATCATGTGAGCAAAATTTGCAATTGGTGGTTTCTCAGACTTTTTCGTTCTTATTTGTTTGTGATGATCCCCAATAGCTTTCAAACTTTTGGGCTAGGTTGAAACCATCAGTCAGTTTTTTGTGGTTATGGACAGTTATGGATCAAAACTATTGACCACCTGAAATTGATGGTTTCATATTAGTTCATAGCAATTGCCAAGAGTGGTCAATAGTGGTACTCCATTCTTGACCCATAGCCAGGCAAAGGTAGATATCGTGTGGGTTAGTCCAGAAATGAGGCTTACCCCCAAATGGTAATTTCCATAGGAAACAAATGGAGACATGATGAGAAACCACTGGATTCTGGGGATTTTCCTTTTCCTCCAACCTTTTAAAGACAACTTTTTGTGTTCAGGAGGAGGAGGAAGAAGAGGATGTGGTTGATCCCGCTTTCATGGATTGGGCAAAGCACTGGGCTGAAAACCCCACCGTTCAGAGTGCCGTGCTCGAAAGAAAGCTGAAGGCAAAGCACAGGGAGTCGAGTTGTGAGATGCGGCCCTGGTTCATCTCAAAACGTGGGTATTGGTCAAACTGAAGTCCCAAGGAACCAAAAGAATGAGTTCAATGGTGAGATGAACCATCCATCTTTTGGGTTCCTAGTTTTTTCGCCCATTTGTGTATCCTTCCTGCTGGTGTTGCCAGGTGAGGTTTGATTCGGAAAATGTAAAATACTCCAACATATTCTGGTTATGTCCTAGTAATTTAACATAGCTATGGAAAATCACCATGTTTAATGGGAAAATCCACTATAAATAGCAATTTTCAATAGCTATTTTGACATAACCAGAGGGTATATCCTAGTTATATCGGCAACTTGGCACCAACAGTCGCAGGCCAAGTCGCAGGAGCACTTGGAGGCAGCACCTTGGTCCAAGGCAGTGGCTATAACCACCTTGGGATGATACCCTCTGGTTATGTCAAAATAGCTATTGAGAATGACCATTTATAGTGGATTTTCCCATTGAAAATGGTGATTTTCCATACTTATGTTAGTTTACCAGAGGGTACCCTTTGGCCTAAGCAGGTTTGTGGCTGTGTTTTGCCTACAGGGTATACGCTTGTACCCGCAGGGAAAAAAAGAAAGAGAGAAAGAACTCTTCGATTTTCACCGTTTTTACCGCGGATGTTTGTAAAATTTTCGATTTTTATAGTTCTTACCACGGATGTTGTTAACTTTTCGATTTTTACAGTTTTTTTGCTGCGGATGTTGGTAAATTTTCGATTTTACCATTTTTTACCGGGAATGTTGGTAGAATTTTCGAATTTTACTGTTTTTTTTATTGCGGATGTTGGTAGAATTTTCGATGTTTACTTTTTTTCTTTACCGCGGATGTTTGTAAAAGAATCGATTTTACCGTTCTTTCCGCACATTTTTGGCCATGTTTACCACGGATGTTGGTGGTTCTTTCTCACATGTATACGTATATATATATTATATATATAATTATATTATACATACAGATAGTTATATGTATATATGTATATATAATATATTTATTTTCCATCAGGAAGAACACGGTAAACCAAATCGATGTTTACGCTTTTTACCGCGATGGCTGGCAATTTTTTAGATTTCAAACCGAAAGGGACACCTGTTACGGATAACTTGAAATACATGGACAGAATTGAAACACAAGAAAGGCGTTTGACTGGAAACGAAAGGATAGACTTGAAACGAAAGTCACGACTCGCAACAGAAGAACATGAATTACGGGCAAGACATGCAAGGGACCAGATATGAACGGAAGGTGATGAAACCCCCGAAAAGGAAACAAAAGGCTGAACTTGAAGCGAAAGGAAGGCATTAAAGCGAAAAGGGATGATTTGAAATGAAAAGGGTTGACTTGAAACGAAGAATAGACTTGAAACGCAAGACAATATTGTTAGGCGATGATGCAACACTATAGCAAACCTGAGATACATCAAGTCTACAAATCCCTTCAGTATGATCTGAAAAATAACACAGGTATGAAAAACAACTTTTCCGATATAGAAAATCCACTACTTGAACTTCATGTGCGCTGGCACAGCAATGCTACTGGAACTTTCCATGCACTGGTACATGGTTGATGCCACAATATTTGCAGTTAATTTGCAGTGACACATATACTGTGCTTGATGCTACGCTACTCGAAGATCACGTGCGCTGGTGCACTCCGTGCCGCGCTACTTTGAAGCTCACATGCTCACATGCGCTGGTACACTCGATGCTACTGTAATTATGCCACGGTGTTACGGTGTTTGAATTCATGTGCAGTGGCAAGCATATTGGATGCTACGGCACTTGAGATTCATGTGCAAACTTGACACTACGGTATGTGAAGTTCATGTGCACTGGCACAACAACTTGATGCTATGGTACTTGAAGTTCATGTGCGCTTGCAAACATACTTGATGCTACGCTATTTGGATTAAAGGAAAATCACTATTTTAATTAGAATTATAATAGTTTAATGGAGGGTAAACCTCCTACTGGAATTATAAGCCATTTTGCCAAGTGGGTGTCTCTAGCATTTTTGCACACAACCAGGCCGTCCCGCATGAGTCTCCTGCTGAGGATGCGAAGGTTGCTTGGCTCAACGTAGTGACTGTATGGAGAGTCACCCCCAAATATCTACCACTTGTTTTCTTAGAATCAGAACGATGAAGAGTGAGTGTTGGCCCATAGATTGAAATTGTTTCAATCATATTTCTCTCCATTGTGATGGGTTTTATATTTTCAGCGGTGTTTGGGGAATCCCACACTTTTTTAAGTCCGAAAATGGGATACCTCCAAATCTATGGTGAATGATTATTTTCCAAATCATAGCCAGATAACCATAGAATGGGGGTGAATCCCTTTATTTTCCTGTCCATGTAGTCATGAGTAGTCCCAAAGGGCCAGAGAGCACAGAAGGGCCATGTTGGTGATAGAACTCCAATCATTTCAGTGGGAAGCCCCATTTGGTAGCTGGGTTATAACTAACTAATCTACCCTCTGGTAATTTAGCATAGCTAGTGATAATGGCCATAGAAATAGTGGATTTACCCATTGAACATGGTGATTTTCCATAGTTATGTAAACGTTTACCAGAGGGTAACTGGAGTATAGCCTACATATATTCATATATGGAGATTTCCTAAGTCATGGGGGTACCCCAGTCGTCATCCAGTCATCATGATCGAAACGGATCCGATTCCTGGGCTCAAAAGTGTACTGATTCACAGAAAGGCCAATTGGTTTATGATCTTTCGAGGGTTATCCTGACCTGTATATGTATATGTATATCTATATGTATATCTATATGTATATCTATATGTATATCTACATCTATGTATATATATATATACACCTATAAATATATATATATATATATTTTGGGGATTATCATAATCCAGGATTTAGCATTTCCATTCTCTATGTCATAAGCAATCATAATTCCCGACCAACCAACTTTCAATCATAGACCCTGACATGAGTTGGGACGACTACTTTCCAACCTGAAAAAAAACAGGGGCAACTTTCGGCTAAAAAAACAGGGTGCAACTGTTAGTTTGGGGGACTGGTGAATTTTAGATTTATGATTTTGGCAGGATTGAAACAACCAAAACTTGGGTAGCTTGACATACCAAACATACCAAATTATCTTTTTTTTCCCTCCCTATAATCGGTTTCGCCTGTTTCACCTCTTTCACCTATTTCCGAGACGAAGGCGACGGCATCCTCCGCGTTCACGAAAACGGCGGGGAGCTGAACTACCATTTTGGCTGGAGATGCAGTGAGAAGTAGTAGTGTTTATGTAATCCATGTTCTAACATTTTATGGAATGCAATGACATGGCCGAAGCCTGTGTATACATACATACATATGTACGTACGTACGTACTTGCATACTGACATACATACATACATACAGACAGACAGACAGACAGACAGACAGACAGACAGATACATACAGATAGATGCATACATACATACCTACCTACCTACCTACATACATACATTCATACATACATACATACATTCATACACACATTCATACATACATACATACATACGTACGTACGTACGTACGTACGTACATACATACTCATACATACTCATACATACTCATACATACTCATACATACTCATACATACATACTCATACATACTCATACATAATACTCATACATAATACTCATACATAATACTCATACATAATACTCATACATAATACTCATACATAATACTCATACATAATACTCATACATAATACTGATACATAATACTCATACATAATACTCATACATAATACTCATACATAATACTCATACATAATACTCATACATAATACTCATACATAATACTCATACATAATACTCATACATAATACTCATACAT
>Ga0126342_10008632_pt1 | contig 18265 bp, 19 predicted proteins | sample Cyp1metagenome_FD_92528 | JGI IMG/M metagenome (GOLD analysis project Ga0126342, IMG submission 92528) | Coral microbial communities from Lord Howe Island, Old Settlement Bay, Australia - Cyphastrea 1 metagenome | ecosystem: Host-associated > Invertebrates > Cnidaria > Coral ... | reverse complement strand
GATGGGTGAGGGGGGGCGTGTGGGGGGTTTAGATCTTAAAGATAATAGTTTATAAAAGAAGGTGTGTATGTATTTTTATATATATATTATATAATATATATATATATATATATATATATATATACATACATACGTATACTAATATACAGTATATATATAATATTTTAATATATATATATATATATTATATATATAATATTTTAATATATATATATATATTATATATATGCTACTATGTATATACATATATATATATTAATACAGTATATCATATATATATATATATATATATTATTTATATACATACTAGTATGTTTTGTGTATATGTGCGTGTTTATCAGATGTTTGTTTATTATTATTATTGGGATGGCATTATTCCTGCAAGGTTTATTCAACCTTTTGGATCCGAAATGATATGTGACCCCTCCCCCATCAGCCATATGACGCTGCAAGTAGATGCAAGTAGATGGAAGTAGGCCATATATGGGTCAAAAGATATCACCCCCAAACAAATGCAGGTGTAGTGTTGTTTAGTACAGTTGTATAGGGTAAGAATCGCTACGATTCTTGTGGGTCCTTATTGATACCGCCTGACTGGCGTCCATCCCTATTGGCCTGCCTTTATTGGTATCTATGGGGATCATTAGGCCGGTATAGCCAAAAAACACTTAGAATAGAGGTAGCCGTATCTTTGGAATCCTTGAATGACTCTGTTTATCTTTTCTAGGTTCGGTACTCCCTGGTAAACTAACATAACTACTGTATAGAAAATCACCATGTTTCATGGGAAAATTCACTATAAATTGTGATTTTCCATAGTTATGTTAAATTACCAGAGGGTACTCCCCTAAAGCCAGAATAGCAAGGAACCATCCAGAGAGGAATCCTCGAGATCCAGGTGTTAACACCAGAGTTGGCGGTGAACATCGCTGCCTACAGCGGGTGCGCGGTGAGTTGGATGACCGAAAAACATGTTGATCTGGATCCGTGGGTAAGTCCTGGGGATGGGTCAAAATATGTCAAAATTCAAGGCCTATGGGACCAGAGATTTTAGATGATTTTAGTATGTGTTTAATATTAACCATCCATTTGTTTAGGACGTTTACGACATGTTTCTGGGTAATACCGGCTTCACTGTTTTTCCTCATTGGAATAATGGTTAGGATTCGGAATTATCCCCAACTGGCCCCACATTTCAGATTAGCGAAATATTACAATTTACCCAGATGTTTGGTAAATTGTTGTATCTCTAGGGTATTTTGAATAGAACGCACAGATTTAAATCCTAAGTTTGGGCTTAAACATGGCTCCAGTTTGTTAGCCTTGGATAGCCTTGGATAGCCTTGGATAGCCTTGGGCCAATCATCCCCAAAGAATTAGCCCATCGTGCTGTTGAGTCGGTACCACATGTTAGTATCGGAATTCACTGTGACTTTAATTTTGGTTGACTCCCCTTGTTTTTATTGTTTTTGTCCTTCTCCAAACAGTTGGTTGTTTGAAAAAATAGGAGTAACCCTGCTTTTGTGATTTCATAAATTGATAACGACGCGTATCTATCATAGATAATATATATATATATATATATATAAATAAATACATATATAATTTAATTATATATATATATAATACTTGGGTGATTCACCCGATACGTAACAAAATAAAATTTGTACCTGGTTATTTCATTAGGGTACTTAATGGGATAGAGATTATTATCTACTTATCATAACTGGGACCTAAAGGTGACCTAAGTTACCGAGATGTCTCACGGTGAGAGATCTATCCTGGACCCAAGTGATGATCCATTGGAAAAAATGTGTTGGGTAAATCCAGTTTTCTGGTGGTGAAAATCATTTTTTTTTATGGTGAAAATCCTTTTTTGCTGGTGAACTCCAGATGGTTTGTGGGTGAGTGAAAAAGCCATACGGTGGATGGAAAGAAATCCTGCACCAGTTGATGGATGGTTTATCCCATTGTTTACAGGGTTTCAACCATCCAAGGTGGTGTAGGATTTCTTTCACCCACCATGTTTTTTTCTATGTTTTTCTTGATACCTATAGGATCCTAGGACGGCAGACCGCAGTTCTGTGAGGCCCTGCAGTCTGCAGCAGTTGCCCTTGGTTTCTAAAGCTCTGAGCCGTGGCATGGCCCTCTGCGCTTCTCAGCGACTTGGACGCGGGGACACGTCACGACTTGGTGGTGGGTCCTCTCCTAGTGATCTTTGTGGGGTCATTAATAAACACAGATAAACCATAATAAACCCCATAAACGTCCCTAAACTACAGATATATAATTATTGATATATCTGTATTGATATCTACCGCAAACTCTGGGTATTGGAGTTAGTTGCAGCAACTTATCACAAATCCCCTGTACATCCCCATGTTTCCGATTTGAGTCATGTTAAGTCCCCACAAAATGGCCCACCTTGTATCTGGTGAGTTGTCCCAGGAATCGAGGACTGATGTAATGTTCACCAGGGTTATTGACTTTATTGACCAGTTTCTAAGAGGATGATAGGGATGGTCCTCCAGGTAATGTACTGTTGATCAATTAGGAGGTTGGCCTACCCTTCACATCCAATAGGCAGCTGATGATATATTCCAGACCAGCCCGCCGTTTTTTCCTCACTATAGGATTGTTGAGCGGAGGTGGCAACAAAAAGTCCACGAACCCGATATAGTGAGATACAATCTGGTCAAATCCCAATCAACTTCACAATGATGTTCGGTACCCAACTCTGGGGTTCAATGGTTCAATGGCTTGGTTTCAAGGTGCCAAGCTATAGCCATTTCAGATTCTCGGAATCCCTGGAGAACATTTGCGGCAAGGGATATGTGTGTTTTTAGGTGCTGTGCCAAGTATTTTATCAAGGGAATTGTAGGTGAATATGGGAATTGTATTCCCATATATTCCCATATTGTAGGTGAATACTTGGAATATTCCCATCTCAAGGGAATTGTGCTGTGCCATGGTGACAGTTGCACGCTGACCCTCAGTCTTTCCACCCTTAGCCGCGAAGTGCGACAGCGAGTTTCGCATCCGCTGCTTCACCAAACATTGCAAGAACAAGGCATTGAGGGCAGAAATGCGACACTTTCTTGCACTCTTGTTCCAACAGATTTATACGCTGCATGGTGTTATGTCCAAGGAATGCAAGCCTCTGAGGAACATTTTGCATTGGAGGGTCTTACGCAGATGCAAGTGAGGCGCTTTGGTGAGCATGTCTACCACCTCGCTCGAAGTTTGAAGAATATTTCTTTCGACAATGTTTTTACGACAAGTCTAAGTCCCTACAGAGTGACTCTCCCAAACAATCTGCAAAGTCTAACCTTTGGCAATGATTTCAATCAGAGCCTTGACCGAGAGACCTTGCCAAGCAATCTGCAAAGCTTGACCTTTAGCAACCATTTCAATCAGAGCCTTGACCGAGTGACTTTGCCAAACAAACTGCAAAGTTTGACATTTGGCAGTGATGTCAATCAGAGCTTGAACGGAGTGGCCCTCCCAAACAGTCTGCATAGTTTGACTTTCGGAGTTCGTTTCAATCAGAGCTTAGACAGAGTGACCCTCTCAAGCAGTCTAAAAAGCTTGACTTTGGGATATGATTTCAATCAGAGCCTGAACCGAGTGACTCTGCCCAGGAATCTGCAAAGCTTGACCTTTAGCAACCATTTCAATCAGAGCCTTGACCGAGTGACTTTGCCAAACAATCTGCAAAGTCTGTAGAACCTCTGGCAATGATTTCAATCAGAGCTTGGACAGAGTGCATCTCCCAAGCAATCTGCAAAGCTTGACCTTCAGTGATGCTTTCAATCAGAGCCTGGACTCTCCATGACTCTCCCTATGAATCTGCAAAGTTTGAGCTTTGGATTGTGTCCTTAATCACGGAAAATCCCTTATAGAAGGAGGTTTTAATGGGAACATAGTCTATAAATGAGCCATTTTCCATGACCAGAGGGTACAAATTGATCAGAGCATGGCAGGACAGCCAGGCAGTTTTTGTTCATGGTGCTATGAGTCTCATCGTTCGCAAGTGGAACTCGCAGGAGCACATACACCAGGACGAAGCCATCAACTGAAAAATAATGCGTGAGGGGAACCAAGGAAGCAGGGCAATACAGTGTTTTTTTTGTTTTTAGAAGTTTTATCATTTTACTGCATACGCTGTAACCACCAGTAATCAAACGAAGCAACAAACAACAAACCATTTTAGATGACTTTCTCTTAAAAAAAACGCTCATTGTTAGGGGCTTTCTCAATTAGCCAGATTGTCGAAGGCTACGAACGAGTACTTTGAAACTTTGACCTCCATTCCCCGTCGGAACGCCCTGCTACCCGGCTAGCCTTACAGCTTGGCCAGAGGCTCGACCAACTTTTTCCGTCGACCATCTACATCATAGGCACCGCACCCGGGGCCGTTTCAGACCGTTTCGACAGGAACATTATCTAAGAATCATCTACATGTCTTGGGTTGCAGTTCAGTCCCCTTCACCATCACTCACTGGGTTGGTACAATGGAGGAAACGAATGGACAATGAGTAGGTTGACTCATCATGATTGCCATGCCGTCGGTGTTCTTTTAGTTTTTATAACTGTTATTTCACCCAAGTCAGGGAAACTGGATGATCTCATTCCCTCCGCCTCCCCCCAAAAAAAACACCTGGATCGTAGCTGGATTTATCACCCAGTTGTTCCAACTAGAAGTACCTCTGAAGCTACGATCCCCATGGCTACTATCCACAGCCCCATGTTGTCGTGAATTCCCAATCAACATATTTTTTTCGGATATCCACGTCATGGAACAATTGAGAAATCACCTACATAGTGGGAAAAGAGTACAACGGTATACGGCAATCAACACCATGAGATGTTGCAGTTTGTCAGCTAAGTTGCTTAAAATAGACTAGTTCTTGGGTTTATGCTAGATATATCGAACTAGTTACTGGGGCATATAAAGCATAAAACACAATTGGGAGGGCAGCACATTGTGGTGATTTAGCTGATAATAAGGGGGCAGCTGGGCTGACAATCAAAACGAATCACGAAGAAGGACTCAACCAACAGACATATGGTTTATATATGTACCACGGTCAAAAGATTGTATATGATTTATGGATATTTATGGTCATCCACCCTATATTGGGAATCCTTACAATGGGTATACTATCTCTTTTAATGGAGTCTGATGACTATCCCAATACACCATCCACCTCAAAAAACCATGGCGCACCAATCCATGTGTGCCAATACCATCCGGCAATTTGATATACCATAACTATTGTGAATGGCCCATTTCTATATGATGTACCCATAAATCTTTAAGAAGCTGTGACAAATTACCAAAGAGTATATAACAATATGCAGCCTCAATGTATGACATTTGCCTTGATGAGGTCCGGTCGTTGTGACCCTGAGGTCTTTATCGTCTTGCCGATGAATGGGGATGGGTCAAGTTACCTATGAAATTACCATTATGAATAGGGGAATATACCTAGGTGCCTAGGGTGCCAAGGTTTCGACTGCCAGCCATATAAAAAATAAGGCGTTGTTTTTTTGGCTAAACGTTTCCCATTATATCCCATTATCCCCCCATTATGCTGACCATGTCGTATCAAGTTTGTATGTCCCATATCCCACTACATCCCCATGATATCCCCATGAAACCATTGTATTCATCGGCTAAATTACTGTAAATCCATCCCCATGGTTGTTCCACGCCACATCTATATATTTAAACGCTTATCTTTGTGTATGTGTGTGAATATGCGTGATTTTATGTGGTCAATTTTGGGCTTTCTCACATTGTATCCCTTAAATTCCATTAATAGCCATTATACTATATATATATGTATAGAATTATATATATATATATGTATATCATTGTATATCATTGTATATCCATGATTCACCATTGTTGACCACCAAGTTTTCAGCATTTCTCTTGCCCCTTGGACCCGGTTTTGAACGGTGGACGGCCAGGTGGGGCTGGCAGCACTTCCAATCAGCCCCTGCGGAGCCTCGACACTGTCCGCCCGGAGACCCCGGAAACCCCGGAGACCCGAGATCCCCCGGTGGAACTGCGATTTTCTCCGACAGAAATTTCCGTTATCCTCTGGCAAACTGTCCCATAACTATGGAAAATCATCAAGATCCACCATGTTTCATGGGAAAATCAACTATTTCTATGGTGATTTTCCATAGTTATGGGACAGTTTACCAGAGGCTATTCTATTGGGAAGATCTAAAAGTGAACTGGATTAAATCATATATGAAACAACATATTTAATTTGTAGGATTTATCTCCTTCAATGGTTTGCGGTCGAACATGGGTCATCCGTTTGTAAAGACATATTTCGGCATGGATGTTTAATTGATGTGGTGGAACTCTAGTAGTCTTTTGGCAGTTTGTTTTCTTTGTCCAAGGCGAAGCATCCTGCTGAACAGTTCGCCGACAGATGGATTAACCTAGCGTGCATCATGTCATATCATGTATTATGTTGATTCTGGTATAACAATGTACAACTTACTTTGTAAGTAGGATCAACCCAATCAGAAATGGCAAATTTTCTCGATGGCCGAGATGGCTTTGTTTACTTGGGCAAGTTGAGGCCCAAGTGATGGGGCAGAAGACGGCTGGTGGCAGGAGATGTCCCTGTTTCAGGGACAACACTTCGAAACCATCCTATAGTGGATGTGCAATTGCTCCGAAGGCAGCTTTGAGTTTACCTGGCGACAATGTGACAACATATGACAACATCATTTGCCCATATGGCCCATATCTCACTTTTTTTTTAAGCGCATAAAACACCTCAGAAAACCATAAGTAGGATGACTTAAACACAGACCTAAAATTGTATTAATACTGTAGGTTGTTGGCATCCCCGAGGCTTTTTTATCATATCTCATTAGATCTAGTCCGTTTTCTGGGTAAGCCTTGCCAATGGTAGATTTATGGCTTAATGGCCAGATTTGCCATGGAGACATAGATGTTTTAAGTCGTTGTTGAGGTTTTGAAGGTAGCAGAGGTGCATTCTGAGTTTCAATGGGTTCACCCCACAAATATGAACCAGGTAGCCCCATGCGCTGAAAACGCGTGGCGTTTCCCGATTTTTGAAATGAATCCATTGGTGAATTGGTGAATCACCATGTGCCCTCTTAAAATTGGTTAATTACATATTAATCCTTTCCCCCTATTACTCAACTGGGGTTACTACCATTGGTTACTACCTGAGGTGTTTATTAATAGGGGGGAGGGAGGGACGTTTAGTATTAGGGGGAAAGGGATTAGCATTGCAATTCTGGTGGTATAAGCCACTTTCAGACACACCCAATGAGTTTTTGTGGTCAGTAGCCCTGCAGTCGTGAAGTTCAAGAAGAGATGTGCTTGGAAGCCTCGAGTTGTGAGATAGTTGCGCTTGCAAACCCCAGTATGTCTTCATAGAGAAAAAACGATGAAAAAGGATGAAAAAGGAATCTTCACCAACTCTGATTGGCTGATATCCCAGGAATGCAGATAGGATAGAGCCCGTTGATTGCACATGAAATTCCGCAGGAAGACCCAAGGCTTCAAGGGCTTGAAAAGTCGAAGATATATTGGGCTGGCAAAACTTTGGGTTTGTGTGGTTTTTCGTTGCCTTAAGCCAGGTGAAGCAAAAGGAAACCAGCGATCTTGATGGGGCAATGGTTTGGCTAGATTGGAGAGAATGCAATGTGGTAACGTGGCAAACCGACATAAATCCACACCACGTGCTTTACTTCAATATATACTTGATTCCATTCTTTCAGGGCATTAAAACAACTGGCCCACCTAGTTTACCATAGTTTGCCAATAGAAACTGGGTCATTTTTGTGGTAATACACCATGCATGATTTTATCAAAAAACTCTAAGGAGAAACACCATTTGAAGATTATATATATACGTATATATATATAATATAATATATATCATGGTTGCGATGTTTTGAACTGGGTTTATCACATGTCTAGCCATTGCCTAGATAAACCATGAAAGCAGTAACTAGTTCTAACTGGGCCAAACAGTTAGAACCTATATATAAGCCATGAAATTCACTGAGTTTTGGTATATAATGGTATGTATATATATATAGATAATCCAGTCACAAACCAGTCAACTATGTTATGAATCAACCATGCCCTAAAATGGACTCCCCGTCTGGCTGTGGCCATATTTCCCCAGGTCCTGATGAACTGCCCGGCGAGTCGTGGTCGCCAGAGCCTGCGAAGCGCTCCATGCGTCAACCGCGGGCGGTTTGGGGCCCTAGTCGACGGGCGAGTACCCTCCGGTGTCCTCAAACATGGCTGGAAAATGATGGAAAATGGAGGTTTTAATGGGAAAATCACAGGAAGATATGGGAAAACTATGGGACATCTCTATAAGGTTTATACCTGGAAAACACATTTCAATGATGGATGGTCCAGCCACGTTTGACCTGAGAGTATCAGAAACTCCATCGAAGCAGTGGCTGCAGTCCCTTTTTTTGGATGATCATAATCCATCTGAGTGACGGCTTTTACTTGGCGAAGTGAAGTGTAGGAAGTGTAGGAAGTTGCGGCGTTCCCCACTTTGTTGAAAGCACCATATTTAGGTTGCAAAACAAGATAGGAGCACCCCTAGAACGAGGTAGGCATCGCATGTAAAGTAAAGCATGGAGCTGTTGAAAACACGTGCTGCACTGGACAACGAGGTCAGGCCCCCAAAAAACGTTACGGGAATGAGAGAACGAGGTAGGAACACCCCCATCGATATACCAGATACAGTACTTTCCGCAGCTCACATATGCAGAATTCATAATGTGGTAAAAACAATATTAAACCCTCTTTTGTGGCATGTCCTCGATTAGCCCCCAAATGGTTAACAAGTAACTTATAGGTAAATTGGCAAAGAAAATCCAATGCTTTATGATGCTTTATGATCATATTCCTCTTTAAACTGACCAACAAAGGGGTTTACTGCAACACATACACCCAAATATTGCCAAATATCATCCCTTTTCAGACAAACCCAAATTAAAAAAAAAAAATGTTGCACACTTCATGACATATTCCATATTAAATATATTAATCCCATGGATTTCTCACCATCTCCCCATGCTTTGTCCCATTAAAAAACAATGGTCAATTCAGCCTACCATGATTCCTCGAGCCTGGTGGCAAGATGTGGCAAGTCACTGACGAAAAACAGTCACATTTTTTTTACATAACTAAAAATAGCATATTTACTCTAGTTTATAGATGTTTAAAGATGTTTATAGATGTTTATTCACTGATTTTACTGTAAATACTTTATTGTAGTTTATAAATGTTTATAGATGTATATAAATGGGTATCAATAGATATATTTACGGTATGTTCGATGTTTATGGATGTGTTTATAGATATTTATGGTATCGCAAACCCCATAAAGATAGAACACGTACGGACTCGTACAGACCAAAATATTGTTCCGTGGTAAATTATCGTTTGGCAGCTTTCTTTGGGGTTTGCTGGGCGTTACCAAAAATCAATGGGGCACCAACAGTGGTTGGTTGTTTCATTGTTTTTTCTTTCCTTTTCCAGATTTGACGACGTGCAGCGTGACCCATGTGATTGTTTTTGCATGGGACGGTTGGGTCGAAGCCACTTTCCAGTTTCATTTTGAACATAGTCTACATGCTGCTACATGTGTTTGTGTGTGTGTCAGCCCAGTGCCAGCTTTTCTTGTCGAATCCTTGTCACTGCCATGGAAAGCCAGGTACATCACAGTTGCGATGCTCGAGATGCATCTCATGCTTGGGTTTTAGTCAATCCCAGCTTAGACATCTGGACAGAAACTGATTAATGCCCAAAACCACGACTTGGCATTTTTGCATCAGAAAAACACATTGAATTTGAGTGACACCAAACTACTGACGCCGGTTATTTTCAAAGTTTCTGGAGACGCTGGAGCTTGAAATGACCCCTGACAAGGTGAATCCTCGACTCCAGTGGTCTAGTGTCATTGTTTTCTGGTTGGTGGTTTGGAACATGTTTTTTTTCCATTCAGTTGGGAATGTCATCATCCCAACTGACTTTCACTCCATCATTTTTCAGAGGGGTCGGTCAACCACCAACCAGATTATTAACCATCATTAACCATCATTAACCATATATTAACCATATATTAACCATATATATATTCCATGTATCATGGAAAACGGCTACATCCACCTTTTCGGCGACTTTTCGGCGCCATGGGAAGTCTCTCTTCGCTTCCCGTCCACGACCCAAAGAGGTTTTCAGTCCCACGGGTTGATTGGCTGTGGAAAACCAATGGGGAAGGATTCCCCAAAGAACCATATATCATTACTATGGGGGTTTCCTAAAATGGGGGTACCCCAGAATGGATAGATATGGATAGTTTCTAATGGAAAATCCTAAAAATTAAAGTGGATGATTTGGGGGTAGCATCATTTTAGGAGACCTTCATATCTCATCATATCTCGTTTTAGTAGGGGATATGTAGGAACATGTGGGATTTGGCATTCGAAACACACAAAAAAACTCGCATGTTTATGATGTGTTTACTAGTAGTAAATCGGAACTTAGCCAACAAACGTCAAGGTTTGAGCAGCAGAGATGTGTTGATCCAGCCACCCCAACATGGGAACATAGAGGGGGTTTGGCCCAGCAACTTCTCGATCTGGCAATGAACAATTCCAACGATGCCCCATTTACAGATGATATTCCCAATAAAACCTCCATTTATAGGATTTTCCATTGCCATGTTTGATTGATGGAGGGTATATGATGTGTTTGACTAGTTTTAGTATCAACTGCAATTAGTGTGGGTGCCCAAGTTTGACAAATACCTATTGGTATCCATCTTTTTCAGTGATGGGCTGGCGATTCAGGCCAAGCCGATCAAGAACACATTTTCTGGTGAAGACATGCGAAGTCCATATTTGCTGGCTAGATCCACATTCAAAATTTCAGTTTGTGTTTGTGAAATCAGCGAAATCAACTCCCGATTCTGATTTGTCATGGGTTAAATCATGCTAACTAATGTAAATCCCATGTTTTCTTTGTTAAATCATGTAAAATCATCATTTCTGGTGCAACAAATCTCTGTTGTGTTTGGTTGCAAAGCTCACCGCAGCTCCTCGGCCAGGTCAGGCTATTCCTTGGAGCGCTCCATCGAAGCTGCGGCCAATGCCATCGCCAAAGCAGGCGCAGCACTACTGCGCTGCTGACCTCAGCAGCATGGGTCAAAACATGCCAAATTACCCTCTGGTAATTTAACATAGCCATGGAAAATGGTCCATTCATAGATGATTTTCCCATTAAAACCTCCATTGATCAGGGATTTTCCATGGCTATGTTAAATAACCAGATGGTATATGAAATTACCATTGCTGGGGGAATGCCCATCAATTAAGATCATTCAGCAGCTATGACTGAGGGTATGAAAAATGTGTGCCAAGGGGTACTTATGGCCATATGGTTTTGGAATTAGTCTAAATGACCCAGATGGGGGAAATGTTCCATATCTACATTGATGGTAGAAATGGAATACTTCCATCTGGATGCCATGCTATCACCCGTGGTGGCCAACGTTTGTTGATTGATGTTCATGGATTAACTATGATGTTTTCAATAGAGATTCAACCAACCCCAAGGTTACCCACCAAAAATAGGGTTAAGATTCGCCCTTACGAAAAGTGGTTGTTGCTGGATGAAAATAGATTCGATATGGACAAGCCTTTACTTGCAGTTAATGTTCAGAGGCAGTGATTGATCATTCAGGTCTTCTGTGGCCTGAAAATGCCTGAAAGATCCCGGTTGCATGGCCTGTTTGCGGGGTTCATGTTCGTTTCCACGAGCATAGGTTGCAAACTCATAGGGAAGGCACCAAAGGATGGCGGATGTTACTTATCATTGCTCTGAGGCACCAGAAACTGAGGTTTCTACTATAGTTTCTACGGAAGAATGGTTTCGGACGTGTCCAATTATGATGGGGATAGAAGCCAATGAAAGATAACGAAAGCGAGACTTTGAAATTCTCCGTGTGTAACTCTGTTCACTTGTACAATTTTGGACTCCTGGACAGATGTCCATTTGATGTACCAAATAAGTCTGTGAAACTGTCGTCAGCAAGTGAGTGCCATAGTCCATAGTTGTTGTGCAGCTCTCAATCTCCATAGTATTCTCTTCGGTGCACGTCTTTTCTGAGTATAAGTATGTGTGCAAGTTCGTGTTTGATGTAGATTTATGATGATTTATGATGTTTTTGTGTTTTTACAGTATGTTACAGCAATCATCGCTAGAGATACGTAACACATTTTTGCATACAGTTTTCCATTCTCCTTGAATTTATCAAGTTCCATAGCCATCATGTCCTTTTGGTAAAAATAGAGGGGCTGGTTTGGTATACCATCTATCATCATAGAAACCTGTTGTTCAAGGGGTTTCTTCAAACCCTTCTATTAATCAACCAACCAATGGGAATTTGGGACATCTATGGTTCCATATGGGAAAATTTACAGGAAAGCCCTATATTTGATGGTAAAAACCACGGTTTCCTGTAGATTTTCCCTTAAACCAATCCAATGACATAGCCATCATTGATGATTTCTCCCGAAAGCTCCATGGATTCACCGGAGGTTCCATGACTGCCTTCACTGGCGCTGGCATCTCCGTGGAGTCGGGGATTCCAGACTTCCGCTCCCCAGGCTGGGGCGGAAATCCGCGGGGACTCCGGGGCGGAGAAAATGCTGAGGATTGATGGATTTCATGGGATATATAACCCATGCTATATATGGTAATATTTACCATCAATATACCCCAAATGTTAGCAGCTGATATATATATATAACCCATAGGATCCATGGTGCTGTTATATATGGTAACATTTAATAACATGGATCCCATCAATATACCATGTTAGCATATATACCATAATTACATGGATCCGTCATGGGTAATGCTAAAAAAAATGTGGTGTTTTTTGTTGCGGTTAGTTTTTTTATTCTTAACAATTAAAACATCTTAAAAGAAATGGAGGGTGCAGAAATGGGGGTAGCCCTAGAAATCATCCATTTTTCTCGATGGGATTTTCCACCATCCATCGAGCTTGGGGATCCCCCGACTGACGATATATGGAAAGCCTCGGCCATGGCCATCTTCCATACGTCAATCACAAGAAGAATCACAACGACACTCCAGGTTCTTCAGAATGACCCATTTTATCATTTTGAGGTGATTGAAATAAGAAAACAACAACATTCTTGGGGTATTAATCAATATATGATCCATTTGATTAATACTGATTCTTAATACCTATTCAGAGCGACCTCGAATTGGTGGTTGAGTGAAGGTCACAAATTGAAGAACCATAATTTATGTGGATGCACCTGGATGCAGAGTTGGAATAAATGATCGGACGCCTTGTTGGTTTAAAACTGGAAAACGTGTTGCATTTTGGGATTGGTGGTGGAATGTAGCAACAAAAAATCCAACCTCTAAAAAAAGGGAGGCCCAGTTAGCAGGTAGCAGGTAACCCAGTTGCAAAAACATTCGTGATTTGGAAGATCATGGATGGATAAGATATCATAAACTTTTCTATAGTTATCCAGATTTATCCATATTTGATGATTACATGCCTCATAATTTCTGTACGTTTGCCGTTTCCTATGTGTGATTTGCTATGTGGCTGTGCCTTAAGAAATGCAGGAAAAAAACGGCCATTTTAGCTGGAAAATCATATGAATTATAGACAACTTTATTTCTCTGAAACATTCTGGCACATTTCAGCAGCAAAGAATGTTTTTTTTAACCACAAAGAATGGAGCAGAACTTAGAACCTCGTTGATTTGTCCAATATATATAATGGGAACCTAGCTCAATAAAACACGATTCATTTTAAGACATTTTAAGTTTTGATGGTGATAAACCATGATAAACCAATTTTCAGAAAGAGCCATGTCCGTTCTGGCCTGGTGATACTGATACGTCGTTCTTTTGCGGGTTTACCCAGTGGGCAACAATACATACAAAAGCATGCAAAAGCACAATTATAAATTATATAATTATATATATAATATACGTATAATATATATATATATATATGTGATAATATATGTAATTGTATATATATATATAATATATATATATATACATAACATAACATACGATTACCCTGGTGTATTCCATTCCCACTTATATTTGGAATTAGTTCTCGATCTTGTTTTCATTATCTCAGGGTGCATTGAGTGACTTGAGTGGTTTACCATTGGGTAACTTAACATAGCTACGGACAATCACCATTTTATAGGTATATCAGCTACATATTGTGGTCATTGTCCATAGCCAAGTAACACATCAACTATCCCGTTATATACTCATCAGACTATGATATTCATTGATTAAATCAATTAAATCCCTATTTTAGGATACTTAACGACATTTTCTTTACGGAAAAGCCTTGATCGTTTGAATAGTTTGACCGTGACCCCATGGCATAGAGGTCGGTGCTGAGCCAGAAGAGAATTTGGAAGTTCCAAAAGGCTGCTGGTTTCACTGAATGCATATGTATACTATATGTCTATATGTACATTTGCATATACCCTCTGGTAAACTAACATAACTATGGAAAATCACAATTTTTAATGGGAAAATCCACTATAAATGGCCATTTTCAATAGCTACGTTAAATTACCAGAGGGTACATCGATTAGATTTGATTCCATAAGATTTGAATGGATAGGAAGTAGATAAGTCAAAAGGTAGATAATGATATAGAAACTATAGGTACTGTAGATAGATGCTACGTAGATAGACAAGCAGAAATTCCCAAAGCAGACACCTGATCAAAACTGAAGTTTGTTACTGATACTGGGATGATTTTTGAATATGGAGTCAAAACCCTGGCACCAAGAAAGTATCCCAAACTAGCTGGTGAACGGATATTCCCCCATTCATACAGTAATTGCTCATGTCTTTTGACCCATCCCCACATCTTCAGCCTGCCGTCACGCCGTGTCGGGAGCTACAGGCGGTCTTTGGTCCAAATACGATCCGCGGATTTTTTGCAGCTCAGCGTATCACTTGGAAATTCTCTGGGAAAAGGCAGCCTGTGATTCGCGCAGGAAGCATAGAACGGATCATGTACGTGGCATGTCAGGGTGTTCATCTGTGGAATATCATGTTATTAAATGTTATTAATGTGACTTTCTATGTCATATAAGGCATATACGATATATGAGTATTCTCAATTCATGGATCGTCATTGTTCTCTTGATTTTGAATGATTCAGGGTTTTTGTTTGATTTCCAATATTTAGGAATTCCATACTTTGAGGCCCAGCACCTCGGATTGTTTGATTTTTATGGTGTCAAGGCTCGACTTGTATCGACTTGTGACACCTGGGAATGAGGTGAGTACAACACCTTCTGTTGGAAGCTCAGTGCTGACGTGTAGACTGACATAGCAATGATCAAACCATGGCCCATTTAGTTCTTTGATTAACCTAGTCCAAGTGAGGATTTCCCATGCATTTCTTCTACATATCACCTAGGGTACCTGGCGTCCAGAGTGCGACATCTCATGACAGCTGTGGCCCTGGAGGTGATCAGCCCCAGCTCTTCTGGCAGATGGGTCGAGAGCTGGCACTGGACAGGGCTGACATGGACAGATGTGACAGATGGGATGATCATGGATGATCAGGATATCTATATATTTATACTCATATCATCTCATATCATATATGTATAATGTATACTTTGTATACTTATATAAATCCTACATTTGGGTCTAGGAATGTCTAGGATATGGTAAAGTCTTCGCCCACCGGTTCCTGCTTGTACATTGGTGCTTGTACCATCGCTGATGATGCCTTTTCTCTGCGTTTTTTTCTTGTGCTTTGGTTTGCGCTCCGTTTCCTGCGAGGTACTTGCTGCTCGTGCCTTTCTCCCCACTTCCTGCTTGTAGATTAGTTGCTTGTACCGTCCTATATGAGCGCCTTTCTCCGCGCTTCCTGCTCCTACCTTGGTTTGTGCCTCGTTTCTTGCTGTTTTGTGCTTGTACCTTTCTCGTCGTGCAGCTCCTTTATATGCGTATACATTTACAATCATATATACATACTTGTAGATCATATTTAGGTTTGTTTTACAGGATATGATCATATATGATCTATGATCGGGATATCTGATCCCAGTATCAGTAGCGAAGTTTACTGGGGGATATGCTCCCCGTCATGGCCACCCTCAATGAGGAAAACAATGACAAGCCATTGAAATTGGGTCTACATGCTTCAGGGCAAAATCATTTCAATAATTAACAACGGTGGTAAACTATGATCTTATACCTGGACATGACCCTCAACAATAACACAGAACCAATACCATTAATAATCATCATTATATATCATTATATAATGTTGACAAATAAAAAAAATGTGATAAACCTGGCACAGCATTGCTGCGTTCTTCCAAAAAGTAATGTTGGCACTTAACGATGACTTTTCTGGGTACCAAAATACTGGGGGGTGCAGTTCCACTGACAATGATTCAGTGTTCATTATTTCAACGCACAAAATGGGTTTCATGATGTTTCATGTTAGCTAATGTTAGTATACCTGTATCATCTATTAGTGTTGTTGAAATACATTCTGAAACCTGGTGTGAATTTGACTTGACCCATGCACGACCATGTACAATCGCCAACTCGGGGATTTGGACGACAGACGACATGAGCGAAGGCTTTGCAAATCGGGTACGGCTGGTGATGGCAACATATCATGGCATATCATGGCTATATATTTTTGTTTACACATAAACCTGTGTATAGAATATGTATGTCATATGTATATTAATATTGTATATACAATCAGGTATGTATATAATACTGTATATATATATGTATGTACATATTGGGCTCAAGGGCTACAGCTCTGTTGGCGTAGTCGACAACTGATCTGTTGAAGTTTCAGGGAACACCTCCGTGTAGATTCTCAAGGAGTTTCCGTCACTCCCGTGGAATATAAACAGTTGTGAGTCCAATCACAAGCCAATGTATGTTTGAATCAACAACAACAACAACAACAGCAACAACAACAACAACAACCCAAATGGAATGAGCTAGATAATTATGTTGCTGGTGATGTTCGTCACGAGAGCGACCATGTTTTTTTTCCAAAGTACACTCACAGAAAAAAAATAGTTAGGTAGATAGATAGATAGATAGATAGATAGATAGATAGACAGACAAAAAAAAACAAAAAAAAAAAACAAAATACAAGCAAACTTGCATGTTGCACCACAACCATGGGTATTCAACCAAGGCCATCCAAAACTTACCCCGGCCCCCCATCCTACACCCATAATTGGTTGATGCGCCTACATCCTAGTGGTTGTTGGTTGTCCGTAAGCCCTTAATAAACCATTATTTTTTGCTGGGGATATCCCCTTACATAGGCCTTACATAGGCCTTATATATGGTAGGTACCTCGAATTTAGGATCCTGAAATTCCCATTGAATTGCCTTTGGAATGCCCATGAATATCTTTCTTCATTGATACCTCGTCGTTTTTGTGAGCAGGACATCCATTTGGCCAACGGGGGCACCATGAACCTCAAGGCACGGCTGTTTGCTGATTCGGGTTTTTAACCTATGGAAATTGGTGATTTGACTAACCAAGTTCAACCTTGGGAGTGAACCGATGTGGCCATCGGATATGGGAAACAAACGGATAGCATATAGGGTGAACTTATGGTTGACAAATGGTACGGTCAAAATTACCAAGGGCACCACAGATGGACATTTCTAGCATTAACCATGAAATGGCAGGAGTATCAATACGACCCATGTCCATTCAAAACTGGGAGATGGAAGCAAAAATTGCTGGGCTGAAATCAAGTTCACCAAGCGGATGGACGTAAATGTCCTGCCAAATTGGTTAGGTTTTGATACAACTGTGGGTGACAAGAGATATATTATGTCCCTAAAAAAAACATCAGTATTTCGACCAAATTGGATTGGTTAATTTAGATTATACATATAGTCAACATCAAATATATAGACATATTTATATAAATATACATACATATATATATATATAAATAATCCCTACCCCCTATTAATAAACGGGCCCCCCCCCCTCCCCCCCCCAATAATAAAATTCGAAATTTTGGGAACGCATTCTTTTTATTAGGGGGGTGTTTCAGAGTGGCGCTATCTGTTGTAATAAATTATGTTGCCTGATGACTGATTCTCTTTGAATTTGCAGGAGTT
>Ga0126342_10008631_pt1 | contig 18266 bp, 14 predicted proteins | sample Cyp1metagenome_FD_92528 | JGI IMG/M metagenome (GOLD analysis project Ga0126342, IMG submission 92528) | Coral microbial communities from Lord Howe Island, Old Settlement Bay, Australia - Cyphastrea 1 metagenome | ecosystem: Host-associated > Invertebrates > Cnidaria > Coral ... | reverse complement strand
ATAATTATATATATATATATATAGTATAACATAGAGGTTTCCTGAAATAGGGCTATCCCCAAATCATCCATTTTTGTTTGGCTTTTTCCTTGATAAACCATCCAGCTATTGGGGTACCCCCCATGACTATGGACATCCACTATACATCTATGGGATTCAATGGCAACCGGGAGCCAAGGCGGAGTCTCAGCGCAACTCGGCAGCTTGGGTTGCCCTTTGGTAAACATAGAAAAAGCGATGGAAAATCGAGATTTTTAAGAGGGAAATCATTGTAAATGGTCCATTTGCCACCATTTTGCCATAGCTGATTCTGTTCAATTACCAGAGGGTAGATACTTGGAGGGTCCACGAATCGTCCCTGGTTAATGTTTGTGAAGTTAGATGGGACAGTAAACATGAATAGCTACATGACCCGGTGACCCTTCCCAAAAAAAGGCTATGAGAAAGAATATTCAAAGTTGGATATCCCCCTTTCTAGGATCGTTTGGTAGTAAGAATGGTCTTTTCCAATCTTTTCGTTTTCATTCCCCACAGCTCCGTAAAAACTTCGCTCGCAGGCAGCTCAAGGTGGCAGTGGGGATGCCAAGAACAACGGGAGCTGGATGGATTATAACTATGGTTTATAGCTTTCTCCAAATAGAATCAAATAGATGGGTTATCGAAATTGTATCTTTATAACTATGGTTTATAACTATGCTTGTCCCAACTATAGATGGCTTTCTCCAGATGGTTTATGGGATATAACTCACTATGGTTATCCCACAGATAGTTATATAACAGGGATATAAATGATATATAACTATCTCGCAACTATGGGCTAGTTTAACCCGCAGATGGATCAGATGGCTATGGTTATCCCAGCTATAATGGATTCTAACCCCATAGTTAACTATAACAATAAATGGATAATATCTAGAAATAAGTATGGCAAATATCCCATGGGTTATTATAGTTGGGATCATATCTATAGATAACAATAGATAACAATAGATAACTATGGGTCACTTCCCCGTGAGAGGCGCTTCCGAGCCTCCACTCTGGCAGCGGCTGCGCCGCGCCATGTCCACGGACAGCCAGAAGGAGGCGCGGTGCCGCGAAGTCCGCGAAGTCCGAGAGCAGTTGGGATTCAACCAACAAAAATGGGAAGTTAAGCAACAAAAATGACTGGTTGGTGGTTTGGAACATGGGAAAACCATGGGAAAACCATGGGAAAACCATGGGAAAATGGTGCTTTATATAGTAATAATGGCTGGTTGGTGCTTTGGAACCATGGAATTTTATGACTTTCCATATATTGGGAACAATCATCCCAACTGACGTTCATATTTTCCAGAGGGGTAGGTATACCACCAACCAGAATAAACATGAGGTTTCACCAGTAAATAATGAGGATTTGACTATATAGCAAACATTGGGAAAGAATGGACTTTTGACATGATTTAACTAGCAACAATTCAGGATTTAAGCAATAACAACTGTGATTCAACTAGAAACAAAGGGGAATTGAATAGGATTTCACCATGAAACACGTGGAATTTACAATGAACATTGGGATTTGACGAGCAAAAAACAATTGGGATTTCATCAGAGGTATATTCAAATGTAGGGATTGAAGCATCAATGGGATTTAACCACCAGAAAACATGATATAACGATATAACCATCGAAAACAATAAGTTTCTCCAATTTATATAATCATGAAACATTGGTACGTAAACATAAAAACATAGGACTATATTCATGGATATGATCATCGAAGCAGCCATGCATGTTGAATTAACAATCAGGAAATGGGTTTCGATTTAACCTTGAAACATGTGGATTAACTGTCAGACATCTTGAACAATGCAACTCTTGAGTATCAGCAATTGGAACTTGCGCACCATGGGATTTGACGCACGAAACATCTTCTGGTCCTGGGGTTGGTTTGATGGAAGATTTACAGGAACCCCATGTTTTTTCAAGTCTCCAGTTGAATTTCCCCTGCATCTCGGAAGGGTTCAATCCCGATAGTGGACAGGTTCTCCATATGTGTTGGTGAAGAATCCTCGTATTTGTGACAAAAACACCCCAAGTCTTGTGGTAAATCCAATAATCAACCTCCAAGTTTGGAGGCTTCACAAAATCCACCCCATTTCTGGATTGGAGATTTTTGTCGATTGTGATATTGTTTCCAAAATGGGGTGTACCCTCCTGTAGACTAACATAGATGTGGAAAGTCAACCAATTGCAAAAAGCGCATATTTTCCTGGGGAAACCGACCATTGTGGTTTTCCAGATCTTTGGTACCTATATTTTTACCCGTTGTGGTTTTCCACTGGAGATTCATTCGTTTTGTGCCGCAAGGTGAGGCGGAACCCTGAAGATCTGAGCTTTGCTGAAAAGAAGGCCGACTTCCGTAGATCTCCGAGATTTCATATGGAGATTTCTGATGGGGATAGGGATAGAACCAACGACCCGGCCTGGTTTTTATAAACAGACATAGCATGACAGTTTGCTATTGAACATGGCCATAGAAATTGCCATAGAAATCGTTGATTTACCCAGCTATAAAACGGTGATTTTCCATAGTTATGTTAGTTTACCAGAGGGTAATAATGGTTATAGATGGGAATAGTGGAAAAGATAATATAAATATAAATAATAATAATAATTAATTAATATATATATATATATCATGTCCTCTGGAAAGGTGACTAGCTGGACGATGCCCAAAAAGATGTTGGATGATTTTCCCATGCCAGCTATAAACCTTCCTTGGAAGTCGGGGACTTCCAGCTAGCCACAATCGCAATCTTGTGTTGAGGGTGCTAGACATTTTTCGGGTGCCTACCTCATGAATGGGTGAACATGGAGGTGCCATTCATTATATATATTTATTATGTTTATATACAGTACATGTACAGTTGATGTAGATACACAGCGTAAGTGTGCATATATAGTCACATAATATGTATATATATATAATATGTAATACAAGTGATAGGATATGAGTCATGGTATTCCATACATTTGACTGCTCGCTCTCTCTCCCTCGGTCTCCTCCTCGGCATCCCATGGGGGCTCCAGGTGCTTCTACGACACATGGCGGTTTTGAACAGCCCCGCCATCTTCGACGGAGGCAGGGGAAGTCGTCGATTTCGACGCGTCGTCTCTCAAAACGAGTCCAAAAGGGCCATTGTAGATGATAGAAATACCACATGGTATTTAAATGGGTTACTCATGGGATATACGGGGAGAAATAGCCAACTTGATATGATCGTTGGGTCTGAAATTTGGAGCTTTTCCATTTTTCCACGTATCTTTGAGGTTTGCCAGATACATTCCATCCTCCTGAGAAAACTCAACCAGGTCTTTTTTGCGTGTTTTGTCTTACTGGGTCATGGCCTAGAAATGAACGCCATATTAATCAAAAGAGGAGCAAGAAATTATGATGCAGATGACATGGATGAAACAGTTTTCCAGTTTTAGAGGGTGCCAGACCCAAAAGATTCAACGCTTTGTGGTTCCTTGAGGTACTTGGAAAATCCCAGCCTTGTAAACGGCCACACTTGCTACTGTAGTCATTTGCTCTCTTCAGGCATTATTTAAGTAGACAGATTAGAAAGGCTATATGCAGGCAATAAATCGCAGATCCAATTGGTGGCGGTTCCATTTGCTGCTGGTTAATTTCCCGAAAGACACCATTGTTGGATAAAAGGCCTTATTTTCGTAGTTCAGTCCTACTTCTGTAAGCATTAACTTTTGTTTGTGGCTTCCAAAAATGACTGGCACATAAATTACTGGAAACCATTTACCAACAGTTGCAGACCATTGGTAACCATTCTTGATACCCCAAATTATTAAGCATTAAATTAATTAAATGGTCGATCATCATTTAGCCATTATCAACCATTGAATCGGCTATCCAGTGGTTTGGGGGGAGCAAAGGATCTATTCACCACAATCATTCGTAGCCATTGTTTGCCATGTTAATCACTATCAACCACACTACTAACTATTAACTGCGACTATCAACCACCAGTTACGAACCATATTGACCATTACAGTACTGAGATTTACGAAAGGGCATGACTATTATAACTGTTAGTAACTCTGAGTAACCCCTAGTTATTCACCAGCCATAGGCCACCATTCACCGGAGGCCTTCGTCACGAACGCCTGGGCCGGAGTGCTCGAGCCACCTGTGCCCCCAGCGGCAATTCATCTCCGGTGAAGGGTGGGAGATTCCGATGAAAGGTCGTAGAGATACACAACCTGGGAATGGATGGGTTTAAGGCCGGTTTTTGCCTGGTTTTTGCCAGATATATGTACAGATATTGGCTTTTTTTTTGCCAAATGTATAAGGGTTTGATTCCAATATGATGTGGATAAAACAATGTCATAAGCCACCCATTTGGGAATGGTAAACATACCACCTTTAAAAATGGTGATTTGGGGGATGGTTTAATATTGTTTTACCCACAATATGGGGGTTTCCATGAACGTGGGTACCCCAATAGCTGGATGGTTTCTAATGGAAAATCCTATAAAGATGGATGATTTGTGGGGTAGCCACATTTTAGTAAACCTCCATATATGTGATTATGTGCGTATATATGAAGGGTAAGTACTTTGCAATGACTTCTGCCCAGAAGCGTAATGAGATCTTGGTCAAAATCCAGCTTTTGTTAGCTATATAACTAAAAAAAACTTTCCCTTGGTCAAAATCATTTGTTATCTTAGTCTTTGCAATGACTTCTGTTATGTACTGTACTCATTTTTTCTGCTCTTATGGAGGTTTCCTAAGTCACGGGGTACCCCCACACCATCCACGTGATGGATGATCATGACTTAGTGTTGAAACCATGACTATGTACGTATATGTATATATATATATATGTATACATAGACATATACATATGTATATATATATATATATATATATACATATGTGTATATATATATACACGTACATACATATACATACATACACATATATATATATAAGTACATACATATACATATATATATATATATATGCAATAGGTGAATGACATCTGAAAATTATGGATGATTTTTAGTTGGCATAACACTTTTTCTTTGACCTTGTTCCAATGACTTGTTTCTCTTGCTGACGCTGCATTTTTTCGAATTCTGGCTCAGCTGGAGCCCCATACGAGGATCATCTCAATTAGTAACTGGTTCGTAGCTGGGGTTATAACCCAGCTAGGTGGGATGATTCTCCAAGTAACTGGTGAGGAGACCTGGCAAGTGGATTACAAACCCCAACATCACCAGCATGAAAATTTTGGGTCGGTATATGATATGTGATCCAGTTGAGGATCATTTGCTAACAGAAAAACAGGTTTGATTAGATTAACCATCTGAAATCCGCACTGTTGGCTAAATCGCCATTCAATTGCCATTTCATTCGTGCATAAATCTCTATTAAATCCCCATTGACATCTCCATTGATCGTGGTTAAATCCCCATTTCTGCGGGTTTGAACTCAGCGTTGGTGATCATCTCATTTTCTGTCTGTATGGATTCTTGATGCTTGAATCCATCGTTGGATTCTAAATGCCGAGTTCTCCCAATTCTTGGTATGGTTATCCATGTAATGAATTATATATATATTATTATTATATATATATATATATGTATATATGTATATAATATATAACCCAATAATCCCAATATACATACATATGAATTAAATCAGTTCAATCCATCATTTTTCTCAGCTGGCGATAGGTCGAGCAGGCACCGAGGCGGTCACTTCACTGCTGTGCCTGGTGTGGGGACCTGATCCTTTCCAGTGGTCTGGGTGCACCAAAACTGATGATGCCTGGGGTTGTAAGCCCCAATTTCTTACTGGTGCTAAACGTAATGCTAAACGTATGGAATGGATGGGAATTGGGGAATGGGATGATTATTGATAGTGATTGTGGATCATTCCCTCATTCCCTGCTAAGCACCAGTAAGATTTTTGGTGAAATCCAAAAAATAATCCCATAGAAATGCCCGTAGAAATGACAGTCCACAGGTTTGGATGACGATTCCAATGCTTGTCTCCATTCTTGATATGGATAGTTTCATGATCTGTTTTGGTAGCGAATTCCGCCATATTTTTGCCTCGTGAAATGCAGATTTTTCTTGGTTGAGTCCCATAGAAATCCCATAGAAATCGGCCATTTTCCTATGCTTCAGCAGGCAATTAGCTCCACCTCGGTGTTGTTGACCTCGCTGGAGGGAATCAGCCAGGTGGGAAACTCAGCCCAGGTGGCAGCTGGGCGTAGGAGTTCTTGTTTGCGATGAATCTTTGAATATCTTTGGATATAAAATGATATAAATTGGCATTGGAAACCATATATATCCAAATACACCAAAACTTAGGAGTTGATTGGAATGGATTCAAGATAAACTAGCCAGAATTGGAATTCTGAACCATGAGTGTGAACCAGCGATATGGGGATGTTATCAGACTCTATGTGCCATCAATCCAGTAATGAGGATTTGGATTTGTCATCAGGATTCCGACAATGTGATGGTGGACCATGCCAGGTATAAACTCAATCGGCTTTTGAAGATGTAACATTAGATATACAGATGATATACATCATATAGCAACTTTTGGGGTTTATTGGGGCACCAAACAGTTTGGAATGGCATTTTGCAAATCATCTGTAGACACGTTTGCAGTCGAAAACGTTGGAGGATCATGGCACAGCAACTGAGAAGCGGGATGTGTCCCATCCATGTAGACATGTAGAACCAATATACTACGGTCAGCAGCCACCTACCTAGCCTCTGGTAATTTGTTACAGAGCTATTGAAAATGACCATAGAAATAGTGGAGTTTCCCATCACAAATGGTGATTTACCATAGCCACGTTAAATTACCAGAGGGTAGCTGGTTCATAGTTAACTTCGGTGAATGAGTCAGGTCTGCTTGGTGGGTCTTGCTGGTGGTGCTGTGACTGTGTTGGGCCCTCAAGAGATTGGATGGGGACAGCATTGATCACATCTTGTTTTCAATGGGATATATGGGGATATAATAATTGATGATATCTGCTACCCTCTGGTAAACATACAAAAAGCCATTGAAAATGGCCATAGAAATAGTGGATTTTCCCATTAAAAATTGTGATTTTCCATAGCTATGTTAAATTACCAGAGGGTACTACAACGGGGATGTGATTGATATTAATTGATGATATCTGGCTGGTGGTTTCTCAAAGCCTGTTTGCTCTTCAAGCATAGAAATGAGATGATGATCCCGAGTGATATTGTTTCAGGAGGCTTGAAACCAACAACCAGACAGTCTTTCATCACGACATGTTTTTTTTTACTAACACCCAAATTTCACATGGTGTCAAGGCTCCTTACCTTTGGAGTCGTACCAGTGTGGCATCCCAGTGGAAGCATTTCAGGTGACGGTGCGTGGGTATTTATAGTGCTAGATTGGGATTTCGGGCGTTTCCATGGACACTGGACATCTGTATTCAGCATGTTTTTCCTTTATATGGATGTGGGTCAAAATGGAAGACCTAGGGGACCACAGATGTTAGTCTAGTTTAGTATTAACCATCCAATTATTGGGGTACCTAATTTTGACCCATACCCATATTCCCAATGGAGGTTTGATTCGCACATGTGCGGAAAAAGCCGTGTACCTAGAAATGTGCTCGAGGACTGGTGATTGATCACCTTGGGCAGGGATTCACCACATAGTGAACCCTAAATTTCAAGTGATATCCTTAGTATTGTCTTATTCCTCGACAGAAGAATATCAAGTGATATCCTTAGGAAGGGGTATTGCCTGATAGTTTTAGATGTGTTGAACGTGAAACTACAGGAATGGGCCCGCGCAGTTAGAAGTTGATTTACAACCTCATTGAACGAAAAAGGTCCTTTTTCGGTATGATATACGGTAACTGGTTGGTGGTTTGGAACATGATTTTTATTTTTCCATATATTGGGAAGAATCATCCCAACTGACTTTCACTCCATCATTTTTCAGAGGGGTAGGTTGAAACCACCTTTCCGGTATATCCGCATGATAGAACTCCCAGTTAACCTAGGCAGATAGCTCAACTTCCCTAGCGAAATCCCGCCTGTTCGCCGAAATCAGGTGCTGATGCTCTTGGGCCTGGGACCTGCCAAGGTGGCTATTGGAATTCTACGCACGAAAACTGCTTGTGGATTATGGGTGATGATGATGATTACTATTATTACACCCATAGTATTATTGTCATAGTATTATGGGTTATTATTGCTATAGTATTATTGCCATTGCTATTATCATTACTATGACATTCTGGTCATTATCCTCCAGTATTTTTTACAGTTCGACCCTGCCTAAATTAAGGGGTTGGAAGATGAATGAAACCACAAAACATGGGTGATTTTCAGGGTCGAAGTGTTAAATTACCAGAGGGTAAACTAACATAACTATGGAAAAACACCATTTTCAATGGGTAAATCCACTATTTCTATGGCCATTTTCAATAGCTTTTTGTATGTTTACCAGAGAATACCAGAGTTATGTGGAGTTCTGGGAGCCACGGTGGCCAAGGTTGGAGAATCTGGGTGTTTCCCATCTCAGATATGCTAGAAATGTAGAGGTGAAGTTGATTCAACCATGAATAACAATGTCAATGTATATATATATACAATATATATATACACAATATATATATATATATATGATATATATATATGATATATATATATGATATATATATATATATGATATATATATATATGATATATACATATATTATACATCTTCCATTGCAGTCTGCATCCGTTTCATTTGCCGATCTACTATTTGCATACTGCGCTTGCCTGTCAGAAGCGTTGTGGGGCCAGTATCCGAAAGTGGTCACACAAGTATCTACTGGTTAGTAAGCCCACAGATTGCTGGTTGGTGGTTTCAGACGCATTTTCATTTTCCATCATCATCATCATCATCATCATCACCATCATCACCATCACAGGCTTCTTACATATACTTACTACCTGGACCAGTAAATGGGTCTCGGACATCCATATAGTGATAGTTCGACCAGAATAGGAGTATAATTCCAAAACATCCAGCACAAGATTGGGCATTTTTGTTCAACTTCTCTTGGTTGATGATAGGTAACTATACCGTAACTATACTAGCCATTATACATGGGAATCCCCACCAACCACAAGGGAATGATGCTGAACAAGTGGAATGACCATCGAGCCGAGCAGGTCAAGAGCCGCGCGTGGGCGCTATACATCTGGTGGCTGATGGCCAACACGCCCCGGCAACGCCCTCAGCTGAGGTGCTGTGGTCCAAGGGTCATCCAAAGTGGCCAGGTATCCAATAGCAACATATGGATAGATATGGTAGCTTACTGTAGTCTTCATAGTTTTTTTTTTAAAAACCGATTTACAGTTTTTTAGTTCTTTCTGAAACTTACAGTACTTCTAACTAGTAGGAGGATGTATTCTTCCGCATTTCCAAGTGCTTCAGCCATTCTGTGAGGCCCAGTTCCATTGCGGAAGGCGCTCGTTGCGCCACTGAAGGGGCCTTTCCCCAAACGGGATGAATGGTTTGAGCAACTCTAACCACCACACGAGGCTGCAAGGCCTAGCTGCTGATGATATGACTTGAGTCGTTAACCCTAACTGCTGGTGTACCTATGAAAGACTCTGATAAAATCAGCTAACATGGATATAATATGATATAATATGATATAATGTACAATGTGAGGCCCTCTCGATAGCCAAGTTGACTTATTACCTGCTTGACCAGCTTTCGGGATGTTGATGGGGATATAACATGATATAACTATAGTAACTATGGGGTTTATAAACCAACTTACAACTGGGGGGCCACAGTTTGTGACCCGTCACTTGGGGATGCACAACCATTCGTTACAAGGAGCTGATACGACCCAACGCTGCACCTGCTTCGGCTCAAGTTAGCTTGACTTGTGGTCCCGGCGGTGACCCTTGGGAAAGGAAAATGAAGGCCGAAAACACAACCCCCCAAAAGATATAGTTAGAAGCAAAACCCCACTAAAATAGTCTATCTGGGGTTGCTATAGTAAGTCTAACATTTTCGAGCAGCGGTTACACTCCAGCATCGGGTGAAACAAGAACCGACCGAGAACCTGAGACAGCAGCAGATGATGCACGATACACCATAACACAACCAATCAATCGTAGATGATTGGTTCTGTGTCCCCGTTGTTGTCGGGTGACATTCCCCTATTTTGCGTGAAATCCTAAGTTTCTTCAGTCAAATCCACATGTCTTCAGTCCCATCTTTGATGAAAAACGCATCTAACTCCACCTTAGGAACACATATCCCAGTTTTCTTGGAACATTGGATCCAAGTTGTGTTTGGATTTCCATCCTGTTGCGCGGTCCCATCTTCCTCGGAACACCTTGGAACACTGCCCGTGTGGCGGTGTTGTGTTCCCCATGCCCATGCCCGACAGCGCGCATGGCGCCGACAAAGCCCCGGCGGCCCAACACGTGCGTGGACCAGGCGGCTGAACTGGACAAACATGGGATGAACTAGCCTCAAGTGTGATCAAACATGGCTAATTAGCTGGGAAGTCCCTTGTAAAAAATGAGGAAATTACAAGATAACATGGGAAAACATTGGAGAATGCCGCTATCGATGAAGGTTTATAGCTGGGAAAATGGATATCAATGATGGATTTTCAATCACGTTTGATGACACCGGAGGGTAACCAAGAAGAGGATTGAAGCCACCAAGATTGGCGTGTAACGGACCAAGCATGGGGGCGCCCCAATGAGCAAGTTCTTGCATGTGAACAACTAGCAAGTACGTGGAAAATACCTCAATACTGAACATGTGCATCCCACATTGGAGTACTACTGTGAGTATGATTAGTAGGATATTAGTAGGATATTCATGGTGGATACTCACATATACTCACGCTGGGTACATGTTTTTTCCATGGGTTACCCAGTCATCGTTGCGTACAAAACGTCGAATTGGCCAACTGGCGCACGCTTGGAGTTGTTTGAGGCGCTGTGCCTCCAAACATGGCTTGCTGGAAAATCTCCCACTGGTTTTGTTGATTTTCCCATGAAAAACACATTTTTTAAGCCTCCATGTATAGCTGGGGGGATCTCCCAGCTCGCAAGGATTCTGTTGCCCAGCGTGGTGAGTCGTCGGGGTGCTCGGTGCTATCCCCGAAATAGATTGATGACCTGCTGACCTTTTCTGCTCTTTGTGGAGCACTGATTTTTTAGATCTACTGACCTTTTTCATTGGCAGGTCTTAAGTTGTGGTCTAACTTAGTGTTTCTTTTTAATAAAACAGGCATTGCCAGCAACCCAATCCTACAGCTTTTTCCTATCTGTTTTTTTAGCGGCCTATAGCTGTTGTTTCATCCCAATCCGTGCGAGCCTGGAGAGAAACAAACGCATATCCGGTGTTCCCCAAACTGTTGATATATCCGGTTGGTGGTTTGGAACATGGTGGTTAATGATGGTTAATGGTGGTTAATGATGGTTGATGATGGTTAACTAAATGCTGGTTGGTGGTGACTGGAACTGGTTGGTGGTGACTGGAACCATGGAATTTTATGACTTTCCATATATTGGGAATGGAATAATCATCCCAACTGACTTTCATTCAGAGGGGTAGGTTGAAACCACCAAGCCAGTAATATCTATAAGTCAATATACCCTCTGGTTATGACTAACATAGCCATGGTTTTTCGATGGCCCTAATCGAAATAGATGGTTTACCTGGGTTTACCGTTCTTAAAAATGGGTGGATCTTTCCATGGCAAACCGTTAGTCATACCCTCTGGTAATTTAACATAGCTATTGAAAATGGCCCATTGATAGTTGATTTACCTATTAAAAACGGTGAATTTCCATAGCTATGTTAGTTTACCAGAGGGTAACCAGATGGTAAGTCGACATGCTCATCATATCTCATCCAATTCTGCAAATCCTCTCGGTGGAACCATGGCGTGATGTTTTTTTCGGCTAAACAACACACATACGAGTATGACACGGCCCGTACTATCACTATAGTTCTATATAGTTCTATATAGTTCTATACTGTAATATATATATATATATATATATACATGATTCTACATATTTCTATGTATGTATCTATGTATTTCTGTACGTATATTTCTATATCTTTCTATATCTTTCTATATATAGTTCTATGTAGTTCTACTGTAATAGTTCTTACTATAATATGGTGAAGTCATATGACATCATGTAAATGCACGTAAACGTTACAAGGATCATGCATTGCTGTTCTAGACCTCGATGGTGAATCATACAATGATATGCAATGCTCAACTACGTGGTGCTGGCTCTACATTGATAGAAACAGAATATTGTTGATTTATAGGAAGGGGTATGGTCAGGTCAACCTCCTCTTTAATTCGGCCGGCTTTTTTTTGAGTCCATCAATCTTGCCAGTTTAATCCATTCACAGCAACCTGTCATTAGATATCTCAATCATGGCTGTCCAAGAAATCCATGAGTGAATCAGGACCCAGTTCATCTAATTGTCACCACGACTCACTGTCTTTGCAAAAAAAAACAGCATCGAGAAACCCTCATCACTGAGGCAACGCCGGGAGTCAAACCAGAGATCGCTTACCCAGAGAGCCGGATCGTGCGCCGGGACGGCTTGGCCTTGGGTAAAGGAGATCGCTTCAGTAAAAACGCCAAACAGTGGAGGTGGAAAGCTCTTGAAACAAGCGTTGAAGCTGAATGCTCAAATATGTATATATATATACAATATACACGTATATATTATATATGTACATGTATATATATATAAATAATATACATATGTAGCTGAGCTTATATATATATATATGTATTATAGTATGGCCACGGTTCGTGTCGGTTCGGTTTCACAAGAACCTAACCTAATGCAGGTACGGTTCGGTTACGGCAACGTTTCGGTTCCATTCAGGCCGGTTCGTTTCCACAAGAACCTAACCTTCAACAGGTACGGTTCGGTTCCTACCACGGTTCGGTTTCATTTTGGTCGGTGTGGTGCCACAAGAACCTAACCTCAAGCGCGTACGGTTCAGCTAGCATGTTTTCGGTTCCTACGTGTCGGTTTTCCTGCGGATTCTAAGTCTATGATTTTGAATAGAGGCATTGTAGCTGCAGTATAAACTTCTTATTCGGATGTTTATGGATCATACAAGGGGCACCTAGATCATCCTAGATTCACTTTCAATTCCTACCTGCCGCAATGGCCGCTTGAAAGCAAAGAATCAAGAAGCTGCAGGCGCGTTCTGTCAGGGCAAAGTAACAGCAAAGGCCTCTCCTGGTTGCCAGAACTGGGGCCATGCAAGACAATCAGTCTGGTAACCATCCCCAAATCGATGCTACTCTTTCTAAGTATGTAGTTTCTTCGCCCTTGCAATTCCAGGGCTTGTTAAAATCGCTGCCGGTTTGGTTTGGTGGCGGTTCGGTTCCTGTCGTTTCCACCCCGATACCGGGTCGGTTCCGGCATTACCGTTTCGGTTCTGTTCCGTTTCGGTTCCTGTACCGCTTCGGTTCCATACCAATCCCGGTTCGGTTTCTACATTACCGGTTCGGTTCCTTTACGTTTCGTTTCCTGTCGGTGCCGGTTTCCGGTTCCCGGTTCGTTTCCGCGGCCACCCTGATATTATATATACATATATATATAATGCTTATATAATATATAATTACATATACTCTACTGATTTATTGTCGTTTATTCCAAGAAACGTGCTACTACTAGATGGGGGGGGTTAGGGGATGCTGTTGTGAATGGCGACTTCAAACAACAAGGTCTTGCGCAGGCACGAGAAATACACAGTCCCCGCGTGTGTAGGTGATCCCTGCTATTTTTTGAAGTGAAAGCAGGGTACTTGGGGGTGCAGTTGAGGTTGCTGGGCAGAACTATGGCAATAACCTCCATAAGTTGGGATATGGCATGTATGATTTTCGCTATGTACCCATTTAGTAATTGCTGCAGTTCTTGATCCACAGCCAAATAGATCTACTTGTGGCACCGCCAGGATCCTTTTTTGGTCGAATTGCTGTTGAATCTTGGGTGCTTCCTGACTGTTCGGGTCAAACTTCCAAGAAAACTTACAGATTCCGAGTTTTTTTTGCATTGAACGCTCAATTTTTCCCTATTTCCCCATGGGTATTTGTTTCTGAATTCCCACAAAGGTTGCATCAGATGTTGATTTTTTGTGAACTTTCAATGTCACATCAAGATGGTCACATCAAGATGGTCGTTTTTTTTGTAGTGAGTCCAAATTCGGATGATGTTTGAGGAAAACACTTACACGTAGTTAGTCCAGAAGTGTAAACAGCATCTGAAGTTGTCCACATGTAGTTAGTCCAAAGTTCAAGTGGCACACGTCTTCATCTAAGCGTGGCGTGTTGTTCCACAAGTGCCTTGGTCAACACTGTAACGTTGCCCAGTTGTTGGGGCAAAGTCATCCATCCATCAATAGGGATGATATATGTTAATACATATTTATTAATAATAATATTAATATACATAATATATATATATAGTTGACATATATATATATAATGTGTATATACATATTATTTTTCTATGATCAGGATGACATATAGCACCCCAAAGCAATGTAAGTTGACCGTGGCACATGTAAGCAGGTACTGCCTTCAGTGTTGAGGTGGGCTGGACGATGCCGATTCACACAGGGCCAGTTTCTGATCGGTTGCGTTGGAGATGCTTAGACAAAAACATCTTTTCAAAGCCAAGTATATGGTTAGAATAATAAGAATCTAAACCATCTTTTCTGACTGCCGCTGCTTAGAGATGCTGAGGGATGTTTAGTATGGTTTAGTCAAGTTTAATCCTGTTTAACAGCAATAATCAGAATCATAACAGCAACAACAAGAATAGCAACGACAATAAGGACAACAGCAACGACTTGCATTTCAGAATCAAAACGGAGACAAGCCATAGTATAGTTTTTGGGATGAAGCCGCCAAAGGTGGACATAGCTGATACAACTCTTTACACTAATTGGTAAATGGAGTTCAATGGTTTAGAGTGTTGCCATTTGGATGAGGGTATATGAACAGCGGGAGTATCCAGCTTTTTCTTGCAGAGAATCTAAGACTTGGTAAGAAAAGTGAAGACATTGCAAGGACCTCTCAACCTCATGAAATACAGTACGGTTCGTGATCCAACTACACACTCATACTAAATAAGTTCAGGGATCACCTAACCCCAACAAATTAGAGTGTTTGAACAAGAGGTATACCCCACATTTATGGTCATTGAATGTCATTGATTAATTAAGCAGTGGATTTAGGAACATCCTATTTTCAGACATACCCCATGCAAAGTTCGGAGATCATCACGCCCCGAAGAATCGAATTTGTGATCCTCGTCTATCCAACTTTTGCAGCGTTTCGCGCGGCTGTTGTCGGTGATTCGTAGCCGTTTTGGCCCTAAAAAAGAACAGAAATCTCCATCCTCAATGGCTGCCCGTCGCAGTACCAAAGTGCATGCTGCAGTGTTGTTGTTCACCGTGCCGCAGCTTCAGTGTGGGGTTGACAAAATTTTGACACTTGCGAAAATCGAAAACTTGGGATCACTTGGATGATGATCCAGGACAGACCTGAAAAAATGATCAAGTTGATGATTTTGATTGCTCTCTTTGGGAAAGACGAAAAGACATGGGGATTGCACTGCCAAATCCTTTAAAGGGGATCGTCTTCTGTATGGGCTGGGACTGGGAGTTTCCACTTCCAGAAGCAACCACTGGGATGATACTGTAAACCCCATGAAAAGACAATTAAATACTTAGCAACTGGGAAAACAGAAAACTATGTCCACTTTTTTCTGTGTTATCATCCACTAGTCATCTTGGTTCACCGGCCCCCCAAGTCACGGTCAACTGCTTCTCGGGGTCGAAAACTGAGGCCATGTTGTTGCTAGCTGCCGGACCCAATTGGGAGGCCATGGTGAAGAGCAGCTGGAGCCATGCGGATGTGGTGCTACCAACGGCCTGCTTGCTGCTGTGTGTGCGACCTGGTTGATGTCCTGGTTGATGTCCCCACGGTTTTACGATGATCTGAATTGGATGGGAATTGGATTGGGGCAATCATCCCCTGTTCAGAACTTTTCAGATGGGTGAATTATCCAGATTTCTGCGTTTTGGCATGTTGTTCCCCACATCTTTGCGTGGGGTTCTTGTTTTTGATTCTGTATCCCGCCGCCGCCTCCCTCCTCCGCCTCCTCCGCCGCCGGTCTTCTCTCTCACAAAAAACTTTGTCACCCACCATCTTTCACACACAACTTTGTCAACCACAACTTTTTCACACACCATCTTTCACACACAACTTTGTCACCCACAACTTTGTCACACACCATCTTTCACACATAACTTTGTCACACAAAACTTTGTCAATCATAACTTTTTCCCCACATCTTTGTACTTGGCGACATCCACTTTCACTTTGCGTGGCAGGCGTGGCACTTATGGCACTGGGCTGGCTCTGGTGGCGCGCTTGGGCGCGGTTAGTCGCCCGGGGCGCCGCGCCACTTTGTGTGGCAGGCGTGGCACTTGGTGACATCCACCTTCGTTTTGCGTGGCAGGCGTGGCACTTGGCGACATCCACCTTCACTTTGCATGGCAGGCGTGGCACTTATGGCACTGGGCTGGCTCTGGTGGCGCGCTTGGGAGCGGTTAGTCGCCCGCGGGTGGCAGGCGTGGCACTTGGTGACATCCGTTTCGCGTGGCAGGTGTGGCACTGGGTGACATGATTCACAACAACCAACCTCTCCTATAGGTTTCCTATTTTTTGAAACTTCCGCCACCGCCTTGTGCGGTGCTACTGGTAATTATCCCCAAAAAGATTAAAAGCAGAGAAAGTTCCGACTAAAATAGTCATCGATTCCAGCTTGTTCTTTTTGCGGGGATTGATACAAGTACTCTGGAAATAGTTAGCCACAATTAATCCTTATCCATCAGAAATCCATCTGAAGCCGCCGGACGCTCCAGGCTACTTGTGACGCTTCCCCGGGCGCCTCACAGCACTGCGCGCAACACCAGCACTTTGCTGCCAAGCTCGGCGCCGGCGGTGGTCTTCCTGTCAAACTACCCGTGCTGGGTGAAGGGCTTGGTATCTTGGACGGTTATATTTTGTGATGTGTACAGCAAACTAAAAAGTAAAATAAGACTAAAATAGTGATACATGGCTTTTCTAAGTTTTTTTGGGGTTACTACCTGATGTTTGCTTATATATATATATGTGTGTGTGTGATGTCTATGATTATAACATAGCATAACATATAATATAACATAGTATAGCATAGTATAACATGATATGCTATACTCTAATACTACAAAGTAAAATACAGTATGAAATAACATACGATACTATAATATAATGCAATCTGATATAAGATTATGTTATGTTATGGTTTATTATATTATATTATATTATATTATACTATATTATATTATATTATATAGTATTATGTTATATTATATTATATTTCGTAAACTTATATTATCTTTTCTTTTGTGATATGATTTGATATTATTTTGTATCATGGACGTGAAATGATTGTTATGATGTCACATCATATTGTATCAGATCAAATTATACCATATTCTATCATATCATGGACATGTATGTATGTATACATGGATGCATTCTGATATGTTCTGAAAGTGTCGAGCACACACACAGACACACACACATATATATATACATACACACATATGTATATATATACACGCATACATATGTATATATATATATACATATACATATGTATACATATATATAGATACAGGTACAAAAGCATTTACATACACATATGTATGTATATATATATACACATATGCGCAGATACATATACGTATGTGTGTAAATATACAGATGTATATACATATATATATATATATATATACACATATAGATACATATGTATATATATATAGATACATAAATGTATATGTATGCATACATATGTAAATGCATACACATATATATATATATATATGTATGTATACATAAATGTATGTATACATATGTAAATGTACGTTTTTTTTTTTTTAAATATATATATATATACATACATTTTTATATATATATATATTTACATATGTATATTGGATTTATTTGTATATATATATTTACATATGTATACTTTTTTCAGTTTGGTTTGGTCAATGGATTATACCAACCACGAAAACTATCATATCCCACTGAGTCCACTGATGTTTCGTGTCGTGTGT
>Ga0126342_10008630_pt1 | contig 18267 bp, 15 predicted proteins | sample Cyp1metagenome_FD_92528 | JGI IMG/M metagenome (GOLD analysis project Ga0126342, IMG submission 92528) | Coral microbial communities from Lord Howe Island, Old Settlement Bay, Australia - Cyphastrea 1 metagenome | ecosystem: Host-associated > Invertebrates > Cnidaria > Coral ... | reverse complement strand
ATATATATATATACATGCATATATGAACATATATATATATATACAGACTGTACACATACATATATCAACTATTGTCTATGTTGTACATATACATATTTCAACTGTTGTGTGTGTTGTGTATATTTAATTTTATTTGGACAAGTAGTTGTATTTACAGAATGTTAGTTGTATGTCAAGTTTGTAAAAGCTGTGTTAGTTTTATGATAGGTTTATATAACCTCGAATGTTCTGGAAAATTTATACATATGTATTACTTAATCACATGTATATGTTCATAAAATACTGCTGTCTACCAAGTTCATATATTGAAAAACATGTTCATATCCATATATATATACCAGCACAGACTGGTACATAATTATATATAATATCAATTCCCTTTCCTTGGCGGGGCCGTATCTCACCTATGATGCCACTGAGGGAAATGGTCGCACAGGGGATGCTTGTAAAAATCGAACTTGGAAGCTGCAGCTCTATAGGAACCATTTATGTAAAGTCCTTGATAAAATTCATACTGTGATAATAGATGATTAAACATTCCCCACCGACTTACTAGAAATAGGCGGTCTAGTTATCAACACCCCAAGTGATCTCAATCCTCCAAGAAAAAAACATATAGTTTTTTTTTCGGCCTTATGAAAGGGTGAAGTTCTGCTTATAACTTCAACTCTTTGCAACTAGTTGGTTATTTTAGGTCATATATCATTCCCATGGATCCATGTGTGGTATATATGCTAACATTTGGGGTATATTGATGGGATCCATGTTACCATATATATAGCAGCACCATGGATCCTATGGAACTTGAATATCTTAAATGGGGTCACCTCTGAGCCACTTCTAACTCGCTAAGACAGAAAGGGTAAAAAAAACATGTTATGGATATTTGTACAAGGTGGTGCCCCCAAGTTATGTTTGATGGTTTGTAATCCCATGCAAACTACAACTAGTTCGATATATCACCAACAAAAACCATAGTGAAATTGGAGTTATTTGCACCAACTGAACGCTATCGAACGGGGGCACCACCTTGTATAGTTATCAACTATGGAAAACACCATTTTCATATTTTTCAGAGGGGTAAGTCAACCACCAACCAGATGTTATAATTGAGGTGAAGTTCCAGTCCCTATACTTTCGCCACAACCCTGGTGCCCCTGGCGAAACTACGCCAAAAACGCGTCAGGAGTTGAGCGGAGAGTCCAAGCTGGTCCCGCGCTTCGCGCTGAAAGGAGCGCTGCCCGATGCATTGCCCGGGCTCCCCGAGGGGGTTGGAGAGACCTCGGTGACAAAAATACCTTGGTGGATTGATTTACCCGGCCTGGTAAACGTTTACAAAAAACGATGGAAAGATCCACCATTTTTCATGGGAAAACTCACTATTTCTATGGCCATTTTCAATAGCGAAATGTTAGTTTACCAGAGGGTAATGGGAAAACATGGGATAGTATGCGAAAATGGTCTTTGTTAATGGTGAGTTGATGATGATTTAATACGAACATTATCTATTAATAAAGGTTTTAATGGGGATTTACCGATTTAAGTTTATTATACCAGGTATTTTTCTGGTTAAAAATGGGGTTATCATTTCATTAATGGGGTTATAATACTGACTTATAACTGGGAAAGGGCCGTAACTGTGGTGCGGTTAGGGGAAATGTCGAGTTTACCTACCTGAAAAGTTGTCACAATCCACAATTAACCCAAGAGTAATCCATGAGCCAATTGGATTTTCTGGGGGTAAGTATCCAAAAACAACGATTGACGTTTGTAACTAACTCATTGTAAAATGAGTCAATGTGTTTTTTTTGTGTGAATATCACTTGATAATGAGTCGGTTTAATTGGTAGTGTCCCCAGGATTGGTAAAATGAGTTGTTGTCTTTTTTGGTGAATATCAATTGATCAGAAAAATGCAGTTTATCCATTAAACATATGTGGGTTTTACCATCAAGACATGACACATGTGCGGATGTAAGCATACGATTTTGGGACTCAATCACTGAAACTTTGGATTCATATAACCAGCCAAAATGCGGATGTTACCATCAAACATGGATTTTACCATGAAAACTTGGGTTTGACTACCTAAAGTTGTGATTCAACCAGCAAAAAGTCAGTAAACCAGAAAAAAGGCCAGAACATCATCAAGACATGGTTCAACTATGAGACAATATCAGACATGTGGATTTAACCATCAAAAGTTTGGGAGCCCTCCCCACAACTGGGGTTTACGATTGGGTACTATTTGGGATGATGTAAAATGACTCCCAAATGGTTAATGGGATGGTTAGTGATTATAGCACATCACTGCTTGGTGGTTTGGAACATGACTGGATTATGACTTTCCTATCATATTGGGAATGTCATCATCCCAACTGACGAAATCATATGTTTCAGAGGGGTAGGCATACCACCAGATCATTGCTTTAGCTGCAAACAGCGGAATGGCTTAAAGCTGGGGTACCAGTGGACCTGCAAAATTGGTCCATAATTTTGGGTCAGGCCAACCTTGACGCTGAATTGAACAGTGAATGTAACCAACAAGAATGTGAATCAAGATAAACCAATTTGAGGTTCAACAACCAGTGACATCTACTTACATGATTACCTGAATCACATTCACTGACAATCGTATGTTTATATATGCGTGGTGGTCAACAGTTGGATTATTACCTACCCATGCTGTTGGTCAGCTATCTCCAGCTCAGTTTTCGATGGCAGGGATCGCATCGACTAGCTTTCTAGGTGGAAGTGCGATTCAACCTATGCTCTATGAGTGTCCAAATGACACTTGGCACCATAGTGAACCTAGTTATTACCAATTTAGGTATCATAAATCAACTATAAGGCCCCATTGCTGTTGGTTATATGTAGCCAACTATCAGCATTTTCGGTCAAATCCTACATCAACTCTAAAACCCGCCCGTGGCCACGCCGACGTCCCAGGTTGGAGCAATACGAATTCTGGCGCGGGGAGCGGCGACTCGTTGGGAAACTGCAACGCAGGACGCGCGCGACGCCACTAGCCCGTTGGCGGCTCGACTATCGTTCGACAATGGTTTAGTAATGGTTAATTCTAGTTGTTAATGATGTTTTTCTACTGGTTAATAATGGTCTTATAATGATTTTGCATGGTTAATGTTGTTTTTATAATTCGTTTTTTTAAATGGTTTATCATGGTTAAACATGTTCATGTGTTTTGTACTTACTAATGTTACTAATGACGGTTTGGTAATGGTTTTATAATGGTTTACACTGGTCAAAAGTGGGACCCACACCGCAAAAGTAACCAATTGGGGATGTTGTTTTTTTTCCATTCCATTGAGTGGTGGCAAATTCCTCGATACAGAGCTGATGAAGCTGGGGAATCCTCTGCTCTTTCAGCTGCCCCAAGGGATTTTTGAGAACAGAGCCTCTTGATTTGCTCCTTACTTCGGTATATTTGAGTCAATGATAATCAACTACCTCACCACGAAATATACATATATATATATATGTATTATTATATATATATATTTATATATATATATATTATTATATATATATATTATATATATTATATGTATACGAATTATTTGAGGTTAGCATTTTTTTTTATTCAGCCGGATCCATTGCTTAGTGAGGGGAGTTTTACTACTGTAAATTCTGACAATAAGTGGAGGTTGATTCCTAATTGTGTTTTGTCTCGAAATGGGGGACAACCCTAAACAAGCATTGGATGTGTCTCAGAACCGGGTATGCAATTTTAGTATACGGATAATGATCATTAGTCAATGCATTTAGGGGTACTTTACTTCCACACAGACCCATATAATACCGAGTAATTAATGTGGAAATTCATTTGGGTCAACCAGGGTTTATGGTGACTCTAGCTATAGCACATTCTGAATGGTGACATGTGAAATTTTAATATTTAAAAACAATCGCAACAACACCTTTTTAATCAGGTAAATCTAGATAATCATGGTAAATCATATGTACACGGCCATGTTCCAGCACATTGTATCCCTATTGTTGGTGGTTATACAGTAAGTAAAAAATAGTAAAAAGAATTACATACATAAACGCATAAATAAATGTATATTAATATATATATATATGTATACCCATAGGATCCATGCATGCTATATATATGGTAACATTTACCATCAATATACCCCAAATGTTAGCATATATACCATACATGGATCCTATGGAATATATTACATATCCCCATGGAAATCCCCAGTTTGTTTGTAAAGCACTGGCAGGACGGGGGATGCTCTGCTGACGACGCCGAGCTGCCTGGTGGTCCATCTGCCTGGGAGCCCGTTCCGGTGTTCCGTGGGCAGAACTGACATCAGAATCATGGGAAAATCATAGGAAAACCATGGGAAAACCACAGGAAAACCACCATTTTAGATCATCTTGTGGACCCCCAGTGGCAAGAGTTTCAAAAATCAATGAAATCAATAACCGTATGTAATGAAACCTATCAATCAGCACCAGTGATTTCGTCAGTCAGCACCTTTTCCGCCGGCACCATTCCGCTGAGGTGGCACTCAATGCTGCACCATTGTTGCACGGCCGTATGAGTTTGGAGCAGCGCTGCGAGAACGCCATTGCTGGTTTCGTGGCTCTGGACTGCTTTCGTCTTCTTTCAGAAAGTTTGTGCAGCACTCTTGGGCTGCCGAAAGGTAGCTTCTCGATGGCAGCACAAACATGCTTGAACCTGCAGTCATGCGCGTTGTCTGCGGCCATCATATGCTTCACCAAGAGTCATGATTTTGAGCCGTGGGCTCACGGCTTCGGAAGATTAACAGAACTGCCGATAGAGCAGTTTTTTTCATTTTGCAGGCGGCAAAGTGAGAACAGTCAGCTGACTGCCAGGGCATACTGGCAAGCCAGTGCAAGACAGTGCCTGAAGATGGAGAAGCTCATTTGTGATTTGAGATGTTTGATCAACCCGAATTTGGGATTTGTGTGCCATTTATAGCTGATAGCTAAGTTGGTGACCATAGCTCCAATTTCACTAGGGTTTATGGTATTCACCCTGCGGGGCCTACGGCCCACCTTGTATGGCACGACAATAACCATCATGATTGGTTGAAGACATTATGGCTGGTAGAATTGTAGGCAGTATGGCGGCTATAACTCTCCTTTAGGGGATTTCTAGGCAGCTATGGTTCTGTCATGAACTATGGGGAACATGAGGAATGTAAGTTTCCCACCCACGTGATATATGAAAAATGCTTTGGTCAATGGCCATTCCAGGATCCTCAATTGGAGGTACCTACCATATATTACCGGCCTATTTTTGAGGCCTAAATTTCAGGGAATATCCCCAGAAACTATGGCCTGAAAAATGGTACAGTACCGTACCTCCATAAATTGGATCCTGAAGATCTCCCATTGAAAAATGGTATGATGTGGTTTATAATCCCATGAAAACTAGTTCGGTATATCACCTATCAATGGTATGATAATCCCATCTGTTGGTTGGTGTATAATCCCATTAAGTGTAGATATATCACCTATAATCACCTATAAACCATAGTTATTGGAGTTATAAACCATAGTTACTAGAGTTATAAACCGACTTAGCTATCTAGGGGGACCTATAAACCGTGGCCGGGGGCACCACCGAGTGAAAGATCCAATACATTCCACCAGGCTGGGTTTGGACCAAGGTGGTGTGTCGTTTGGACCATGGATAAAGCATGGCGAACAGAGAAAAGTTAAGATGTTTGTAACCATAACTGGTTGGTGGTGACTGGATGACATGACTCTCCAGAAACAGTTGGGAAGAAACAGATCCCAACTGACGAACTCCATCATTTTTCAGAGGGGTTGAAACCACCAACCAGATAATACTGACTGTTTAGCCTGAATACCAACGAGTTTTACTTGGATGCGCATCAGTGCATCCCAAATACTCCTTTGCAATTTAAAATCACTAGCAGAAATCGGAACCAACAACCAATAAAAGAGATGAAACAGGAGCCGCTGATACATCGCCGGCGTGGTAACACGTGGTGTCCTCGTCAACAGCCCATGGGAGAATATGGGTTTTATACTGGCAATCAAAATTCAGGATGAGCATTTGGCAAGCATGAATCATGTTAAAGAATATCAACAAAGCATCAAGTGGTAAAGTGGGAAATTGAATCTTGCCGCCTGTACTGACTGCCAGCTACCATCAGTAGATCCAGTCATCATAGAACAATAAGTAAACAATCACAATCACACTTGATGAATGGATGTAATACTATCGATCAATCTGGTGGAGCAGCCAACTGGCAATGAATTTTAAGGCATGCTTCAATTTAGCTGATTCAATGGGTTGATTGAATAGCAACCTTTGCGACGTTGAGATTTCCAATATCCCACAACGATTTGACAAGCCTGAGTTACAGCCTGAGTTACCCTCTGGTTATTTAACATAGCCATAGAAAATTGCCCATTTATAGATGATTTTCCCATTAAAACCTCCGTTTATGAGGGACTTTCCATGGCTATGTTAAATAACCAGAGGGTAATTGATTTGAAACCTCTTTGACTTAAATAACAAATCCTTAATTTAGTGATCACAGCCTCAGTTCAAGTGGGTAACAACTTCCTGGATATTTTGTTTCGCCACAGGTATGCCCCGAAATGCCAGTTAGAAGTCAGTCATAACCCCATTTATGGTTGATGACAAGCCAATATAGCCATCAGAATAGCCATCAAAATAACCACAAAGATAACTAATGTATAAATAACCATAAGGTAAATCCCCATGTTCATTGTCATAAATGATTTTCCCATCAAAAATAGCCATGGTTTTTTTTGTGGAACAAAAGCCACAAAATTCCTGGTGAAATCACCCATTTTTCCAGGTGAAATCACCATCTTCCCACATGGATCTCAGGTCGGAGCGCTGTCATGTGCAACGCTTGGCCTTGGATTTACCGAGGCCGGTGAAGCCGGTGAAGCTGCTGGCCGAAGCAGATGGGATGACACTTAGCAACAAACATTAAGCAGGCAGGAACACACACACATATATATATATAATAATAAAAATAGTAATAATAATAAATAATAATAATAACATATTATTATAATATACTATTATACATATTATATATATATACATCATATATACATATATATATGTAGAGATATATTGAAACATAGATATTGAAACTGTAATTTGGCAGGAACATAACATTGAACCATATTAAGAGACACCATTGAATATGGTGATTTTTGAAACAGCCATCAAGATGTTCATATTTTTTTTAAAAAAAATATGGTTCAAACATAAAGGATCAGGAAAATATTGAAAGGCGTTATTATTGAAACTTACATAATTACTTAGTTTTTGGAAAGTGGACTCTCTGAATGTAACGACCAATAAAAATTCCACAGGATGTGACTATGACAATATAACTACCATCAAAGATCGGCTGTGTCACCAAAACATGGATGCCCACTCGATTGGTGTTTGGTGTCACCTTTAACCGGTGAAAATAGAGCCAGTTTGGCAGTCAAAAAAGGTGCTTATGGCTGGGGCTGAAGTGCATGTAGGAACATTGAGGTGAGACAACCAGCCCCACGACATGTCCGTGGATATTTATACAAGGTGGTGCCCCCCAAGTTATGTTTGTTGGTTTATAATCCCATTAACGATATATCACCAACATAAACCATAGTGAAATCGGAGTTTATGATCACCCATATAATCCAATTAACTAGTTCGATATACCACCAACAAAAAAAACATAGTGAAATTGGAGTTATTTGCACCAACATGAAGGCTATGTCTAGGGGGCACCACCTTATACAAGTCTTCTCCAGCAACTTTCAGACATGACACACTGCTCCCGGCTGGTCGACTTTGGAGTGCATCTTGATGGGTAAAACCACATACACCACAGGATTTTTGCAAATTGATATGGAAAAAACACCAGACGTGTAAATCATTTCCGAGTAGTAAACAACCCTGACTTTCCATATATGTTTTACTGTAAATCTAAATTTGAACTAGAGAGTACTTGGTGTTTCACCCCAGTTAGTAAGATTTTGTGAGGGGGGTTAGAAACATCATTAGGCTACCATACTTTTCCTAGTGACCTAAATGGGAAAACTGGGGTGAGCCACCAAGTACAGATGCTTATCCCATTGTAATCCATTATAACGCATAATAGCCCATGTTTACCCATTATGTATAAACAATTGCCATCCCATTATCACTGAAGCGGTTTGTAGATTGTTTCCCAATGTTAGCAAGTCATTCTAGGAGTTTATGTAGTAATAAACTAGGTTAAAAAAAACAAATCAGGCATTAAACCTCTTAGTGAATGAACTTACCATTATATAAGTCAAGAAACCATAATGATAAACATACATAATTTGTGATGATTAATCTGTTGTAAACTAGGTTAATCATTTAAACCAGGTAAATAAGCCATCCTGGTAGTTAATCCTCTTGAAATTGGAATGATTCACGGCTCACCTTCTGATAAGCACAAGGTTGCGGCTGCTGAGGTGATACCAAACGTTGAAGCAACTGGCAATGGCCAAGAGCAGCCAGCTGACGTACCCAAGCCGGTGCACCAGGAGACTGTTGCTAATGCCAACGCAGCTTCAGGTGGACGCAGGCCACCTGGCATTGCAGCACCTGACCATGCAGCTATGTGACCAAAAACTGCAAGCGAAATCATGCCTGCAGCTACGGCAGTTGACACTTCAGGGCGCGCTATAGGTATACGGCCTCTCAACGTGGGGTGGAGGCACCTTTGCGTGATGGCACTGTCAGGCAATACTGCGAAAGCTCATCATTGGTTATATGAATGAACTGGGCCACCCAAGTACTTGGAACCCCTGCCGGCATGATAACATGGCATCAGGCAACAGGAGCAGCAAATCACTTTGCTTTTATGGCGCAAGTTTGGATGAGGTGGTCACTGAAGACTTGAAAACTGCAGTGGGTGAAGCACAAGCCCTTCTTGGTCGGCTTAAAGATCTGAATGGTCGGCATGACAACATCAACAAGGCCTTCTTGGCCGCACATCATGGTGGGCTGATGAAACCGAATTCTTTGTGGAATGATTCATCATTTGTTTAAAGCATAATGGTAGTTGACCATTTACAGGATAAAAACAAAAACGAAAAACAAGTTAGAAGTCACTGAGGTCACCCCCTAGCAATAGTTTGTGATCACCACATAGCAATATTCAGTTATATTCATATCTGGTATTTCGGGCTATAGATCCCATGAAAAATCCCCATGTGGCTGGGTTGAACCAACCTCCTATGGTTTTCCACTACAAGGTGGTGCCCCCGGCCACGATAGCTAAGTTGGTTTATACCCTCTGGTAATTTAACATAGCTATTGAAAATGGTCATTTATACTGGAATTACCCATTGAAAATGGTGATTTTCCATAGTTATGTAAACGTTTACCAGAGGGTAACTCCAATAACTATGTTTTTTGTTGGTGATATATCGAACCAGTTTTCATGGGATTATAAACCAACATTCACATCACTTTTTTGGGGCACCACCTTGGTTCGACACTGCCAGGAAGGATCCTGAGAAGCAGCTGGACGAATTGATGTTTGCCCGATGTCTCAGCCGCGGTGTTGACCGGTTTTATCGGGGAACCGCTCCACTTTCTGTGGTTCACGGTGCGGTCAGCCACGGTTAAATGGTGAGTTAAGCCACAAAGAACATGTGATTGATGGTTGATGCCTAAGTTGGCTAAGTTGGTTTCTAGCGAAAGTGTGGGCTTATGGTAGATATCTGAGAAAAAATAGTGAACAACGGGGGTCGTAAACCAACTTCGAGCTGGTAGGTGCCACCTGGGTAGATTGGGGCGGAGAATAACTGCTGGATTCCATCATGATATGATTGAAGATTGACCAACAGAGAAGAGATAGATAACCCCTCAAAATGGGGATATGGGTATGTATTCAAGACAATTGGATATAATGATACTGTGCTGATAATACCATGCTGATATAAAGCAATACAGTAGTATTGAATCATCCCATGCGACAAAATAAACGGTGAAAAATGAATTGATGTAAAATCATTTGAAAACAACAATGACCATATACAAATGATTAAGTTAATATTCAGTGAGGACATATTTTTTCCAGGATCTTATCATTATCTTATATCCACTACAACAATGATCCTATTCAAATCATCCTTTTAGCACCTGTAAGTTAATATTTCAGCATCCAAGATATTGATAAGATCCTAGTGGATGATAGTGGATGTAGATCAACGAAGGGCCACAGGGGACTTCATAGCCACCACCATCAGCGCTGGTTGTGGCTGGTTGTGGCTGGTTGTGGCTGGGGATCACTTGCATCATTTAGCTGATTCCAAGTCTGGATGAAACCATCAATGGCACTGGAAGTATAGTGGTATATATTTATATATATATTTACAATCACTATATATATTATATATCACTATAGTAATATTTATATATATATATAGTGATGATTTACAATCACTTGCATAATCGGTTGATCTGAAAATGAAGGTCCCAACATCGGTCACGACTGGGATCCTGGGATCCATTTTTCGGTGTTGGGGAGCATCACGGGGAAAACCGCGGGGAAAACCGCAGTGATTCCCCTACATCATGGTGGTTTAATGGTGGTTTAATGTGGTTTAATGTGGACTGATCATAATTTCCAGTGCTTGGACTGATCATCCCAATTACATGCTTCATTTTTTGTGGCCGACAATTTGAATATGACGGGTGTTTCTGAAACTAGCACACCCTGAATGTTGATGCGTTATCACTTTTTTTCTTGCCATTTGGCATAACATGACCATGTTGAGGTCTCTCCATTCACCCGAGAGGGGAAAACTTTGCTATTTTAGATCAGTTGGATGTTGTTGGTTTCCCTCTGGAAAACAGGTAACACGCAGAATACTGTGGTACTCTCTGGTAAACCTACAAACAACTATGGGAAATCACAATTTTTAATGGGTAAATGGGCCATTTTCAATAGCAAACTGTTAAATTACCAGAGAGTAATTATTCTGTATAAAGCTCTGATCATAGAGGTTACTGCACCAGCTTTTCTCCCATGATTCCGTGGTCTTTGCGCGGGGAGCTATGCATGACAACGTTCGTGGGGATCTCTATTCATCCACCCACCATTGGCACAAGGAACTGTGTGCGTTCTTGATCTTTATGTGCTGGGGAACCTCGAAGGCTATGACTTTTCCCCAGGTCGCATGAATGAAACCAGCATCTTGAGCAGTGGTTTGGGCAGCTTCGCTCACAATTCTGCTCCAGCCAAATGACAACCAGGATCTATTCAAATGCGTCGAACTCAGACCTTATCAGTGAATGATCCGGTTGCCTCTTCTTTCGACTACATGTTGGGAATGCTGGAACGAGATATCACATTGATAGTCTTTGTGGATGCTATCGTGACAATGGCATGAACTCAATGAAGGGAGCTTCAGAAAAATCACTTCGACCTGTAAGAAGTCAGGACGCCAGGACAAAGCTGTGACAGAGGCCAGTGTCCAGGGCAGAGCCTTCGATTTTCATCGTTAGAGATCTGGATGGGGATACTCCAAACATTGTTTCTCACAAAAAAAAATAGCAACATCATGCCACACAGATATTCAATGATACCCACAATTCGTTCGGAGTGGACTTATGTTTGATGTTGCTAACGTGGGGGCTTCAGATAACATATGCAGTTTCTGCCAATAATAGTGTTGGGTATGTGGGAAGAAAGTCTGTGTTTTGCAGGAGTTCTGTGCATGTGCAAGACGGGCCCTGGCAGCCTCCGCCAATTTGTTGTCAGAGGGCAAACCCCATTCTTGTGGATGGTTCATTTCAATAATTTGGCCATCTCACCACAATAACCACAGATCTAAATCCCATCAATCCCATCCCATCTCCAAAAATCACCTGCCAAGTGGGGCTTCTCCGCCCAGGCAAAGTCCAGCAATGTGGTTCAAGGGGCTGGGAGTCCCGATGGTGCCGGACCGTGAAGTTAAGTTTTCTATAGGTACCCGCAATGGTAAGCCAGCATAGCAATGGAACATGGGCTTTCGGAAAATCAGTGGTATTTTTTTGGAAAATCGTTGAACTAAATCGCAAAAAAAATATGATATGTTTCATTACCTAGAGAGTATGGCTTAACCATTGGGCAGGGGTTGCGTTTTTGAACATATGTGGAAACGCAAGTTTGGAGGGTCCCATGATCAAATCGTACACGTCAAGGGACTTTAATTGCAAGACTTGCGAAATGGGATGGGGTTGTCTGAAAATGGGCGAATACCAATGTGTTCCATAGTTTTCCTAGTACAATTTATGATAAATGATATACCCTCCAGTAAATTAACATGACGACCCTGGCAGTCATCGGGGTTGGAAGATTAGTGAAACCAGAAAATTGTTATTTTCAGGGTCTATGTTAATATACCAGGGGGTATATATACATATATATGTATACATTTGAACCGTGGGATTTGGGGGAACCTTTCTGAAAAAGGCCGGAGAGATTCCAGCCGATGGCGTTCCCCCGGCCACAATAGCGTTCAGTTGGTGCAAATAACTCCAATAACTATGGTTTATAGGTCCCCCTAGATAGCTCAGTCGGTTTATAACTCCAGTAACTATGGTTTATAACTCCAATAACTATGGTTTATAGGTGATTATAGGTGATATATCTACAGTTTTCATGGATTATAAACGAACCGACATAACTTTTTTGGGGCACCACCTTGTAATGGTGACATGGCCAAAGTTGCTGATTCATTGGGGATTTTGGGGGGTTCCTAAGTCATGGTACCTCCAAAATCCGCCAGGTCAAAAAATTGCACCCGTTTCGCAAGTAAGTTTCACGGTACCCCCCCAGGCCAGTCAACTCAACAAATATGGCCTGCTCTTTGGGGCGTCTTGAAACCAAGCCAACACATCCATATTCCGGGGCTTAGTCAAGCGGCCAGGGTTGATTGCCATATATATATATTCTGTACACTTTCTGGTAATTCAGCAGTTTCTGGTAATTTGATGACATTTACTCTTCTGGTAAATCACCATAGACCTTGAAAATCACAAAATTTCTAGTGGTTTCACTAATCTTCCAACCCCGATGACTGCCAGGGTCTATGTTAATTTACATGACATTTATGTCCATTTTTTATAGATGGTGAACTCCATGGACATCTCCACTTGGCACCCGAAGGGTTTTTTGAACGCGAAAGCGCGGTCCAAGGAGACGCTGGTGGATCTCTTGCATGCCAAACAGACGTCCAGTACCTATCAGGTGGCCATGGGATCAATGGGGGTAGAGATGAGGCGTATGTAAGGGCCATGTAAGGGAATATACTCAGAAAATGTGGCTGTATATATAATATATACATACATATTCATATATATATACTGGTTGGTGCTTTGGAACATTTTTATTTTTCCATATATTGGGAATAATCATCCCAACTGACTTTCGTATTTTTCGGGGTTGAAACTTAGAAACCATCAACCAGTACATATATATATATTATATATATATATATATGGTACAGTACCTAAAATATTCAGGTTCCTGAAATTCACATTGAGATGTGGCTGCGTCTTCGGGGAGGTCGACTGCGTGAAAAAGAATCTCCATGGGTTTCGAGGTCATGGTCATGGTCTAACGACTTCGATGATTTGGGGTATCCCAATGCTTTACAAGGTGGTGCCCCCGGCCACGATAGCGTTCAGGTGGTGAACATAATTCCAATTTCACTATGGTTTTTGTTGGTGATATATCGAACCAGTTTTCATGGGATTATAAACCAACTTATAACTTGGAGGGCACCACCTTGTATGAACCGCCCCATATCACTGTTTAAGGGCTATGGCTATAACGTTCAAATTCTCCCTACCACTTCACTGCACCCCAATTTGTTTGATGACACACACAAACACACTACAGTAATCTATAACATATACACATATATATATATATAAACATGTTAGTTAGGCAGGGGAATTATCACAATATAGACATATTTCAGGGTGAGATGGGAAGCCTTATTTCAGGTTTATTGAATTGTTCTTAGTTACCATCATTTACCCATCAGGTCAAACGTTAGTAAATTGTTATCACAACAAACCCACATATTTTTGAATTTTGATTTTGCACATATGTTATGTGATGTTATTTCCAATTGTGATATGGATATAACCCAATTTCCTATGGTAAATTTCTTTCATGTTACACAAATCATTAACAGTTACCATACATATTATTCTCATCAATAAATTAGTATCACAATAATCCATGTATCATTATTTACCCATATTCAATGGATTGGGTTAAGGCAAAAATAGCAGGAAAGCCCTATATGTGATGTTTCCACCAATCCATTAACATATTTTCCCAAAATTCTATATAGATGTTCATAGATTTTCCCTCAAACCACTCCATGAAATCAATGGAAATTCCAGGATCCTAAAATGGTCATATTTGTGGGTTATATCCCCTTACATAGCTCTAAAACATAGGCCTTATATATCTGATTGGTGGTTTGGAACATGAATTTTATGACCTTCCATTCAGTTGGGAATGCCATCATCCCAACTGTTACTAAAACTCCATAATTTTTCAGAGGGGTTGTTTTACCACCAACCACATTATTATATACTAACCATCATTAATTAACCAAAAAATAACCATCATCATTAACCATGAGCTTAACAGTATATGAACCACATATCAACCATATATTTATAGTATTAACTATCAACATATATAACCACATAGTATGGTTGATATGTGGTTAATATATGGTTAAAATGTGGTTAAAATACTGTTAATATACTGTTAATATACTTTTAAAGATGGTGAATATATGGTTAAAATGTGGTTAATATACTGTTAATATACTGTTAAAGATGATGAATATATAGTTAAAATGTGGTTAATATACTGTTAATATACTTTTAATATACTGTTAATATACTGCTAAAGATGGTGAATATATGGTTAAAATGTGGCTAATAAACTGTTAATATAATGTTAATATACTGTTAATATACTGTTAAAGATGGTGAATATAATATGGTTAAAATGTGGTTAATATACTGTTAGAATACTGTTAATATACTGTTAAAGATGGTGAATATAATATGGTTAAAATGTGGTTAATAAACTGTTAATATAATGTTAATATACTGTTGATATATGGTTTTCATATGGTTTATCAACCATAGTATATTAACATCCTCAGGCGGTTTGACTCCGACGGCCCAGGTGGCCCAGTGGCTGCTTCACCTGGACGACTTGTCTCATGTGTTGGCCTGGTCCAGCGCGCAGGCACGGGATGTTTTTCCATGGCAAAAAATGGGGAGTTCAAACCATGGGAAAACCATAGGAACCATATAGGAAAACCATGGGAAAAGCATGAGAAACTAAGTTAACTATGGGAAAAACATGGGAAACTATAGGAAAACCATTAACTATAGGAAAAAAGATGTGTTTTAACATGTTTCAACCAAGAACAACATGGAGATGTTTGATGATTTTTGATGTTTTAAAGCACATTTCGATGGGGTGATCATTTCATAAATTGGATTGTAACTGACTTAGAAGTGGTATTTCGGGCCTTAACTTGGGGGAAAACACATGTTTCTCGTTCTTGCCCAGAAACATGTGGAAAGAACAATCAAACTGCTTGAAATTATTAAACATGATAGGGATGTAAGGTATCAGTTGTTGTTTTTTTTGTTTTCGGGTGTCTGGTGACTTTATGTTGTCAAACATAACCCGTATTCTGCCCCATGTTCTCCCTAGATCTTCGAGGTACTGTACATGCTGGTAAATATTCCATACGTTTCTTCTGGTTGTTTTTGAAGATGGATAAGCAACTGACTATAATGTTTGCATATTGTGTCTTAACAATGTATCATATTTTTAGGGATGATTGGGATCAATTTTAGGGATAATATAAACAATATAATTTTTCATGCAATGAATGGCATCATTTATAGGGATGATTGGGGAAGTCGCGAATAGCATCGTATGAACCTTGTGGATTTGAGATGATTTGAGCAGGAGCGTCTCAGCAGGTTTTTCTTGGTATAGTAAACCAAAAACAATGAAAATCAGGAGTACTTGGTGGCTCATCCCACTTAGTAAGTGGGTTATAACCCCAGTTATACATGGGATAAGTAGGGTTAATCCACTTATAACTGGGGTTATAACCCACTTACTAAGTGGGATGAGCCACCAAGTATCAGAAACGGATACAAATTCCACGAGAACTGCTTAGAAGTATTGTTACCTTACAGGAAAACCACATTTTTGCATTTAAACAAAGACACAATTTTACAGCTAAAACCCTCAAACGGTTTCCTGCAGATCTTGCTTGCAATTCAGCTTTCCACAGGTGTTGAATGGAGAGTTGATGGACTTAGAGAAGGAACCGCCTTTGACGCTGGTTCCTTGACGAGTTGTGTGCTGAAAGCCACCATTTTTGATTTCCTCGGATCAACCGGCCTACGATAACATCAATGGGTATAACTGGTTGATGGTTTGGAACATGACTTTTATGACTTCCCCAACCAGATTGGGGATGATGATCCAATCTGATAATCTGACTAATATTTTTTCAGAGGGATTATAAAATGGGATGTAAATTGATATTTATGGATCAGGATTATGGATTCAACGGAGGTAGAAAGATAATTCCCAGAATTCTTTTGAGAGAAGCGCGATAGGAATGCATTGCCGGGTCCTGTCAAGTTTCCCCGAAAATGATCCAATGAAATGACAAGTCATTTTTTCTTTTTAACTGTCAGTATACTGTAAGTAAGTGTAATTCACTATTTAATTGGGGAATTCTAGCTATACTTCAGCAACATCTTCCGCCCAAAATATGGATCCATGGGAAGGGCTACCAAGAATGCACAGGAATTGGCTAACGCTTTGTCTGAACATAATGGGGGTACCCCAAAATGTCTGGTTTATCATGGAAAATCTTAATGATTTGGGAGTATCCCCACTTTAGGAAATCTCCATATAGTTCATTAAACATGGGATAGAACAAGGATATAACTAACAGTGATATAGCATGACAAAGCAGGAAGAGAATGGGGTATGCAACCCAGCAATCTGATTTTTGGCGTTGTTTGAATATGCAAAGTGAATTTGATTACACCACCTAAACGGCGATTTGAATACGGATATTGTAATTGATTTGCTTGATGGGGATTTTGGGTGGTATTCTATTTCCAGACAACTCAAGTCTAAAAGAAGCATAGCTTTGAGGTTGGGTCATGGACGACTGGGTAATGTTTCCTTAATGATCTGAATTGTGACCTGAGCTTGGTCCACTTTTAGGGAATCTCCCCATTGGCAATCAACATTGGCATGTCTTGCGGGTGCCATGGCCAATATGCTTTGTTGCTACGAAAGGTGCTCGAGCTTGGCCGACTGCCGCACAGAAGGAAGAAGATGCGAATCAGCGACAGAAAAGGGTCCTCAAAGCCGCGAAGAAGAAACGCGGCGCCTGAGGTGCCCCAGTCATTGGCGATCAACATTGAAATGTCTTGCACCATGGCCAGCTTCAAGGCAGATGTCCCTTTGATGACTTGGTAGTTCAAGAGAAAGGATTGGAACACATGTTTCATCAAAAAAGCGAATCCTCATGGTCTATGTGAATTTGGAGCTTGGTATCATCATTTTTCCATATTTTCCCATCAACTCCATAAGATCTTCATGATCTCACCATTTTCAATGTATCCATTGCCACCATTTTGGTGCGGCCCAGGTTGAGCTGCCCAGGCTGGGCTTGAGCTTCACAGCGGACAGCGCGGACGCAGCTGGCGGACTGCGCTGCGACCAGCATGGCGGGCTGAAGGTGGGGACGGGGAGTTGGGGAAGGAGATGAAACAACCAATTGTGTGGGGATTTACTCAATAATGATATAAAGATTATGTTTTTTTGAGATTCATATAGTCAGTAATGTTGGCTGCCTAATAGTAATTACCCCCCCTATTTTTTTTTATTTTTTTAAGGGGGGGTCAACCTTCCTATAATTTTTTTTGGGAATCTATAGCTGGGATCATGATATGTATCTGATAGATTCTCCATGGTTTTGTTGGGTTTCTGAAAGATTCTGAATGGATTTGGTGGAGGCAAAGGAGGAGGACGAGGAGGAGGAGAAGAAGGAGAAGAAGGAGAAGGAGAAGGAGGACAACAAAATTGGAGTTGCGGAAAAAAGTTTCCACTATTGCCATGCCTGGTGCAGGTTTGTTATTGCT
>Ga0126342_10008629_pt1 | contig 18269 bp, 15 predicted proteins | sample Cyp1metagenome_FD_92528 | JGI IMG/M metagenome (GOLD analysis project Ga0126342, IMG submission 92528) | Coral microbial communities from Lord Howe Island, Old Settlement Bay, Australia - Cyphastrea 1 metagenome | ecosystem: Host-associated > Invertebrates > Cnidaria > Coral ... | reverse complement strand
TATATATATATATGTGTGTGTGTGTGTTTGTAGTTATAATAAAGGAAAATATATAGGGATAATGATGGTAAACTATCCCCAATTCAGGTTTATGATATTGGGTATGCCCCTATGACTGGGATGATGGAATCTGGTATAGTTTATGCTGATTATATATTCTAAGCTCCAATTGCCAAGACATATATAGCAACTATAGCAACCCTGAATAGAAAAAATCTAAACCTGGAAATATGAGGGAGCTATCATCGAACTACCATCCTGGAAACACGTTAAACATCTTTTAGGAGGTTGACAATATTTATGTAGAGATATTGTGTTGAGTCAAATTGAATGCTTCATTGATGTTTGTAAATGGGATTCAGATTAATGGGATTTTTGGATGGAACGTGTGTGTGTGTTGTTTATTTGGACAGACTTTCTGGGGACAAGTATATAATCATATAGATTCATATGGTGATTAATGGATATTGATTCTGATGGAATCATTTATTACAATTTCTTTGATTTCTACACCATCCGGAAAATCTATGAAAATCTTATTTGTGTAAATCGACCAAAAATAACCCGGTAACCTATCTGGAGTACGAATATGCCCCTTCAAACCATATTAAGCCATATTAAATTAGGTAACCTATTTTTATATTCAACCCTCACCTCCTGGGGTAACCTATATTTTTGCATATTTTTTCTTCAGTTGCTCCCCCGAATTGCGCGAAAATGCAAGGAATGGGAGAGGCCGTGAGGTGGTTGATGGATGAAGATGTGGAAAAACCGCCGGAATGGTGGCTCTGAGTTGGAAATTCATGGCTGGCTGGGAAGTCTCCGGATTCCTGGAGATGTTTTCATGGGAAAACCATCGAGGATTTTCCAGCCTCGTTGGATTTTTACTGGAGGGCATGTTGGCATGTTTTCTAATGTATGGGTTGAAGATGCGATTCCTATAGTTGAATATAGTTGATCAATAACTAAAACTATCCATGAACTACTACATAACTATAAAAGCGTTATATAGGTACCCGATTTCTCTTGATTTTCCCATGAAATCCTTCATTTCAACATGTTTCCCCCCTTTTTTTGGTTTAAAAGCTCTCCATTTTTTTCACCCAAAAAACATGTCCAGCTTAAATGTCCCAGCCAGGTTGGTCCTGCTGCTGGACAAGACCTTCCAGACCCGGAAGAACACGGTCTACCGGGTCACCTCCCGAGCTGCCGGAGCTGACGCTGGCGGAGGCCAGGACCAAGGCGGAACATGCCAGAGACCCGGCAGAAGCCGCGAAGCCGAACGGTTTTTTGGGATGAGTCAAGGCATTGAAAGGAACAGAAGGGACCACAGAGTTGAGTTTTCAGCATTGAACCATCTAATTGTCATCTAATTATCTGGATACACAATTTTGATACCCACATGGAGGGATCGACGTCTTGTTTTTGACCAAAGATTGTGAAAGATGGGCCAAACAATTGAAGACATGCCTTTTTCATCCTTTTTCCAGGAACCGAACAGAGATGTAACCACCCCAAAAAATGCATTTTGAAGATATACACGCACACACACACACATATATATATATATATATATATTATATACTGTGTATATATATAATCATCCGTAACTTCGGATAATGATTTGAATTTTCCAATCCTGCCTGCCATGTTGATCTCAAATTGACAAGTTCTTGGGGTTGCCACCAAGCAGTTTGGATCCAGTCCACCACCTTCAACGGCCAAGGAGATCACTTCTTCTCCGTCTTGTCCACCACCCCCGAGTGGAACAAGGCCATCCGATTGGCTCAGTCCCTGCAGCGCTTGGGTCTGGCTGTGCGTGTGGTGCCCGGCTTTGATCGAGATGCCTTTCTGAAGGGTCGCCCGGTTGGCAGCAGAAAGTGGGGGAGGGTCCTCTGGACCCATACTGGTTGGTGGTTTGGAACATTTTTTATTTTCCATAATATATGGGATAATCCTTCCTATTGACTAATATTTTTCGGAGGGGTTGAAACCACCAACCAGCATATCTTGGGAACATCTTATTTTTGTTTTTTTTGAAGTATATATATAACTATATATATATATTTATATATATATGCAAAAACAATGGAAACATATAGAAACTAGCGATTTAAATTCTAGGTTTGAACATGGGCCCAGGAAGTCCTGAGGTGTTTCTTGGATGTTCCGTTGGGAATCCCCAGGAGTTATCATAGATGCAAGTCTCTTTGTTCCAATACATTTATTTTCAGATGAAGTTTGGCCAATTTTAGCCCTCAAGATTTCCCGGCCGGCAAATTCAAAACAATACCCAATACAAAGGGGAGATGCATTTAATTATCAGCAAAAGGGGGGCAACAATGTCCAAATTTGATGCTGCGAAACAGCGTTTTGACTCGTCCCCTGGATCTGGTGCATTTTCACAACGGTTCCATGCCACGCAGGCAATGTTTGATGACCTGCATGAGAACCTTCGCGCTGAGACTCGCTGTGCTTTCACCGAACTTTCTCACCCATTTCCGATGGCGCCCGTGCCGCCATGGAAGGGGGCGTTCAGTCGAGATTTTGTTCCCGTTTTGGTGTGGAGATCCACTGCGGTCCGGACACCGGTACAGTTCAACATAGACATCATAGACTGTCATAGACCATGTCCAGAGCGTTTCGAAATGGACCCAGCGCAGAGTGCTGTGACCTGGATGGGTCCAGGAAGACTGGTTTGGGGGCCGTTTTTTGATGCTTTTTGGACATTGCTGTATCATTTGTTGGATGAAGCATTCTGACACTGGCTGGATTGATCCCGAGTGGAACCTCATATGGCTGGAAAAAATGGACGTTGCTGTATCATTGACTCATGACATACACCAATGAACGATGTGGACACCGTGCTGCCAGGATGGCGGAGGAAACTCCAGCGGAACAGGCGCAGTGACGCAGTGGGGAATGTCTCCCTGCGACGTTCAAGCACCCCATCCCTCAATCTGAATCAAAAGAGGATGATTCTCTTGGTATAGGCAATCATCATCAATCATCCCTAAGTTGGTTCACTTTGGGTTGTACGTGTTTGTTGCCAGGATCTAGTGCAGCAGGCAACCAATTCGGTGATGCTCACCTTGATGGGTCCCTGGAGGCCATCGTCTTTCACATCGAGGTGCCCGGTGCCGTAGGCCTCCCAAAGCCGGAAGTGACCTACGTGCAGATTGCTGGGCTTGGTCTTGAGGAGGTTGGGGGCAGGGTGGGGTGGTTTCACAAAAGGGAGGAAGCAAATAGTTTTTTTTTTGGCGTGTGTGATTGTGTGTGTGTGTGTTACGTTTTTTCTCCAACTACTTTGTCAACATGTTACAATGTTACTATTTCTTTGTTTCTTGTCAAGGTTTTTGGCACGGTTTTTGGTTCGATCTGCATATAACCGTTATAACCACCCTGTGCTGGTCAACCCGGGCATACCCGGCATTTGCAGCGGATTTCTGGACCATTTTTTGATATTTTTTGCTGCTCTACCATCAACTGTAGGTCTTAGATTTACCCTTCTGAAGGCTGGAATCCCCCCAAACAGGTTCCGAAAAATAAGCATTTCTGACCATTTTTGTTCAGGTTCCGGTCCATAGTCACAATATACATTCTATATACATTCTATATTGGGTGTGGCCATGATTCCAGCGAATCATAGAATATCACAGGCGCCATGTTGCGGGCGCCTTCTGAAAAACACGCCCTGCCAGGACTACGCCTCAGAGGCGCAAGTGGAGGAGATCAAACTTCCCCGATTTGGGATATAACTTGGGGGTTCTTAAGTCATGGAGGATCCCCAGTCGTCACCATTATTGTTTCAATATGTTTCAATACATTTCAATACTAAGGCATGGTCATCCATGACTTGGATGAGAACTGGGGATACCACCATGACTTAGGACACCTCTTGGGATGAGTTGCCAAGTTCGTGCACAGAATATCCAAAGAGGCAGCCTCGCCACATGGCGGGTGAGATCCTCATAAATTGCTTCGGACAATCCCATTTAAAATCCCATAGATTTTTTGGCTTGGATGGGTTGGAGTCAAACCCATATGTACATATATAACATATAAAAATCCCTTTTATATCATATAATACAGTATAGCAATCCTCCAGGCTCATGTCTTTTCTACCTCCCAACTGGAAAATGATTGGAACAATTTGCAAGTGGTTCCTCTGTATCTGTCCAACAAACTATAGGGTTTCCGCGGGTTTCCTATGGTTGCACACCGATTTTCCCTTATATATAAATATACACATACATACATACATACATACATACATACATACATACATATTTATATATATACATAGCAACCCCAAAATAGATAGAACACTTCGAACCCTGGAAATATGAGCTAAATATATCTAAATTTCCCAACTATATCCAACTACCCCCAGCGGCGGTTCCAGGAGTCCACCGAGCCGGGCCCCTGGCTCTTTCAAAGCCTGGAAGCCATCGCAGAGGCCAAGCGCCTCAAGGCGGAGGTGCGGGGAAGCCGCTCGAAATGGACGAATTTCCCATCTGGTTGGTGGTTGAATGGGGATATTTTCATGATTTAATGGTGATTAACCCTCTGGTAATGGAAGATTTTTATGGCTGGTCATATTTTTTTGGCCATATCTAAAGATTCCAACTAATCCAATATCCAGTAATCCAACTAGTCCATTAATCTTCTCCGGTTGGTGGTTTGGAACATGACTTTTATTTTTCTATAGATTGGGAATAACCATCCCAACTGACGAACTCATATTTTTCAGAGGGGTAGGTAGGGTGCACCAACCAGCCATGGTTTTTTGGTTGCCATCAATGCGGAAAAAAATATGGATACTATTGTTAATGGTAAATATATGGATAGCAAATATGATATTTGGAACATATTTTTTGTTGCCATCAACACATGGATACTTCACCACGAATTAACCATGAACAAATGCCATGAAGAAGGAAAATGTAGCAATATTTGCACATGAATTAACCATAATGAATTTACCATGAACACATGCCATATCAAGAAGTAATATATGTATGAATGTAGAGTTTTATATGAATTCCCTCGTATTGAATCAACAATATTGGACTATAAGAGGGATTTCGTGGGGACTAGTCTAACGAATCATCTAGTCATCTAGAAATTAACTATTCCGGGAATATTAATAGCGGGGTTTCTTAAGTCATGGGGCATGGTTGTTTCAATATGTTCAAGACTAAGTCATGGTCATCCATGACTTGGATGATGATTTGGGGGTACCCCCATGACTTAGGAAACATGGTCATCCATGACTTGGATGATGATTTGGGGTTACCCCCATGACTTTGGAAACTTCCAAAACCTTTGGGGACATGGAATGAATAGGAACATAGATAGATAAACAAGTTTGGCAATTACCTGAAACAATAAATAAATAAATACATATATATATATATATAAGTAAAAAGATCTTTAGATATCTTTGGGACATATCATCCGGCAATCAAACGTGGCTTGCAGGAAAATCTGCCGTTTACATGATTTCCAAGCTATAAAACCTCCATCTATAGGGAAATTGGAGAGAGATAGGGTATTTCCCATGGTATTTCCCATTGAAACTTCCATCTTTGGGGGAATACCCCTCGGGTAACTTAACATAGCCATGGAAAAGCACCATGTTAAACTTGTAAATCATATGAAATCATCCATAAATGAGCCATGTTCAATAGCCGTGTTAAATTGCCTTTTTGGTACATGGAATGAAGAACGGAACATATAGAGAACTAAAGGTTGACATTTGATCAGTTTGGGATACTTCATGATACTTCACATGGACCTAGTTACCCCAAATGTTGGCTTATAACCACCATAAATCCTAGCTATTTAGCCTATAGGTTTATAATGGTTTATGTGAAACCTATCCATTGGATAAACCATATTGGTTTATACATGTTTATACACAATACATATCAATACATCCTAGTTGGGGTATATCTTGGGGGCCCCTTTCTAAACTCTTGTGCAGGCCGAAGCGGCTCAGGGTAAGAAAAAGAAAGATGACAAGGTGGCACTGTCTCGCACTCGATTCACTCGATTCCCGATGAAATCCAGCAGCGAAGCCCCAAAAATGCTTTTGGATGATTTTTTGAGTTGGGAAATTGCATACTTTTGCAGTTTCGTGCTGAATTTTCATGGATTTTCTGGGGACATGGATTCCTTTGTTAAAAAATGGTTCCATATTGGCAATACTGGGGTCCACCTGGCGGTATACGGGATACCCTATGCCCACCAAAAAGTGAGACAAGTACCCTCTGGTAAACAAATATAACTATGGAAAATCAGCTATATATAAATGGGTCATTTTCGATAACTATGTTAAATTACCAGAGGGTAACAGTAAGAGGTACAATTGACATGTCGGATTGGTTGAAGCCAACCAGTGTGATAAGGATTGATAGCGGCAGGGAATTTCACCAAATATGTTTGTGTTATTTGGCTATGTCCCAAATCTTTTTGCTTGCCATACATCGCTTAATGCAAGGTCAGCCATTTTCAGGCACTGGGGACTCTAGAGTTTTGTCGGTATGAAGCCACATCAAACAGATACCCAACGACTTTACCCATCAAAATACCGAAGGGGGCAACATCCCTGCCTCGATTAGGATGATGAGATGGATTTTGCAGGTCAGATTTGCCACCATTTCTCGTTGTGGTCCTAAAACAAGGGGAGTAGAGTACAGGGATAAATCAACCCCCACCTTAGACCATAGATTGCCATAGACGACCATAGTATTTTCATGTATTTTCACAATCTTATCCTTACACGTGTTTTCAAGAACTACAACGAAAGTGTCCTCAAAAAGATCAATCCCCACCCCCAGCAGACCATCGCAGAGCCTTGCGCCGCAGGAGGATTCGCGGCCCCAATCCATCGACCCGCCCACGGCGGTGTGTCGCATCGCCCGACCATGCAAGTTGCCCGCGGAGAGGCATGTCTCCACCGACGGCAGAGGATTTCAGATGGGGACCCATTATAACCCATGGATTTCTGTCTTGGGGATGCTACATATATCTGGGCATTTTTTAATGACCTCCCTACGACCTCAGTGGAATCATGGTTAGTAGGCCACTACCGTAGGATTTTCTTCCCTTATTGCTTAGGTGTGTCTTATTTGAGGAACCCTTTTTTTTGAGGTCCTCAAAGAAATCGATGGGGAATAGCCATAATACCCGCTAAAACTTGACTTTCTTGCAGAGCATCGAAGCTTTGTTCAGCTCATCATCATATGCCATATGCAATCATATTTGTGCTAGTAAACCATCACCTTTGGTAGTTCACTGTCCTGAGATATTTCGATTTTGTAGCCAAAATGTTTCAAATTTATAGGTTATATCAGATATTATATCAGTATTTTATATCCACTGTTTCATCCCAGTCGCCCCTACAACGTGGTGCCCCTCAGTGATCAGTTTATAAACCCCATTAACTAGTTCGATACATGGAGAGGGCGATGGAGAGAGAGAGAGAGAGAGAGAGTTCGATACATCTACGATTTACCCCAATTATTGGAGTTCGCTAGCAATTTAGCAAACTCAAATCAACAAACTGATCAACTCCAAAATCAACTCTCAATTTTCGTGTTCGCCATGTTTTTCATATTTTATCCTTGAAATTACCCAGGGGTTGGTAACTGTCCCATTTTGGGTATATTGGACATCACCCAAAATAGTAGCCGTGGCATTGACCATATACCGATTTTGGTTGGGTGATGTTCAATGGGGACATTTAATGACCCATGGTATGGTAGTGTTACCCTCTGGTTATGACTAACAGTTCGCCATGGAAAATCACCATGCTATTAATAGGTAAACCATCTATTCCTATGGGCCATCTATACCATGGCTATGTTAGTCATAACCAGAGGGTAGATGTCCAGCAGCCACACTCCCATTTTTCCATCGGAGGCAGCGGCTGCTGGACAGCGCCTGCGCCCCGCTGCGCCTGCGGCTCTTTCGGCAGGGCGTCGTTCCGCTGGAGCTGGGCCAGGCGCTGCTGGAGCTGGCACCGTTGATCCACGAGAGCGCCAGCTTGGACGCTGGGTGGAGGGCCTATGGGATGACATGCGACATATATATATATGTATATGTATATATTTATTTATTTATTTATACATAATATATATATATAATATAATTATATTTATATGTATATATATATATTGATAATATGTGTATATAAATATATATGTATATTTGCATTTATCTAAGATGTTATAACATTGTAATACATTATATATATAGATATAATAGCATATATTTAAAACATTACAATGTTAGAACATAGTTATAAGGCATATATAGTGTATATATATATACATATATATATATATACAGGGCTTTCCTAAAATGGGAGTACCCTACCCCAATATAGCTGGATGGTTTAGGATTGACAATCTTGTTTTTCAATGGATGATTTAGGGATACCCTAAATTCTAAATTAGGAATCGTCAATATTTGTAATACCATATGTGTAGCATGTTATAACATCGTATATATATACATGCATGCATACATACATACATACATGCATGCATACATACATACATATATATACACATACATATACACACTATAATAATGTATAGTATAAGAATATAGTAAGATAGTTTAGCTATTGGACAACCCCAGATATCAGACAGATTAAGTAATCGAGTACAATCCAAATGAGTTGAAACGGAATTGGGTGGATGATCCATAAGATGGTACTATTCAGCTATGGCGTATATTTTCCCGTGTTTTGATGATTTCCGCATACATGGGTGATCTTGGGCCAGGACGTGCCCCATAGCAGACAAGCCTGGTGGGGGATGGGAACTGCTGAGCCATCCAAAAAATGAGTTGCAACATGATCCCTGAACTAAGCCATGTGTTATATAAATGTTACAATGACTGCTTTTTTCATCCGGCTATCTCCCAGTGTTCTTTAATTTTGTTGTTGCAATTCCGGGGGCCCGAAGCATTGTTCCACAGACCAGTGGGATCCACTATCCCCAAGCCCATCCTGCAGGATGTTGACCTGGAATTGCAGTGGTCAGAGGCCTGAATTTTGGCCTCCCCACTCCAGGACCACAGTATCCGATAGAAATGATGGCTAGATATACTAATTAGTAGAATCTGGTAGGAAAAATCGTCTCCATTTTCTTCCTTTCAAGTTTGAGTTTCGAGTTTCATTTGAAATTGCCCTATGTTTGGACATACCGGAGTAAAAGGTGATGCATCCGCACGGGATGGAATTCGGGGAACATACTGAAAACACATATCTAGACTCATTAAGAAGGTTCCCCTCTGGTAATTTAACATAACTATTGCAAATGGCAATTTATAGTTGATATTTACCCATAAAAAATGGTGATTTTCTACATCTATGGCATCGCTTCACAGTGGGATGCCCTGCCCGTTCCCCAGTGGTGGTTCATCCCAGCAGCTTGTTTCACTCCAGTCAGATTCGCGAATTAACACACATGAACCCTAGAAAAATCCCACTAACACATCCAGCCTGTCTATTTACTTACAACAAAAAAACAACATAAGGGTTATAGATACCTATTATAAATGTTTACTAAAATCATCTAAAATTCATAGAAATCACCTTAGATCTGACCTCAATGGATCTGGGATATTTCGCCCATGGTCTGATCGGTCTGTCCAGGCCTTATTGGAAGAGCTGAAGACCGAGTTCGAGGAACGCGTCGCCGCAGAAGCGGCGGCCAAGGCAGAGGCGGAGGCAGCCAAGGAGGGCGAGGCGACCAAGGGCCCAAGCTGCTTGGGAACGGTGGTGATTTATAGGTACCTTCTGATAATTTAACAGTTTGCTATTGAAATTTGCTATTTATAGTTGATTTATCCACTAAAAATTAGGATTTTCTACAGCCATGTTAGTTTACCAGAGGGTTTCCTAAGTGGGGGTACCCCTCAATCATCCATTGAAAAACAGGATGTTCCAATAAATCACCCAGCTATTCGGGTACATGAAGGGAAACCTCCAATCATGGTAAATCATCATCGGTAAATCATGGTAAACCATGCAACTTGAAGGTTTGGTAGAGGATATTTTGAGATGGTATTGGCACTGGTAACCTGGTAGGTCATTTTTGCGAACGAGTTGCTGCACCTTTCCAATCCTTTCGCATCTTTCGCACATATGGAACCTTCATGAACCTTGAGGCAGATGCGGAGGCGCAAGCGGAAGTTCAAGAAGAACCTCCGCAGTTCGTGCCACCTCCTGTCGGCCGCCTTCTGCTGAAAATCTCCACTGCAGCACCAATGGGTCGCATTTTGTGCCCCGAGGAGTGCTGGTACCAAGGATTTCTCGGAGGTGTTCAATGCTTGGGTGCTTCATTTGCATGACTTCATTCAGAATATATATATATATATATACACATATTAAATAGTAGGGTGTGAATCTCAAACACTTCAGAACATTTTAAAACCGGGGGGTTCAGTTCACCATCCTTGACAGGACCTGCACGACTGGGCAGTGCTGACCACCAAAATCGAGGGCATCTATCAGCTTCCTGTGAAGCTACAGGAGGCGGGAGGTCCTCTCCCAGAGCTTGGCACTGCACCTGGGACATGTTGAGGGGGCAGGCCGGTGCGGGATGGAGCATGCGTGGGATGAGTCAAAATATCTTGATTTTTTTTTGGGGCTTTGGCTGGCTAAAAGATAGTAGAAGGCCACAACAGCACAAGTAACTCCAAACCAACTTTCACATCCCAAAAAATCGAACCTTCAGTCACCCTCTCATCTAGGCCGAAGGAGTGGTGGAGGCGCATCCCCTGTGCTATGCCGTGCGCCTCCTGGGATGCGACTTCAATGGCGGGCAGCTGGTGCTGCCCCACGTCGAGCTGCCGCCGCCGGACGAGGCCGCGGCGGCCGAGGGCGCCGAAGCACCGGAGGTTGCAGAGGCAGAGCCGGAGGTGCCAGACTCGCCCTCGCAGGCGCTGGGAGGGTGGGGTGAGTGGGGTACCCTCTGGTAATTTAACATAGCTATGGAAAATCACCATGTTTAATGGGAAATTCCACCTATAAATGGCCATTTTCAATAGCTATGTTAGTTTACCAGAGGGTAGATGATTTTTGGATGCTTTTTTGCCGTTGAACAATAAGACAAATCAGAAAACAGTACGGGTGGAAGCAAGAATGTCAAACTATGTCAAGAACTGCATGGGAATTCGGAGGATTGTTTGGCACATTTTGCCGACACAATGATGACGATGGGAGGCAGACATCTCCTTCGACATAGGCACCGAGGAGTTCCAGGCAGGGTGTTTTTTTTGGTCCCATGATCCGCAATCCCATATAGAGGATATTCTATGTCCCCAGTGCAAGTGTTTACTTACAAGTAATTACAAGTACAATCAAGTATATAATATCATTGAATATATTTGATATATGATATATGATGATATATATGGCCTATAGCCCGGGCAAAAAACATGTGGCCTATGATGATATAAACAAATACCAATTGTGTCATTTTGTCCATTGGAATCCATTGAAATCCATTAGTGAACAATCCATTGTTGCTATGTCATGTTATGATATCCATTTAACCTCATTTAAACCAACTAAACTCACTTAAGATTCATTGAAATCCAATCCACTAAACTCCACCTTAAGGCCTCCATTATCCCCATATTAAACCCCCCCAATGTAACGCCTGCACCATCCTTTGGTGCCAGGAGGGCCTTCTGCGCGCCTGCTACCCGGCGGCGCGCACGGATGGTCCGGCGGTCTTCAGCTTTCTGTGTCGCCCGCGCACGGGGCTCGGCGGACGCATCGGCGGCTCAGCGAAAGCGCGTGGAACGTCGGGTGCGGATGGGGTTCAAATGGGGGATTCTTATTTTGGGCTAGCTGGAGCTGAATCCCCGGATATGATGTGGGATCGAGAATAGTTTTTTTTTGCATCGCGGATACCCAATCAACCATTGCAATATGGTTGCTGCTTTGCAAATCGGATAATTAGGATACTCGGGTGATGGGATATGCAGAGCCTTGAACCATACCCAACTATCAAGAACAAACGGATCAAAAGAGGGCTACAACATCAATCATCCCAAGCATGGGGGTATGCACATTGACAGATAGTTTATGGATGGTTTGTTATTGTGTTGTTATTGTGGATCCCACAGTGCCCCACAGTACTGAAAGATGGGGCTGAAACCATCCAACATGGGGTATTTTGTCGGGGCACACGTCAGGCCATAACAAGGTGAATGTTTTATGTTTCGGTGGTTGAGAAACCAGCCAATAAGAAGTATGGGTACCACCTAGGATCCCGGAAATCTACTGCAATAAGATAATGACTATTTCACCAGTATATCTATGATATTCATTATATTTGAAATAGTATACATTACATTGCATTACGTTGCATTACATTCCATTATATCACATTGCATTACACATGGACACGCACACACACACACACGTATATATATATATATATGTACATTCATTACTGTAATCAATGCCGTTCAACTGGGATACCCCCGTTTTTTATCGTTTTTACCAGTTTAATCTCTTCTCCCTATTACTAAACTCCCCCAATTAATAGAACTAGGAGTGGATTGGCTCTTTTGTTTTTTTTTTTGGGGGGGTTGCTTACTTACCCCCTATTATTAATAACGATAGAATCACACCTGGTGTTTTATTATTGGGGTCCCATAATATTAGGGGAACCTTCGAAATCCAATTTTTGGCAATATTTTAATTAGATTTTAAAAAGGAGTTTAATTAATCAGTTTTGAAATAGACAATTTTAGCTTTAAATTCTAAAACAATGTAGGCCTCTAGTACAAAATACACCACTAGATCACCATGTTGAACAATTCAGGGTGGGGAGAGGGGTCTTAGTATGTTTTAGTATTAGAGTGAAAAGATTAAGTAAGTGTAAGTTCTTGTCACGGGCTGCTGCATCGCCAAGGTTTGCATGACTTTTTACGGCTGTTGGAAATCCACCTGCCGGCCAGCCCGGAGAAGCTCCTGGAGTTGCACAGCGCCTGGGCGCCCGAATTAAGGCTTCCCAAAAACCAAGTGGGAGCCATATCAATCAGATGAGAGGATACCCAAGATCAACATACATCAACCATATTTCCAACATTTTCCAACCCACAATTATCACATATATTCTTATTCCTCTCCAAAAAAACATGTCAAAATCCAGAGAGGCTAAAAACTATATTTCATGGCAAAACTCCATCTTTCCACCCCACTAAGCTTGTTGGCCAATCCGGCAATCCCAAGCTTTTTGCTGCTTACCCTCTGGTAATTTAACATAGCTATTGAAAATACCACATTTATAGTTGATTTACCTATTCAAAATGGTGATTTTCCATAGCTATGTTAGTTTACCAGAGGGTAAACCATCTATCTCCCCATATCTCTCCCCATATCTCGACCACTTTGACCGATGTGACGAACCGATAGCTCCAGGAGAGCCTGGAGATGGCCTTCGGTGCATTGGACTCTGCGGCGGAGGGCGCGCTGACACGGGAGAGCCTGGCCATGGGCATTGAGGCCCGCGGCGAGACAACCCGTGTTTGCTACGTTATTTTATGGATATATATATATATATATGTATAGGAAGTGATCCTTTTGGGGGAACAAGAGATGAAACAGATAAGTTGAACAGAGGTTCCAGGGGGGGTGACCATATATATATATATAACAAGCATATCAATATCAAGCCATTGATGGGTCATATCCACCTATTGATGGGTATATGTAACCTATGAACATGACTGCTGCGCGTTGCCGCGTTGCCAGGAGCTGGGGCTCTCCAAGAGTCCGGAAGAGGCCCGTTCTGAAAATGCGCCATGGGCCATGAAGTGGTAAACCCAGTATATAGATGGGGATTTTAGGGATGTTAACTACTATTTTAACTACTATTTTAACTACTATTTTAACTACTATTATGTTGGATACATAGGGATTAGGGATGTGAACTACTATTATTTAATGATGGTTATCCATTATTTAAGGATAAACCACTAATGATTATTTGGTTAAAAATTAAACCAAGAATTTAATTGGTGTGTATAAGGACTCATATTTATGATAGAGGATTAAGCCGCTTTTATGGGTTCACCACGTTATTAGGGTTATGTCATATTGGGCCCAGTGAGTCATACCCATGCTACTGCTAATAGAATCTAATGGTATCTTTCATAGAATCTAATGGTAATTAATCACCCCATAATCCACAGTTGACATAATGGGGGTGGGTCAAAACCTATTATTATCAATTCTAATGGGATGAACATCCATTTGCCAGCTATTTTGATCTATTTTGGGGTTCATTAGGTGCTAGGGTTTTGACCAATAGCCGTATGAGTCATTGGCCACTGAACCGGAGATTCCGCTAACCGGCACACTGCCACCGCCAGCACCACGGCCGGTTGATTGAAACCATCATCCTATCCCCGAAGTTGTTGGGTTTCTGATATGAAAGTAATGTTGCAATGAACGCAAAGTTGCAGGACCCCGATTTTTTGTAATGCGAAAGTGTGAAAGATGTGAAGAAAAAATCATTTCCTGGGTAAATAAGGATAAAACAGAACGATTTCACTACGACGTCACTGCAAATGATGGTTATTATGGGGAACCGCACAAAATGACCCTGTTTCAGGTTGGTGGAGTACTAATGATTCAGCAAGTTTTTTAAAAACCCAGTTCTTGATGGCAAAAACCTCATGTTTGATGATTATGTACATTTTCTTGCAGATTGAACGCCAAGCATGCCACGAATCAATATCAATTGTTGATGATACTACTTGTACTTCCATGGTTCATGTCTCATATTTGGTCAAAATCGATTTCCCTACCGGTCACATAGCAGATCCAAGATGATTACATGATCACTACGAAAAGCCCCGTCTGAGCCCACGGGTCAGGTGGAAGCCCTCTTCGTGGCGTTGGACACCAGCCGCAGCGGCTCCATCAGCCGCGAAGATCTACGGGTGCTGAGCATGGCCAAGCGGATGAACGACCTGGAGATGGCCCAACAGGATGGGGAAAAGATGGGGAAATGTCACCCCCCGCGCCCCAAAAAAGACGAAGCGGGCTTATTTAACCTAGAAAACAAGCAGAACAACAATTAGGGGGATTACTAATGACAATTTCAAAACAACAAAATACCTTGCCATCTATGAAGAGATTATGAACCAGAAACACATAGATTTTAGAAATGGTGGCAAAACTCTTGCTGGTAGAAAATCTGACCAGCTGGTTTTGCTAGCCTTACAACACAACAAACTCCCGCCCCAGGCAGTGAAGTGGTTGGTATCAGCCTGCGGCTCATTTTCCAAGCTGCTGGAGACTGGGCGGCCCCCCTCTGGGCTATCTCTGGGCTGGGTGTCCAACAACACCGGGGGGAAATCTATTGGAAATAATATACGGAATTCAACAGATTTAAGATTTAATTTAACTGTTTGAACATGATTTAACATGATTTTAACAGATTTAACTATAAAGAAAGGGATTTATATCCAATCTGGGTGTGTCTGGAAATGGGGGATGCACTAATAAGACGGCGTTTTTCCATGGGGAAAATTATCTGATCCCCTAAGGTGGAGGATCGGAGAAGCCCCTTCCCCAATGTCAAGCCCGCCCGTTGCAATGCTGGTGTTTTGAAAAGATGCCGCATCATTCCCCAAGTTAGGACCGCTTTTATATTTCCAAAACATATGGTCATAGCAATAAACTACCTATAACAAACTACTCCATTTCCAAAGCCTTGCAGCCAGGATCCAAATTTAGGGGTAACCCTTGCAAACTTTCTAGTCATTGAATTCTGGGATTGGTGGTTGTCAACCCCTTACAAAAAGGAAAGGCATTGGGAATTCTGTGGTGGGGAGAACCAAAACACACACAAATCAAGTAAACTATCCAGTACCGTAAACTTCAGGATGCAACCCCATCTTGCATTGCAGAGACCTCAAAGAAGTCGCTATCCTGGTACTATGGTGCTGGCAGATCCAATTGGGTGCTGGGACACTTGGGGTAAGGCCTTTCGGGAAAATGTTCACCACCAACTGTGGGTATTCAAATGGATGTACCCAACAATCATGTTGATATTTCTGCTGGTTAAATCAACATTTTTGCCGGTGAACTCAGATTGTTTGCATCATTTGAAACCCCAAGTGTTGGTTCAATCCATAACCCAGGAGCAGGTGGATGAGCACATGACCGGCAGCATCAGCAAGGAGGCTTTCCTGGCTACAGCACAACGGCTGGGTTTGAGCGATGGCGTGGAGCTGGCTTTCAGTTTCGCTCAGCAGATGGAAGGCGCGGCTTGCTACAGGGGATGGGGTCCTTGGAGGATCACTTCTTTCTCGTCCCTACTTGGCAACTACTTACTCGTCACATATTTTAATAGTCATTGGTTTTTTTAGGATATAATCTTGTGAAAGATTATGACCATTCAGCCAGCTTCCAATTGACCACTGCACCGTTATTACTGTAGTATGGATTCCAGGATGGATGATGCTGGAAGATAGGATGGATATGGAGCATGGATGATTTAGATGGATGGTTGGAAACTGCAGTGTGTCACATTTATACAGTCTCATTAATGTGTCATTTATTGCCTGGTAGTTGCGGTCAGTTCAAAGATCCAAGTTCCACCGTTCCACCCCATTCAAAACAGGAGGATCATCCCAAGTGGCGAGCATGTACCCTCTGCTACACATTCCTTTGTCATCTGACCCGGAAAAAAAAAATCGGGGTCATGGCCAGCAAACAGGTGACAAGAGGATGTATAAATAGCAATCCCAGCAGCAAGGGGTTTGTTACGTTTGTTTTTGCCTATGTGCATCGAAGCTGATGGGTAGTCGAATGGAGAACCGTGACCTACCGTGACCACATGTGACCACTGAGGCGCAGAAACGTTGAGCCATGAGAGTTTCTTCTCCCTCCAAGCCTTGGATTTGTTGGAGCACGTGCCATCCATGTTGGTGAAACTCCAGGAGACCCATGGGGTACATTGGAGGCATGGTAAGGTCTCCCGAAATACTCAGGAAATATGTTTTACCCTCTGGTAATGACTAACAGTTCGCTATTTTGTCAAATGGCCCAGTCGAAATAGTGAGTTTCCCCATCAAAAATGATGGTTTTTATCTTTCCATAGTTATGGTGGATTTACCCATTAAAGATGGTGATTTTCCAGTTCGTTATTGTGGTATCCCATTCCACGTCATTGGATACCTTATATAGATACCTCCAGATCCCGTGGTTTCATCGATCAATCGGTTTAGCTATCATAAATCGGATATGTATATATATATATATGTGTGTGTGTATGCAATGTATCAACCAGAAAACAATGGTAAATCAATATAAATCATTATGAAGCAATATAAATCATTGTGAACCATCATAAATCCATATAAATCCATGTATAATCATTATCAATCAACATAAATCTTTGTGAACTATCATAAATCCATGTAAATCAATATAAATCCATATAAACTCATTATGAATCATTATAAATCATTGTGAACCATCACAAATCCATGTAAATCAATATAAATCCCCATTTTCCTTGGTTACCTCAGTTCCATCCCCCATGTCGCAGGAACTGCTGTTGCACGGTGCCTCTGAGCTGCCAGGGGCTGCAGGGCAGGTGGCGCTGCAGCGGCTGAAGGATGAGGAGATGGTGGAGAGTATCACCTGCAGTGAGTCACTTGGGACGGGGAAATGGAAAGCCGATGTGGAAAATGATGGAAAATCCATGGGGAAAGCTGGTCTGTTGAATGGGAAAAGCTTGGGGAATGGGGAACATCTGGGGAAAATCATAGAAAATATATGAGAAATATGATTGGGGAGATAGATATGGGAAACTATCGGGAACAAATGCCTTGAGTAGAAAATCGGAGATTCAATCTTTCACCCTGGTGAGTGTGTCAGAGCATGGCGATAAACCAACTCGATAAATGAGGAGATTCATCTACCATTCCCTCCAGACAAACAGTTTTTTTCTCCTAGCCGAAGCGAGCCAAATCTGGAATCCTGGGATTGGATGGGTACTTTAAGTTATAATTATTCCCCACCTGCCAGGTGAGGGTTGTTAGATTTTATGTCAGTTGCCTCCTCCTCCTCCTGCCTCGTCCTCCTCTCCTCCTCCTCTCCTCCTCCTCCTCCTCTCCTCCTCGTCCTCCTCGTCCTCCTTGTCATCCTTGTCGTCCTCTCGTTGTCCTCGTCGTCCTCGTTGTCCTCCTCGTCCTCCTGCTCAACTGCGACT
>Ga0126342_10008628_pt1 | contig 18270 bp, 28 predicted proteins | sample Cyp1metagenome_FD_92528 | JGI IMG/M metagenome (GOLD analysis project Ga0126342, IMG submission 92528) | Coral microbial communities from Lord Howe Island, Old Settlement Bay, Australia - Cyphastrea 1 metagenome | ecosystem: Host-associated > Invertebrates > Cnidaria > Coral ... | reverse complement strand
CTTCATCCATGTTTGCCGCTGCCATTTACTTTTCAATGATCTGACATAGGCCTAAAGCCATATGCTGCTACGCCTGCACCGGAAACAGCTGCTGCCGCTAGCTTTTGCAGCTGGATTTGTCAATATATATGTATATATATATATACACATATAATATAAACACTGTACTGTATGTATTCAGAGGTGTTTATTTGGAACAAAAGGATGATCCCGAGGTTACAGTACTTGTAATCCCCGTTTTTACTGACCGGCCCAAAAAGTGGGTTCCCACCATGTCGACGGGCTTCACTTGGCAGGAAGGAAGCCTTAAAGTCTTCGTGGGCAACATTCGCTGGGCAAAGGCTGGGATGTGCTTCTTTGGTCTCTTTGGTGCAACTTTACCCAGAAGCCAATAGGATGGAGCATGGAAAAAAACCATAGAAAACTTCTTTCTGTGTGCATTTTTTTTTGTTGAGAGGAGGTGAAACGTCACACCTGCAGTCACTGTCTCAGAGTGTTGCACCATTGGACCCTTAACACATTCCCAACGCAGCTTCCTGATTGCTGGCAGGAAGAGCAGGCGGGTTGTGGCAGTGGGGCCATCTAGTTGCCAGATTGTGACAACGGACAATGCGAGGAACAGCTGCGCAATCTCTAAATAAAGATGTCAAGTGCCTACCTTTCACGCTTCAGACTACTGATTTGTCATGCCTACGATAATACATACCCCCATGATTAAGGGGCTTACTTCATCAGATTAAAATGATAAAATAATATAAAATATAAATACCTCAAGGTCAACTGCTCCGCCACTTGGCGAATGCTGGGGCGCGTGCTCCGCTGCGCTTGGCAGGATGCCATCCGGCGGAAATTTGCCTCCTGCGGCGAAATTGCCAGCATCGCTTGGGTCTCGGTGCCAAATTTTGCACTGTGGGGTGGGGTCTATCCCGATGTCACACTGACCTGGATCATTGCTTGAGGGGTTACTAAGGATACTAAGGGATTTAAAGGATTTCAAAAGTAAGAGGGTCGGATTGGTTGCCGCATCTCCTGCGGCTTCAAGGAGACACCAAAAAAGCTGGCATTTGTGACCTTCAAGACACACGCAGCTGTGGAGAAGGCGATGCTGCAGTGACTGTGGGGCGATGTGGAGGCTCTAGGCTTTCCCAAGACCTGTTGGGATTTTCAACACCCCAACTAGATGAACGACTGCAAACTTAGTGGGGAGGTGTACCATGGTTTTTAAAAGATAAGCTGCCCTTATGTTCACAGCCCAAATTTCTGCTTCACATGAGTGAGATGCAAAGAAAGTGGCTCCAGAAAGTCGCATTCCGCACGTTTGCAGATCGGTGCCGCCAACTGAGATGTGCAGCACACCTGAATGCCAGGCTCTAGCCATGAACGGCGATGTTTTCAATGGCGAGGCCAGAGAGTAAAAGGACGCCCCTTTTGAGATGCAACTGCGACAGTACTGCAACATATGGTAAGCATATTGTAACCATATTGTAACCATTTGTAACCCCTTTTCGGTTGCGGTGAACAATCTGGGAATAGCCCGAACTGACGGTGATCCGACCCGTGAGTCCGATGGCTTGATCATAATGATCATAGCCCTCCAAGCTTGCAGGCCTTCAAAGTGCAAGCGGCTCAACCAAAGACAGGAAGCCTGTTGGGCCACTTGAGCTGACACAGACAGGAAGAACATGAAAGAACCACATTTTAGATCATTTTAGCAAGTCAATTGGTTTAAATTGGTTTCCATCTTGAGATTTCCAGGACATTGGACACCAAGTTTAGAAGCCTTCTGGAAGGAAGGAAATACCGCAGACATCCGTAGACACCCAGCAATATTGCTAAGCGACTTGCTAATCCTTTCGATAACGAGGGTCATTTCCAGCAAGGAGAAAAGCCGGAGAGGTCATCAGCGTAGGGAACCCAGTGGGTTGGAAGGGCCGAAGGGCCGTGTAAGCAGATTGACTACGTGTCTATGTGTCGGGTATGCAGCAGTATGCACGCGTCACATCTTCATTTTAGACACGCCCCATAGTTTCAAAAGATATCGATTTTCGATGATTTTCGCTTGTATCGCTGCAGCACTCTGTATAAATTCTGCTTGTAGGGGGTCATGGAAACAGACTCGTTCTCCATCAAGATATCATTCTTGTTTGAGTCATGGATCTGCCGCTGGAGGTTGCCATCATGGTGCTTGCAGTTAGTCGTCACAGTGGTGACCCTACCTCAATAGTTGTGCGCCTGCCGTTCATCATGTTACGTCCCTTCAGGAAGAGCAAAAAGAAAGGCAAGGGCAAAGGTGGCAAGGGCAAAGGTGGCAAGGGTAAAGGTGGCAAGGGCAAAGGAAAAGACAAAGGAAAGGACAAAGGGAGCCTTGGCAGTTAGGAGTTGACCTTTCTGCAGTCAGTTTTGAAAAGTTTTGCATGCTAATTTGCAACTTTGAAGGGTTGAGGATGCAGACTCTGAGGAAAAAAGATCGCGCCAAGGGCCAAAGTGAAGCCAAAGGCGGCGGCAAGGAAGGAGGAAAAGCCAAGGCTGAGGGGTTTTGTATTTTTTTGGACGGACAGCTGATGGCAGGACCAGTGCAAGTTGTGGACAGAATTCGACCTCATATTTTTTCATCAGATCCTTTCAGGGAAGGCCTAGGACAAGGAGCATAGGCCGAGCTGCACTTGTTACGTGCAGGGCAAAGGCAAAGGAAAAGTGAAGAAGAGCCTCGGTGTAGGACATGGCTTGCATATAACTTCATCATCTTCATCTCTGAAATGTGTCAGGCCTACCAGCTGATATTTTGGAAATGTTAAATTGGACCGGGGCCAAAGGTCAGGTTTTGGCTACCCGAATTGTCCGGTGAATCTTTGGGGCTTCCGGGTCCTCAGGAAATTTCAAAAGAAAGGCTCCAATTGAGGGCACCAAAGTGGACTGGCAGCCAGCACCTGTCTCAAAGACAGCCGCACTGTAAATCACTTTCAAATGACCTATTGTTGGAAACTTATGGAAACTTTTCACAACTCCGCAGGTCTCTAGCAGAGGATTATTGCGGTAGCTTAGACCAGCTGCAGTCCAAAGGCAGACTGTGCAGCTCTGATCGAATCGATTGAGATCGACGTCGCAGAAAAACTGGAGAGTTTTTACAACCCTGTTGCTATGATGACAACACAAGGACCTTCCAGGCATGAGTTTGTGTCCAGAGACTCACTAGATATTCTTCCCTGCACCTCAGATGCATGATAGGATGAGGGCTACCTGCTACCTGATGTGGTATTTGGAGAGGGTTGGATATTTGGAAGAGAGGATCGCATCTATCACAAACATGATGTTGAGTATGTCTTTAATTTACTTCCTGTTAGAACGCACACTTGGCCGAGCAAGATGGTCAATTGGCAAGATACAGTAGTCGAGACAGCAGGATTTGGTGAGGAATTGAAGCTTATTCTACGGCCCTTGGAAAAAGAAATGTGGAAGCCCTGAGCCAAGGCAATTCGCACAACCTTCCAGAGCGTGAGAACTGCCTAGTCTTTGCATGTTCTTGGAATTCGTGGAATGCGTGGGTTTGTGGCTCAGCTTTGATACATGGAGTCACGTGGAGGCCACACAGAGCGACGCCACCAAATACTTCCTCCAAGCAGCAGATGTGAACTTCCGGGATTAAACGCATGAGAGTTTGGCACTGTAAGTTCCCCCAAAAAGCTTCCAATGTTGAGATGTGCGACTCATCCAAGATCCAAATAGTTGGCATATGTTCAGCATATGTTGGCATTTACCTTGGCACAAAGCAGTCCTCCGGAGACTTTGGCCAAGCTTCCAGGGTTTCTTGGTTTCACGAAGCCGTCCCAAGATCGGGGACCCCCTTGTGGATTCCTGGGATTTCCATTGGATTTCCTGGGTGTCCGATTTCAATGCCCAAGTCGGGGGATTTCGTGGGGTCCAAAGTTGGATCCACCAAACCCAATCCCAGATGTGACAATTGAAGCACCGTCAAGTTCAGTTGAGGAAGTCAATCCGCCAGCTTTTGGAGCTAGTGGCATAGCTACCTTTTTGACCGAAGAAAAATGAACAAAACTGGCTCAGGGTGATGCCAAAGCAATGGGTGGCCAAACTTCCCCTGTTGTCTCCAGGTTTCCATGGCGGAAGTCGGAGAAAAGAGACCTTTGGATCCAGATCCAGACGATGACGACGATGACGATGATGGATTTGGCCCCATGTTTCTTGGACTGCGGTGAAATTGGGGCAAGATGAGATGAGAACCTCACTTCATAGGTTTCTTTCAGTGATGTCCTGATTAGATCTGATTTGCCTAATTGTCCCGGACTCAGGGTTTTTGTTGACCTTGGAAGGAAGCATGAATGATTACAGCAATCAACCCCAGCTATGACGCTTTTTCCATTGACTTGTGCCGCTGTGCCCTTCAAAATCGTCACTGTGCGCAATGCCTTGGCTAATACTTATGGACTAAATTTCCAAGTACAGATGAAACAGGCTGTGCCATGGTACTTTCCTTCAAAGATTATATGATTGTATGTGCCAAATGGGCACTGTACCAGGGATTCGAATCTGAGGAGATGAAAGGGGTATCAGTTGTTTTCCAATCATTCCATTAGGATTTTCTGCAAATATGAACCTTTTCAGCAAAGTATCTGTCATTTTCACTGCTGTGCGCAATGCTTCGGCAATTTTTAGCTACAGTATATGTATCATTGTAGGTGAAACAGGCTGTGCCATTGTGATTCTTCTTCCCCGATGTGACTTTCCACTACCTGATGTGACTTTTCTGTATCGCCGCCGTGCCATGGGGATGATGTGACTTTTCCCGCCTGATGTGACTTAAGTACGGTGCTAGTATGACGCTTTTTCCATTGGAGCTACCACTGCCCAGGCCAGTACCTGCACCGGCGCAGACCAAGCCAAAACGAAAGAAGGCAAACAGCTGGAACTGGGAGCGCCTGAGATCCTGAGATGTCCAAACATTCCTCAAGAACACTCTCCCAAACTAGGAAACCAAAGGAATTTTAATATATAATAATAATATAATAGGAGTATTGGGGCGCACAGGAGCTTGCAGCATTTTTTCCGCCTGGTTTTGGATTGGTGCATGTTGCGGTTCGAACTAGGTTTTGTTTTTTTTGGGGAAGGTCCAGTATTGCGACCCATGGACCAACAGATAGTGGTCAAAGTACATGGACCGGAAATGCACATGTTGAAGCTCTTCAAGATCAAACTTGCTCATGGCCTTTTTCACTTTGCAGGTTCTAAAGAATGCACACGTCTACCTGGAGAACTTGCCCAACGGGGAGATGTATGAAAAGAGACTTGGTTGTTAAACAAAGAGTATCTTGATTTGGGCGCGTGATCAGGAGTTGCTCAGTTTCTGCGGCACAAAGAAGTCCAGATTTTCGAGGATTCCGGGTGAGCAAGTTTCTGACATTGCCTCATGGTTGTTTGAACATAGGGCTCCACTTCCAAAGACACGTGGTTTCTTTTGGTTGTATCCTTCAAGCATGCGGCCAAGGCTATGAACGTCTGGTATCACCATTCACAATTCAGGTTTTATTTGTCCATCTGTGGCCATGGCTCAGAACTTGGTTTTCTCATAGCAATGTCAAAACATGTCACAGCTCGCTAGATTTATGGAGGACAACTGTAGGCTGGAAAGATGAATAGGCCGAATAGGCTAGAGTCATTAGAGTCATGCCTGTGCGCTGTGATGACGAAGAAGGAAAGACAGCGCGAAGCATTCAAAAACCCAAAAACCTCTCAAACCATTCAATTCGGATCTATCGACTAATTTGCCAATTGCCAATTGGATCCATTTGGATCCAGTTGATCTATTTGATCCCCAAACCTTTGAAACCTTACTCCACAGCTCTGGGTGAATTTGGACTTTTTGCCCGTGGCGATCACTGCTTCGTCCAAGGAGCTTCATGCATCGTGACGTGGTCCATTTAGCGGTGTGCAGCTATGCCACGGGCTTCCTGGTGACTGGCAGCGAGGATGGCCATGTTGGGGGCACTCAGCGCGAAAACGCAAGGCTTTTGGGTTGATATTTATTGAACCACTGGGGGAATTTGGAAGAAATGCTAGTGATTAACAGCCACTTAACAACTATTTAAGCGTTCACCAGGAGGGGCTTTGAACATTTTTGAACCACGTTTGGTATCCTGACTCTTAGTGCCAATATGTTAAATCCAAACCATGAAGCAATATGGCGACTCAGGTCCAACGGTCCAGACTACCATTCACGTGCGCCCGTTCTAGGTGAAGTTCTGGAAGAAACAATACGAAGGCATCGAGTTTGTGAAACATTACCGTGCCCACTTAAGCGGCTTGGTGAAGTGGTGACCAAGGGTTGTCTGCACAGAACACGGTGCTCAAAGGCTCAAAGGCTCAAAGGCTCATATGATGTGGGGTGGAAATACTAGAGATGCATGGGAGATGTTGGAGGTACATTTCATCTTCTCTCCCTTGCTCGCCTTGATTGGCTAGAAATTCCAACTATGGAGTTCTGAGTTATGTGTAAAAACCTGCACGTGCCTGGACAAGGCAAGGGAGTCACAACTCCTTCGTATGTTGATATAATTTATGAATGTAATATATTATATATATGACTTATATGACTAACATCGATTAACTATAGTAGTTGAGTTGCCGATTGTCTTTCGTAAAATTCACTTCCTTCCCTCCCAAATGTGCTGAGCCAAGGCAAGCTTCTGGCCATGGTCCTGTCACAGGTTGGGAGCTGGGCCCCGAAATGTCATGCTGTCCAGGGTGCAGCGAATTTTGGCAGGGCACTGTCCACGATGTTGCAGCTGTCCAGACCGTTATACGCAAGTGTGATGCGGTGGCTCTTTTGGCTCCAGCCACTCTCCGCCCTCACACCGTTCACCGTTATGTGACCTTCTCTAATCTTCTGCTGATGTTGGGCTCTTATGTACATCCCGAGACCCAAGAGGAGATCCTGATTTCAGCCGACAGCCGCGGCTACCACTGGATCAACGCTGCCGCAGAGGAACGCCTGTGCTTCGACTTGAATGTGGAGGAGTTCAAGTTGACGCCAGCTGAAGGCTGTGGACATGAGATTGAAGTCACTTTCGAAACCGATGATGAAGATCTGGTGATCGCTGCAGTCCGAGAAGGAGTGACCTATGCCCGTTTGATTGGTGTCATGGAAACCAAAGCCCGAGAAGAAGGAGTTCATTTGACACTTCCCGAGGTGGAACGAAAGGCAGGTGGCAACATCCATGCGTTCATTTGCAACGTGGAGGACCTGGAGGATTGGCGTGACTTCAGTGTCTTGGCGGCGCTGGCCACCAATGCACATTTGAACAGCGGAATTCCTGCAGTGATCGTGGATGACACCTCCCCAGCAGATGACGCTGCCATTCAGAACTTGTTGGATCGCTTGCAGCCCAACCAAGTGACCATCTTCCGCAGTGACGATGAAAGTCCAGGGACAGGTCAAAGGTTCCAAATCTGCTGGTGTCAGGGAACACACCTGCAACAATTTGAAGGAAATGAATGAATTCATTGCCACCACCTGGGCTGGAGAGATCAAGTTGGCAGTGGTGGTATCCACTGCTGATTACAGCAACGCCTTGCTGGCCACATCTTTGGCGTGTTTGCTCCAAGCCCCTCTTTTCGTGACCGAAAATGCTGAGGATTTGTCGGGGCTCACGGATTTCGGCAGCTACCCATTGGTGACCCTGGGAGAGGATCTGGCAGATTTCAAGGCAGGTGATGCCAAAGTGGTATCCATTCCCGATATCGCCAAGGCTTTAGCCTACCTGAAAGATGAAGGCATTGCGGTGAATTACATCGCCTTGACCAACCCCTTGGACCGCAAGACTAAGCTGAAGCTATCCTTGACTGCTCCAATCTATGCCTGTGCCCATGGTGGTTTGGTGCTACCTCTGAAAGATGTGGCGCTGGAAAAGGCCAAAGCCTTGGATGCAGCTCCCTTGAACAAGGTCAAGGAGCAGCTTAAGGAAGTCTACGAAGTGCTGGGTCAGCCGCGATTTTTGAACCTCGTGGGCGCAACTGACAGTGTCCCAGCATGCAAAACCACTGAAGATGTGAACAACTGCAAAGATTATGCACTTACAGACTATCACTATGCCACGGCCAAGTTCAATTTGGATGATGCTCATGAGATTGCTGTAGGTCGTTGTTACACTGATTCAACCACTGCTGGTTTCCTCTTGGCCACTCGTTCCGTGAACTATCCGGTCTTGAGGGCTGGTCTCTTTGGTTGGCCCGAGCTGCAGAAGATCTTTATGAATGCCGGGTTCTCCTTGGCAGAACTCCAGAAGGATGAGATGAAACCTCTGGACCGAGTGGATTTTGAGAACAACCAGATTGAAGCAACTGCAGTGTTGCACAAGGATCATTCTGGTTGGAGTTTTTTGGGTCACTGCATGCACCGTAATAGCAATGTGATGTTTGCGCCCTGTGTGATGCTGTCCTATGGATGCCATGCTGCAGGGATCGATGAAGGCATCCCATCCTGCGCCTCGCGCGTCATGGCGCGTGGTGGTGTTTGCTTCACCGGTTCGCCCCGTTGTCCCACAGCCATCGCCACTCTTTGGAACGTCGCCTTCAACGAACTGCTGGATGGTCACGGCCGATCCTTGGGTGAAGCCAACTTGTGGGCGCACAACAAATTCCTGGCGCACCACCGGCTGGGAGTGGCGTTGGGCAAATACACCTTGATGAATCGCTTCACTTTGGGAGATCCAGCCCGCCATACCCCAACTGCCAGCCTGATGTGGCGCAGATGGCGCGACACAGCTTCGACAAAGCAAACATCACGGTGACGGGGCCGGAGAAGTGGAATATGGTGGAAGTGCACCCGGATCAGCTGAAGGCAGAAACTGTGAAATTGATGTGTGAACAAGAGTGCGGGATCTAGAGTCATTTAGTCAGTACGTAGTCGTCCTTTTTCATATTCACAAAAACTGCTTTGTCAAAGACATTCAAAAGCGATTTGGCAATCGCTCACCATTTTCGTTTCGCAGGAAACATCTCGGTGATTAAACGGAGTCAATTATAATCTGTAGCGATGTGAGAGTCGAAGCAGGTCTGTAGTGATCGCCGTTCCCTGGTGCCAGGAATGGAAGTACGAAGGGTCGTTGTTCGTTCCAGTCTCTCCCGGCTGCGCACCTGAAGCCCGTTGGTGCGGAAGCTACGATGCGCAGACGCCCTACTACCAGCTATTGGTCAAGGTTCCCGGCAACACCAAGGGGGTGGTGGTGACACAGGTGGGCAGTTTCAAAAACTTTGGTTGATAGTTTATTGTATGGGGATAAGATCAACCCATCATTTATAAAGAAGCATTAACCATCAAACATTGCGGATAATGATATGATATACCATATATCATGATATATCATTCAGAAGTTATGGTTGGTTGATGATTACAAGGGGTTTTACTTCACTTTTTTGCCGGGAACTATCACAATCCATGAAGGGAAGCAAAACACTGCTCAGGTGACTTACAACAAGGACTCCAAAGACATCACAGTTGAGGATCCAGCTTCAGATTCAAGTGCTGATCCAGTTTGTGGAGAGTATGAATGTTCCCAGTATGTCGATAATGGGAGTGCCAATGATTGGCACTATGTCACAGTGACGCAAGAGGAGAAGGGCTATAAATGGACCAATCGCGCGGGTCGTTCCTGGATGTTGGATGCGGAGACCTTGGACATTGGCGACTGGGCGGTGGGTTTCAAGTTTCAAGATGGTTCAAGATTTTGGTTTCATGTTTCAAAAGCAATTTTGTTGCATTTTTGTTTCCCCGTTTCTTTCGACATGGGATGCTTCCTCCAGTGCCTTTCATTTTCTTTGGGATGGACAGCGGACTGGGACCCAAATTTTTCGTTTAGTTTTCCTTTTTACGTTTGAAGTAGCTGTTGACACCCCCAGGGTTATGGTTGCCCAAATTTTGCTCAGAAGATATGCTAAGATCATCATAGATCATCTAAAGACCCCCCTTTGTCGCAACAAACCATCAAACAACCAGGAGAGGATTGTCCCTACCACAGCAAGGGTCGTCACAACAAGCCGCAACGCAACCTGGCCGGGTTGGTGACCTCCATGAACTTCGGCGGCGAGGTCTACCATCGCGTGGGTGTGGATTGCCCTGAGATGGCGGAAGCCAAGAAGTTGTGGTGGCGCGAAGAGGCGCAGATGGAAGATCTGAGTGATGGCAACAAGCTGCTGTCGCTGCCATTGAAGATTATTCAATATGATCAAAAGGAAGGAACACTTCAAGCATGTCTGAAGAGTTGCACCTTAAAAGTTATTGCAGATGATGTGGATTTGGCTGAACTCAACAAGATCCCTGGGGCTGCAGAGAGAGGAGGTGGCCGCGGCATTGCTTTGGCCATGCAGAACCGTGGGGACTAGTGAGCCAACCGTAGCCGACCAGTGCTGAGGATGGTGAGTCGATGGTGATGCCGAGGGTGTTTTGAGGTGCTTTGAACTTCCTCGCATTGTGCAACTACATGCTGAGTTGAAGTCACATTGCCACCTAAAATGCCTCCAAATTCTGTGCCCATTTACATTATTTTACATTAAGAAAAAAGGCTTTCAGTGATGGACATTTTTTTTCTGTACCATTTTGCTTGGATTTTCTCTCAGGATTTGGGGAGGTCGACGTTTTATCTCAGCGTCCCAGAATTGGGATCGCTCTGCTTCATCGGAGTAGGTCTGTGTGTTCATGTATGCACAGATCGACTGACAGCAAGACATGTCTGCATCCTGATGAAATGAACCGTGGGACACCTGGTGTCAGTGAATCAACTCGGTTTCATGTGATGGTTTTCTAAATTGATCTTTGGCGCCTTCATGTGTTTTGTGCGTTTTGTTTCTCCACCAGGAAACGTGCTGTGCAGGATGCTGTCCAGGGTGTTGTCAGGTGCTGGTTAGGGTGCTGTTGCAGGTAGTCCAGGGTGCGGTGGCGCTGTACAGGGTGATGTCCAAGGTGCTGTGTAGGGTGCCGTGTAGGGTGCTGTACAGGTTCCTGTACAGCTTACATTTGATTTAATTTTTGACATGAATTTGTATAGATAGTAGCGTTAAATTAAGTGCTAATCAAATTCAACTTAGAATACAATTGAATGTAGATTGATTTTGGACTTAATTTAGATTCATGATTAATGTCAAAGTTTCCGTCAAACAGAACAATCAATTAAAAACCATTGGAGGTCAAGGAAAGCAGCTCCCAGACCCCCCTCCCCAAAAAGGACACACTTAAAAAACGATATCTTCAAAAAATCGCACCCGGCCCGTTGAGAACTGATGAGAAATCAATAAACATAGTACAACCAACTGCTACAGGATGGGAGGCTGCTGGCCACCATCGGTGAAGATTGTGCTTTGAAGCTTTTCGAGGCCCGGTTTCAGCAGCAAGGAAATTGGCTGGTGGTGTTAGAAGACAAGCAAGTTTGTTACAGCTGGGACGGGGATTTGGGACGGGAATTCAGATTCCGCCCCGTATCTGAGGTTCAGATTTTGCGACAACAGTAAATCTATCCAGTTTGGAAAACCATGTCTATCTAGGTAGATTGTTCTTTCCGCACAGCGAGAAATTCAACTTGTTGAACATAGTCATTCGTCTCAGAAAAATGTACCGTTGACTCAGAATGGAGCGCAGTTGCTGGATTGGTTGTTGCTGCTGGACATGCTTGCAGTCCTGTGCGGCACATCTCAAGAATCCTGGGATCATCCCAACACCATTGACATAGTAAAATTTGGTGATATGCTGGCCCACCCATCTTCACCCTACTACCTCTCCAAGATTTCCAAGCTGCAAAATTCAAATAGACTCATGTTTACTTCAGATTGGGGATGCAGAGCCTCATGAACCCCCCGCTAATATTAGATATGTATCACGAGTAACTTCGCTGTAGCTATCGCAGGTCACTTCCTTCGATATGACTTGCATGATCAAGCTGAAGTTCAAGCCGCTTCAGGTGCAATGCTGAAGTTTTCCTGCACCTGTTGCAAATGGAAGTCGGAGAAGACTTGGCTGTGGGGAATTGGAAGAGGTATTGTTGCAAGCCGTAGGCAGCAGAAAAGAATTGCCATGAGACAAGACTTTTTTGTCTTGTGTCACTTTGTGTTTGTTCTCAAGTTGAGGTGCCAGTGTTGCAGTGCTTGTTGTTGATCATAGTCATAGTTGCCAACTTTTTTTCCTTTGCACTTGGCCATAGTACTGCAGGAGTACCACTTTTAACGAATATGAACGACACGTTTTTTTCATTTTTATCTCAGTGTGATGGTTTATTTTGCTGTTTATTTTCTAGGTCGAGTTTGTCCACAAGAAGAACTCCCCGAGCTCATTGGTAGCAGTGCCCGGGCACCCACAACGGTAGCTGTGTCGTTTGTGCGGTTGTGGCTGATGCCATCCATGAAATTCGAGCCATCTGCAGGATTCTACCAGGCGGGAGCCCATCCCCTTGCAGGATGCACTTAGTTTGAACTGTCCTAATGCAATGAAAATTTGGATGAATTTAGCAAAATCTTCCGGGCCCCCACAATCAGAATGCAAAGGGAGGATCTTTGACCTCCTAAGATCTCCTAAGTAAATAGCAAAAGAATGCTGTGGAAAATCTTGGGGAGCCATTGGGTTAAGAACGTTGGCCTTTTCTGGCCCACCACCCAATTATTTGGGCCGTCAGGTCAGAGGCAGAGTCCGGAAAGGCCGACATCCAGCTGGTGAGAGATAATTCAATCGTTCAGAATTGTTTGTTGTGATTTGGAAGACCTTTTGGGACAGAGCAAATCAGATCTTTTTCTTGGACGATTCATTTCTAATAGCAAAGAGGACATGCCAAAGTGGACATGAAGCCTAATCATGCCTAATCATCCGAACTTTCCTGGGCATTCGATTGTATCAGCAGGTTGATGGTAACAACTTGGAATGCCTAGAATCGCGGTCAACATGCTGAAGGATTCTTCAACTTAAGGGTAGTGCAGATCAGCCACCGGACGGGTTCCAATTCCATGGCAAGCTCCGGCCGCCTGAAGAGGTTCACATCCTTCAACCGGAGAGTGGCAAAGCTGAACCCCTGCGTAGCCTGGAGGTGGAGTTTGATCATTGTGCATAGTTGATCCAAAGCAAAGGATCTATCCAAGGTAGTCTAAGGCAGTCGTTTTTTTTTTCCCGGATTGTTTGTGGATGTGTGCGTACCTCTTCTGCAAGTCTGCACCATACACCATATTGAGCAAATTTGAGTAACAGGTTACAACTACTTCACGGTTCAAAAACAAGGTTTCAACGTCTGTAAGGGGCCGTGTCGGTGACGACATCAGAGAATGACATGTTGATGGTTGAAGTGGCCGAAACTGTAGGAATTTGCACATTTTGTTTTTTTTTGCAATGAAGTTTCGGCTCAAATTCCATGGAAGGGTCGCCTCAAGAGTGGAAAATCTAGTGAATCTAGTGTTTTACCTCAACGAAACTGCAATTTTGTAGATCGAGTGCTCCGCGGAAAAGTTTGTTTTTTCATTCAAGCACAAAGTTGTCCGAGTTTGTGGAGGACATTGCCTGTCACGCTTTTGCGCCAGACTGCAGCATACAAGTACTTCCAAAATTTCGTGAAGTCTTGTCTGCAGTCTCTGTGTGTATGCAACAGCCTCAGACTCACCGCGGTTGTGGGCAACGTCCAGCAGCGTAGCACGACCTATGTGTGGAAGTGCAAGAGAACGTGCTATGTAGTTGAAGTTGAAATGAACGTTAACATCCCACCCCACCCCAGCCCCCCACCCCAAAAATTCACGCATGGCCTCTTACTGGCGTTGACACCAAAAACAAGGACTGTGCACTGCGGGATTTGGTCCGCAGGTGCACATGGAGCCGTGCCATGCGATGAGGCCTTGGCAACAGATTGCAGCCCCCATGGCAAACATAAACAGATACCCCCATGGCTGTTCTGCAACCAATGACAATAATTTTGCATAGTGAATATAATGAGGCTTTGAATTTTGTAGCACAATGCAAAACAGTCAAACTCTCGTCGTGAGTTGCTTGAGGTACAATCCCGTTATCCATGCGTGCATCAGCGCTGACAAGAGTGGTGTCAGGGGCCTAGGGGAAGAAGCACTTTCGTGGCTGCTTAGAAAGTTGAAGGGAAAAAGTGTGAACCTTTCAAAGAGAACTTGAACATTGAATCAATTGATCACTGTGTTGCCAGTATTGAAAGCGAAGATTGACACTGCCGTACAATTTTCAGACCAACAAAGAAATCAGTCAAGGTGGTGTTTTGCACTGCAGTATATCATGAAGCATGCGGAAACACGTAGTATCTGCAGGATGAAACGGTTTAATTTTTTACATGTTTGCGGTTCGGCTCGGTTCGATTTTAGATGTAAATTTTCCAATCATCTGGGGTTGATATTTTTCGAACCATGCCACTGTAAACTGAATGTGAGATAGACCATGGGCATGTACAATAAAGACATTAATGGAAACAACAAATACGTAAATAACTGAATAAATAGATAAATAAATCGATAAATAAATAAATAAATGAATACGTAAATAAATACATAGACAAACAGAAATAATATAAATACGTAAATAAATAAATGAAAAAATAAATAAATACGTAGATAAATTAATAGATACGTAAAATTACGTAAATAAATAAGTAATAAATAAATAAATTCAAACGTAAATAAATAGATACGTGAATAGATATATAGATGAATACGTAAATGAGGAAATAAACACATAAATAAAATAATCAATGCATAAATAAAGACGTAATTAAGTAAATAAATAAATAAATGCATACATCACTAAATGAATAAATGCATAAATAAAACAAAACATGAAAAATAATAATCAAATAAATAAATATGTACATGGATAAATACATAAATAAATAAATCAACAAACGCGTAAATAAACAAATACATAAATATATAGATAAACAATATTTACGTAAATAAATAAATAAACAATAGATAGATACATAAATAAATCAACAAATAAATACGTAAATAAATAGATAGTCAAATACATATAAATACGTAAATAAATAAATAAATAATAGATAAATAATAAATAAATAAGTAAATAGATAGATAAATAAATATATTAATACGTAAATAAGAAATAAATTAATGATTAAATAAATAAACAAATGAAGCACAATAAATAAATAAGTAAATAAATAAATGTATAGATATATATGTATAGATACATCTTTGTATTGCCTTCGCAGCAGGCTTTGTGGATTTTGGGCCATGCCTTTCATGAGGCGTTGGAGCTTTGGGATCCAGATACCTTGGAGATGCCAACGAAGCAGACCCGCCCTGGAAGGTGGGATCGATCCACGGTTTCATGGAGCTCACCATGAGTGACCATGGGGACCGTGGAGGTCGGAACTCAGAGATGAAACTGGTCTGCTGCAAAAGTTGGGGCTTTGGAACACATCCAAATGGGGGGGTTTGTTTTCGGGGTGTGAATCCACCTTATAGGTCACTCAAGTGGCACAAAGTATCGTTTGCTCACCTTTGAGTTGCGCAGGCTACGCTTCGAAATCAAGAGCGAAACTCACATGCGACCCACGGCTCTTGATTTGACCGGGTAAATAGGGACGAGGCTGTTGTCCTGCTTCAGACTGCCCATCGCAAAGTTCCGTTCTCTTGACTGATTCAACATCACTCCCTGGGAAGCCTGCTGTTGCTATCACGTGTTGCCACACCAAAGATTCTCTTGTGCTGTGACATCTTCTCAAGAGGGTCAGCCATACATGGTCGTCAGATTGTCGCCACTCGTCCTTCCAGTTGTCTCCAACGCAACTGACATGCTATGAATACCTACCGGTGTTCCAGGTATGAGCTGCGGAAGAACCAGACTTCTGTGCGGAACTCATTTGTGCGAGCCTGCCACAGGTGCTATATGTTGTGTCGGCTACACATATAAGATATAGTGTAAGTATCCTTTCGATGTTGTGCGTTCCACATTCTGCAGGCGTCAGACTTGAAGTATATATATACACACGGATGGGAGAGTGCTCGTGTTTCAGTGCCATTGATGGCGAGGCCATATCCTTCTCGAACAGCGTGGATGGCAGCATGTTCGTGATGGTGTGCGAGGTGTGATCGGCGAGTGTCCATTTTGGAAATAACAGAAATCGAAAGATGACAGTCAAAGCCAGAGCAAACTAACAGTTTGCAACCTCAGCTAAAAATACGATGAAGCTGCCGAGTTTGCTGAACAAAAGTAGACCTAAGCATTCCAGGTCTGTCAAGTGCCGATCAAAAGCACACGTAGACCTCGGACAACGTTTGCACAGCTCCTGCAGTGGGCTAGAATCAGCTACTTGCTTTTTTCAACGGAGCGCAAGGGCGCAGAAAACATCACGCCGTGGGATTCCACACGATTCCATGGCTTTCCATCCCCATTGTATCACCATTTTTTTTTGTAAATCCCCATTTTCCATGGCTTCCCTCACCATGCCTCCAGGATGGACGCTTGCGAGTGTTTCGCTACGCCACCATGAAGATGGCCACATGGCGAATGGGGATGGGCAGACACCATGGCATCATGGAACCACATCAAGAACCATAAAATAAGTGGCTATAGGATGGTATAGGCTACACTTGGGTACACTTGGACATCTTGGAATAGGTACCACTTTGAGATGCTTTAAGATCGGTGTTCCTGAATTTTTGATCCTTACCCTGGTGTCTGATGGGTTTCAGTTCCCAGACGCGCATTGAAGCAACTTTGTCACAGACGGATTGCAATGGCTCCCAGATGAAATTAGGCCATGGAATTTGTTCGGCCTGTTCGGATTGTGCACCTCTAAAGTCGTAGATATTCTTAAGTTTCAATGTTCCAAGTTTTAGCTTCTCAATCCCTGGCTGGCACCTGATCCAAATTGCAGGTTCAGTGCATGTTAAAGCTCTTATGGACACTGTAATTCCCCTCATCTCATTTCTCTCGGAATCAAGACTGATGTTGAAAATAGGGAAACCCTCGTGGTGGTTTCCTACGGCTTCTGCCTTGCGGTTTCCCGAATATATTCAGGCCAATTTTCGAAGCACCCGCATATGAGAGCCCGGTTCTCCAGTTTGATCTCCCTTTTGGGGCTAAGATCCGTGCCTACGACGAGTCCATGGAGATGTTTACTGCTGCCCAGAGTGATCCCAACATGGGAGATCTTCATTTGGACAGGCTTGTTGATCGTCAAAGCAGATCTCATGGATTCACGATGCTTGGTCAGTTGGTCATCATGGACTGATCACTGTTAATCCCTGCTAATCACTGTTGATCAAATAGTGAAGGGTGCGGGAATCAGTGGTGGGGGGTGCTCTCAAATTGATTCCTCATTTCCTATAAGGTGAAGAGCTAAGCAACCTCTGCGCGTACTGTAACTTATGCGCAGGTTTGACTTCGGACGCCGCATTGCAGTGGAGAAGGAGATGAGAAAATCACCTGCTGTGATGTACCAGCAGGCAGCTAGCGGGATCAGGGGACAACTTCGCAAGTGCACTCATGATGAATTTCTGCATCGTCTGTTGGAAAGGATATGGGCTAACTCCGAATTTACTGTGGTTTTTCTTTTGAAATCGCATAATTGTGCCTGCAGCCATGAAGCGATAGGTGGTCCATGGATTCATGTGAAAACATTGGTGTGGGTGGGTCGTGCGGGTCTAAGCTCTGACCCTTGTTGAGAGTCTGATGATAGGCGGTCTTTGACGAGTCTGGGAACTTTTTGATTTTCACCTCTTTGGCCACAGCCTCTGGTGCTGACCTGGTGGAGAGTGGTGCTGAATTCATCTGGGTCCACTGTATGGTCAAACGCGGAGATATATAAAGAATTTTAAGAATTTGTATATGGTAGTCGATCTAGAGGTCCTTATAAGGAGTTTTAATTGCGAAAGCCGTGCATGTTATGTTGGAAACCCTCGCGTTTTTTTTTTGAGTTCGTATCATGATTGCCTAACATAGGTTCAGCGAAAGATAAACATGGAGTTCGCGAAAGTTTCGCGAAAGTAACATTTTTATTCGCGAAGAATGGCCGTTCCCGGATGAAGGAATTTTGATCAACAACCACATATATATTATATATGATCTATATTAACACACACATATATATATATATACATTTGATCATATATATATACATTTGATCATATATATATATGATAATACATTATATATATATAGATATGATAATACATATATAGATATGATAATACATATATAGATATGATAATACATATATATATATATATGATAATACATATATATATATATATATG
>Ga0126342_10008627_pt1 | contig 18270 bp, 9 predicted proteins | sample Cyp1metagenome_FD_92528 | JGI IMG/M metagenome (GOLD analysis project Ga0126342, IMG submission 92528) | Coral microbial communities from Lord Howe Island, Old Settlement Bay, Australia - Cyphastrea 1 metagenome | ecosystem: Host-associated > Invertebrates > Cnidaria > Coral ... | reverse complement strand
TGGATGGCATGCAACATGGCATGGCCACCTGCGCAAAGAATACACGCCATTGAACAAATGGCTCAAGATGCAAGCTCTTGAAAAGATAGAGCGCGTCAGCAGCTGAGAAGTTGCACCTGTGTGTGAAACCACGATTTCAAACATCTGCTTGGAATTGCACAAGGGTCCTATGATTCGGATCATCAAAAACCCTGAAGAATCCTGAGCGGCACGCGATCGAAATGTCATCATCACGGCGGCGGGCCTGACGGTAAATTCATGAAGTCAGATGAAGATGCGACATGAAAAAAAACAAAAATCCCATGACCAAAGATGGGAAGGATGACATGAAAACAAAAATCCTATAACATCCCTATTGGTGGGAAGGATGACATGAACAAAGATGGGAAGGATGACACCTATAACATGTTGAAAATTGTTGTTTGAACCACCTATAACATCCTATAACCAAAGACATGAGCCCGGAAAATCCATCATGGGATGGAAAAAAAAACATGGAAACTACCAGCCAGATTTCGAGTGGTGTTTTTTTTTTGAGCGTCTTAAAACAAAATGGGAATAGTACATGGCGTAGTGGTTCTCCAAATTCTGTTTCAAGTACGTTCCAAATGCTTCTCCGTATAGGTGCAGATTGGAAAATATGAACCCTAAACCCTAGGGAAATGATCGCATGATCGCCAGTGGGGCCACTGGATGTTTCAACCGTGTCTCAGACTGGTTCCATTCTAGAAATCTATAGAACAATATTACCCTCTGGTAATGACTAACATAGCGAACTGGAAAGATCCACCATGCTATTAATGGGAAAATCCATAATAAATGGTCATTTTCAATAGCTATGTTAAATTACCAGAGGGTATAGAATATTATAGAACATCTATCATGATTTGTGGCTGAACCATGACCTTCAGCATTCACCCAGAATGTATGCTGTTATCTAAATATAATTCGTCCTTTTAGTCCATCATTTTACGTGCATTTATATACGGAAGTTTCCTAAGCCTTTCCTAAGTCATGGTGACTTGGGGATCCTTCATTTTAGGAAACTTTTTATATGTGTCTATTTCATGGTGTATAATTCAACCAAAATCAACGGATAAGTGGATATAGGGCAAGTGATTGGGTACCCCAATTTTACTAGATGCTTAATAAGTTTAATACTAACTTTCATCCATTTCAATCTCTGGTCCCTTCTCGAGCTTCAATGGTTTGACTCATCCCCAGGTACCAGTCTCAGCGCCGCGTTGAAAAACATGATTTTGCCAACTCACTGCAACCAGAAGCTGCCAAAGCTTCGCCCGGAGCGCTTGCCTAACCAATCGCCAGGTTGAGGTGAGGGGACCAGATTTGTTTCTTGTTTTCAATATTTTTTTAATATTAAAGATGTATTAGCCATCCAAATTTAGAGGTACCTAATGACTTCACCCAGATCCAGGTGGTGATGTATTTGCCAATGTTTGGTGGCTTTATCCTTTTTTGAATCCTCATTGTTTTGTTGCTGAAATATTGGTGAGATCCCAATTTCGGCCATTGAAATCCCTGAAGTATCGCATATGACATATTTATATGTTTTGATTATATGTGTAGACTTTGCCCATGACATCTCCTTTTTTGTTGGATTAGACTCCCTATTCTTGGTCACTGCTAACTTAGTCACAAACGACACCCACACACAAGAACGCCTACGCTCTGTCAATTGTAATGACGGCAACTTTTGTCAAACCAAGCAGAAAGGTCTTATCTTATCCTGCACACCTTGCTCAACTACATGTGAAGCCGAAGGCTTGCCGCTTGGGGCAAGTACTCACAACAGGCTCTCACAACTAGCGGAATGAATCCCAAGCATTGAGCGAGCAGCCTTGCGAAAGGCATCTGTTGGAAGGAGCTTCATGCTGGCTCACCCCAACATGCTTCTCCACTTTGCCTGCGAGAGGCTTCTGTCCAGCTCGCAAACTCAAGGCATAGCGGCATAGCGCCAAGCAAGGGACTTGATCCCTGCGGCTGCCTGCAATACAGAACCTTGGTTCGGCAGGTGGCAAGCTTGGGCAGCAGGGCCTGCAACTCGTTCAGAAGTTGCTTTGCCTGGCAATGTTGGTGCAAGACAGTTCACCCAAGCTACGTACAACAACCACTGCCTCTGGGTCATAGACAGTACCACTGTAGAGAAATTGATTGCGCCAGGAGATGCTGCTTCATTGCAGCCCAAGGCATATACAGTAGAGCCACCCACAGCTCGGCTCATGTTTTCTTGTTTGATCTGCCCGTTTCCGCTGCGCTGCGATCAGGCTCTTCCAATCTGGCAACAGCTGACACGCCAATTTAATCCCAAGGTTTGGCTACATGGACTCCGTTCTTCTGGCACTGGGATCCAAACAACCAAAACGGCAACAGTCACAGCCATAGCACAAGGTTGCAAAAGCCAACTTCGCACTTGACTACTTAAGGCTTGCTCATCTACAAGGTTTGCCAACCGGATCACTAGCACCGCTGGAAGACAAAACCACAGACTCCTCGGGAGCACAGAACATATCGTCTGTAACAGCCATGTGCCACTGGATAACACTTCTTTCCGAACCCGCGCGCGCCAAGTCAGCCATTCATGCGGTGCCACTGTTCCGCCCAAGCCACTTGTCGTGCAACTGCTACTTCCAGCAGAACCAGAAAAGTCCATGCCACAGTGCATGCAACAGCTGCAGAGCCACTAGTGAAACCATGGCGCGGATAGGTCAGGTGGATCAGGTCCGTTGAGTAAACACCACTCCGTTCGGTGGTACCGACGGAGTTCAGGGATCGATCCTCAGCAATGATATCCTTCGGAGAGATTGGATAAACTGATAACTTGCGATATTGGTTCATCTGTTACTGGTTGGTGGTTTATACCTACCCCTCTGAAAAATCATGGAGTTCGTCAGTTGGGATTATGACATTCCCAATATATGGAAAGTCATAAAATTCAATGGTTCCAAAGCACCAACCAGGTTAAACAATGGTCAAATCACCTACATCTCCTAGCAATGCTTGGCTAAAGCCCAATGTCCCCTTTTTTCCCAGTGACCCACATCATAAAACATATCCGGCTGAATTTTCACACCCGCATCTCTGGCTGAATTACCCGGCCGGGTAAACGTTAACAAAAAACTATGGAAAGATCCACCATGTTTGATGGGTAAATCAACTATTTCTATGTGCCATTTTCAGTAGCAAACTGTAAACGTTTACCAGAGGGTATCATGCTTTACCCACCTGAAATATCCATTATGATAAAATGGCCATTTGGAGGTGCCTCTGCCCGGTCTCTACCCTTTTCCGTGAATCAGTGAGATCGCAATTCCAGATACATCAGACATCAACAATGTCCTTGGTAAAAATAGAGGGGCCGGGAGCTGGTATACCATCTATCATCAAACAAACCTGTTGTTAAAGGGGTAAACACACCCCTCTATTAATCAACCAACCAATGGGAAAAGGACATCTAAGGTGCATTGATTTCTTTAATCCTCATGGCTTCGGTGGTTCATATCCCCATGAAATATCCCCACTATAGTTGATTTATGGAATCCAAATAATCCAAATATTTTGGCTTGTTTCCCCAACTATTCATTGGTTAAATGCCGAGCGTGGCAGGTAGATCCCTATATTATTCTATATAAAATATACTTACTAATATAGCATATCTTATCATGTTATCATGTGTCACATACTATAGGTCATGTTCATATTATCATTCGTATACAGTAGTTGGTGTTTTTTACATCACCATCTCATCACCCAATAATGTCCTTTTGGTAAAAATAGAGGGGCCGGTTTGGTATACCATCTATCATCAAACAAACCTGTTGTTAAAGGGGTTTCTTCAAACCCCTCTTTTTTCATCAACCAATGTCAACCAATGGGAAATGGACATCTATGGTTAAGTTCTTTTTTTGAGATTAGATATATCCACATTATATCCACTAGTAGCATTTCTACATCACCATCCCATCACCTCTCATCAGCTGCTGAAAAATTTCCCAGCGATCCACCCTGTTTGCCGAAGCGAGGGAAGATGATCCGCAGGGGCTGCGAGCGATCCAGCCGTTGCCACAGGTTGCCTTTGCCTTTCCCCAGGCCTAGCGTTTCGGCGTTTCGGTGCTACACGGAGACCATTGGTAAACCTTGAAGGATCACTTTGAAATATATGAAGTACTTAAACTTATATACATGACCTTGTCTTATATGGACTTGGGTTTTTCCCATGGTTGATTGTTGGGTATTTCGCATTGAATGCAGCAGTATTTTCAAGTTCAAGCATGTTCTCTGGCAAATGTTCAAGGCGAAAATGGGTTGGACTTGCCTGAATGATGCAGCAACATGCAGCATCATCAATGGATATCAATGGCATCTTTAACGCATGATCATCCTCCTCTTCATTGACGATGTCATCATCATTGGGTTGGTTTCAGAAAAACTCTACATACAAGAAACCCTGATCGCTTTGATGGTAAAGACCATGCCTTCCTGTAGCATTTCCCTTTCGCCGATCCATTGACGGCACCATCTTATCGCGCTTGCGTTGCTGTGGACATCACTTTCTACTTGAACCCCCCTGCTCTTCTTCCACGTCTTTCGGTACCTGGTTGGTGGTTGAGCCTACCCCTCTGAAAAATATGAAAGTCAAAATGGGAGTATGATTCCCAATATACCATCTGGTTATTTAACATAGCCATGGAAAATCACCATTTTTAATAGGTAAACCATCTATTTCAATGGGCCATCTATACCATGGCTATGTTCTATAGTCATAACCAGATAGTATATGGAAAGTCATAAAAGTCATGTTCCAAAGCACCAACCAGGTACTCATTTGGGATCTCACCCCGAATCTTCGAAACAAGCGAGCTCTGACCCACTTTGTTTTCTCATGCTGAAATTCCCGGGCTCTCCAACCTGTGACAACAGGTTGAAGATTCTCGAACCCAAATAGGCTACTCCGAAGCCAAAGATTGTTTCATTTCCACCCATTTCCGGCTAGACCCCACCATCCTGCCTGTAGTGACCCAGCTAGAACGTTCGTCACAATAAATCCTGACCAATTCACATATTCCAACCCCCTGGTACATGGGTTACATGGGCTATTATTCCTTACGATCCCTATTACTGGATTGGTGACCATCCCCCAATTCTTGATCATTGCAGAAAATACAGATGGACAGTGACAAAAAAAATCAAACCATCTTTTATTGATAGTTGAGACCATATGCCATAATTGATAGTTACTGAATGTTACTGGTTTCTTTAATTTTCTATATCAAATTCATATCATTGGCCAGTAAACATCACGGGATGTCGGGATGTCAGATCAAGTGATCAAGCAGGAAACCAAATTCCAGGGTTCCTAACCACCACGGACCGAGATCAACATGTTTCGTGATGCAAGGGGGCCCTCCAGTTATGTTTAAGTTAGTCTTTTAATTTGCTACCTATAGTTACAATATATATATATATATATATATTTGCCATAAACTATACAATGAAGGCCCCCCAGTTATAAGTTGGTTTATAAATCCCATTGACTATAGTTATAAGTGTATCATAAAGCTATCGTGTGGGGGCCCCACATTGCAACTATTGGAGTTACAACCCAACTTACCATGTTGGGGCCCACCCAAGGTGGAATTTAAGCAAAATCATGTTCCAAAGCGGTCGTTTTTTTCGACATCCCCGGCCGTCCTGTTGCATGCAAAGAGCTGAGGTAAAACCTAGCAAGTCGTGCAGGGTTGGTTCGAACACTGAACATGACTCACTGAAGATTTCACCATCTAAAAGTGGGATCTGAACTGAACAACTAAAATGCATCAACAGTCGGAGATTATCGCACACACACACACACCTCAAGTCGGGATCAAACTAGCCATCAATAAATTGGAATGAACCAACAACACCTTTGTGATCGAACCGTACTAAATAGGGATGAGGCTACTCTGCCGACCCCGGTCGACAGCAAGGGGAGCGCGTCAGGGCAGAGGGGTTGTGAGCGCACCACAACCACAAATCACCACACCGCAACCACACCACAACCACAAATCACAACGACACCACAACAACAACAACAGCAGGTCAGGAAGAATAAATTTCGTGAGGAAGCTGGCGTTTCCCGGTTGAGGAGATGCGTTTGTGACTTTCGGCGCTGCTTGGCATGCTGTTTTCCTGGTGGGGGGATGTTTTTTCTTCTGATCAGCGTCCTTATATATATATATAAGTTTTATTGGATGGGGGTTGGTTTATTCCTACCTTTTTTTTCTATATATATATATACTACATATATATATATACACATGTACGTGTCAGAGGACATTTTTTCGGGACTTGTTCAATGCCGCTGGGTGCTCCTTTGCCATGGTGTTCTCCTCCATTCCGCCAAGACTTTGATTCGGTAAACTAGGATTTTGTTTGGGGATACCATGGGGATGTCTAGGGATTTATAGGGGATATCTATCATTAATATGGATAAATATGGATAATAGCCTCTGGTAATGACTAACAGTTTGCAAACTTGAAAATGGCCCAGTTATAGTTGATTTACCCATTGATAGCATAGTGATTTTCTAGTTCGCTATGTCAGTTTACCAGAGGCTACACGTTGGTTAAGAACGGAATTCCCCGTTCTTGGATTATGTCCTCACCCATATTTTTTTTGGGGTAGCTTTTCATACAGCCCAGGGGTGGATCGCAGCTACCCACTGCAGTCGCACGTCGCATTTCCGGAGCTCCGGCCTGACTCAAACTGCCGGGAGTGAGCAACTGCTCCTGCGCATATTGCTGAGGAATGCTCTCCAACAGCCCCACATAGTCCTGCCAATCGTGCAACGATCACCAAACGATCCAACGATCCACGGGATTTTTCTGGCGCAGAAAGTCATGGCGGTTTTAAGTTGGACAGTTTTTTGGACACTGAAAAACAGCAGGTTTATGAACCAAGATATGGGGAAACCTAGTTTTATGGGTCCAAGATGGGTCCAAGCAATCCTCAATTGAATGATGCTTTGTCGAAAGGCTGTTGATTTGGAATGTGCTAGCGACCGGACAGCGTCCTTAAGGTACTCGATGAAAGATGTGCTCTGCCGAGTGAGGTTTGTCAAATCAAAGTCACCACCTGAGACGGTGAGTAAGTAGAAACCAGAAATCTGCATTTGCATCACAGTGAGCAAGTCGTTCATTCCCATGTGCATATGTATATATACATATATATTATATTATGTCTATATATATATGTGTATACACACGTATGCATATATCTATGTGTATATATATAATTATATATGTGATATGTATCTGTATAATATATATATAAGTGTATGTGTATAATTGTGTATATATATATATATACAGTATATGAATATGGTATAACTGCAGCTTTTTGCGGACTTGGCAACCCGAATTAGCACGCCCAGACAAGGGACGGGGAGCAGAACCACACCAGAGTTCTCCAAAGGCTGCTGCGCTTTCAGTCTGGCGGATGGAGTTTCTGGCATGAGATTAGTACAGTTTGGGCCCTTCTAGTTATAAGTAATATATATATATATATACGTATACATATATATAAAGTATGGATATATTTGCCATAAATATGAAGTAGATGGTTTGTAAGCCCCATGATGTGTAGATATATCAAATGATATAGATCATGATACATCTACTGTAAAGATCTATAAACATCTATAAACCCAAGTGATTGGAGGGGACTTTGTAGGCCAATCATGGCCAAAAAAACCAATACCTTGCCAGAAAACTTGAAAACTTAGCTGGTGAATGCTGGTTTAAATGGTTATTAATGGTGATTAAATGATGGTTTTAAATGGTTACTAATGGTTTAAAATTGTTATTAATGGTTTTTAATGGTGATTAATTAATGGTTTTTAATGCTTATAATATCTTGATGAATGCTGGTTATTATACGTTTCATCTATAAAAACTCAAGCCAGTTACTCAACTAAGAGTTAACTCAGAGATCGGATAAGATATACATGCATATTGGGATAATATATCGGATTCCAGTGTTTTTCTGTGGTTTTTCAAACTCCTGAAAAAAAAACATGGTATTGCATGGTATTGCATGGTATTGCAGATCATCTTGGGGCCAGCCCATAACACGCTTGGAATTTGACCTAGCCAGAAAAGGAATGACCTAGGACCTATAGCTTTGATGGCTAATTACTATTAATTACTCATATTTCACCGTCATTTCTGACACTTCTCCTCTAGCGAGGGATCAGGCTGTGGCTGTCATCACTGCACTTCGCTTTCGAGGAAGAAACTGCAAGAAACTGTCACGGATACCCTCTGGTGATCCAGCTTGGCAATTGGACATCCATTTTGGATTCGTTTTTCGGAAACTCATCTGCATTTCACAATGAATTGATCATCTGCAAAACATTTCTGGAAAGTGACTGGAAAGTGAATCATCCCGTCATCCCTGTCATCCCATCTCCCTGTTGAGACCACACCCTCTTCGTACAGTAAATGGTCCTATTTAATGGTGGTTTAATGGTGGTTTAATGGGATTTAGTGGGATTTACTGGTAATTTCATGGGATTTTTCCTCTGGTAGACGTTTACATAACGAACTGAAAAAAATCCACTATGCTATTATAGCTGGGTAAATCAACGAACTTTCGACTGGGCCATTTTCAAGTTTGCAAACTGTAAACGTTTACCAGAGGGTAAATCCCATTAAATTACCAGTAAATCGCACTAAATCCCATTAAACCACCATTAAACCACCAGTAAACCACCATTTTTTCACCATGGCGAAGCCATCGCCGCCTCCTGCACTCGCAGACACGTGAGGGCGCCCTGATGCGAAACGGATCCCAAAAAAAAGAAGTGCAAGGCCAAGGGGTGCAAATGGGCGATTGATATCGTTGTTTAATGACATTGGTAGTGATTAATGGTTATTAATAGTGATTGATAGTGATTAATGGTGATAAATAGTAGAGTGTTTAATGAAAATTCTGAATAGCATTACTGGTTGGTGGTATACCTACCCCTCTGAAAAATATATAAAAATATGAGTTCGTCAGTTGGGGTTACTATTCCCAATATGAAAAGTCATAAATAAAAAAAATGTTCCAAACCACCAAGCAGATTAGGTGTACAATGATATTTATCTGCCCCCTTTGCGGCTATCATTTATGGGATGGAAGCAACCCTGACGGTTGGCTTGGCAAAGCGTTTTCTATATAGTGGGCTATGACCATAAGTCAAATTATGATGGCAACATACCTGGGCCGATTAAACTTTTATTAAACCCAACCCTTGGTGAAACAACCAGGAGCTTTGAGTGTCCATGAGGCCTGAAACTTCCTCATCCTTCACTGAACCGAACTAAGGATAACTCAAGAGAGTTTTACTGTACTCATCTGAAGTCAAGATTTCAAAAAATCACTCACAAAACCGCCCATGTTGGAGTGGTGTTTTCGTACCAACCATCATTCACCATCGCCGAGCGGTCATTTCACAGCATCAGCTTGGCGGGTACTTGGTAGTTCGATGATATTTTCAATGGATTGGTTTAAGGGAAAATTGGAACCGGAAAGCCCCATAATGGGAAAATCTACGGTTTCCATTAATCCATGAAATTTAGAAATCCATTACCAAATCTGGTAATCCATTAATTTACAGGAAAGCCCCATAATGGGAAAATCTATGGTTTCCTGTAGATTTTCCCCAACAAAACCAATCCATTGATATTTACCAAAATCTTCCAAATCTCCAATTGTTTTACCGTTCTTTTTGGTTTCTTTACAGATACCCTCTAGTTATGATGAGCAGTTCGCCATGGAAGCCAGCCATGGCCCTAATCGAAAGTTCGATGGTTTACCGAACTTAATAGCATGGTGGATCTTTCCATGGCGAACTGGCAATGTCATAACCAGATGGTATATGTCCCATTATATCCCCTATAAATCCCCATAAATCCCATTAAATCACCATAAATCACCATTAAATCCCAACAGTCATAACCAGATGGTACACAATTTCTGGCCCAGGACTTTGTCTAAAAATAGGATGCCCATAAATCCACGGGTGAAACTCCCTATGTTTCCCTATTGAAATTTTGGCGCCTTAAATTCCACACTGATTTCAGACACACCCAGTGACATCAGATCCGTGGTGTATCCCCTATCTTCCCATGATTCCTATGAATTCTTGGTTACACCCACTTGATCACTTGCTATTGAAAAAAAACAGATTTCTGGATTTTCACAACGCACCTCACGCGAAGAAGCGATGGGTATCCACCCTGTGCTCGCTATGCTCTGAGCCTTCGGAACGCGCGGGCCGAAAGGCTCGAATCTCAGTTAGTAAGTGGCTTACAAACCCAGTTGCAAGTATGGTAATTAAGTAGAGTTAGTCCAGGTATGATTGGGGTTATAACCCACTTGCTAACTGGGTAGTTCGCCACCAAGTAGCAATTCGTCAATTTTGCGTTTTTTCTGAAGTTCGTTTGTTCCATTTTGAAAAAGGACTTGATATACAGTCAATGAAGTTAAAATGAATAAATGAACAAGCATGAACGTTGAAAAAGGAATCAATGAACATTGTGAACATGAGAAAAATGATGGGAGATCAGCCTGTCTCAAGCATGTTGCATCTCTGGATCAAGTCGTTGAGTAGCCAGTAGCCTGTATTGCTTAGTGACTGGACACGCGGCTTATGACTTCAAACGACTACCCATTTGGAGGCCCAAGTTACCTGCGAAAAATCATCCCCAAACCCACTGGCTGCCCTCCAAGCCAGTAGAACAAATACTAATTCATCATCCTGAATAACAATACATCTGTTAGATAAATCATTGTCCGCATTGCCCAATCAAACCACCTTAGAAGAGAGTCCCAAAATAAGGTCTACCAGGAATGGTACCCCTAGGTAAGTCGGTGGGTTTTTAAAACTATCTAACCGCTGATATATCTATGTATGTATATATATATATGTATATCTAAATATCTATATGTTTATATTATATATATAGTATACAGTATAGTTATTTATTTAACTTTTATTTGGTCAATTATATTGTTTATAACACACTTGCATTACAACCCCCAAGCCACCCCTGCCTTTTGTAGCATCTCCTCTGCACAGAGCAGGCGCGCCACTCGGAAGGCCAAGGCCCCCGGCTGTGCTTCGGCAAACCAAAAGGCCTGGAAAACGTGGATTTGCTGAAGGAAAATCTAAAAAAAAACATGGGACAATATAGGAAAATCTAAGAAAAATATACGAAAACTATAGGAAAAAGTCAGAAAATCACATGATTAGCCCATACTTTCTCTTGATTTAACCAACAATAGTGAGCCCTGACCTGATCATATCCAAGCTATTTGTTTCAACATATTAAGGGTCGTATAACATGGAAAAATTGGGTACTGAATAGAAATGCATTTTGATGGCAGTTGATATGGGATTAACCATGGAGGAAGTGAATGTTTATGATACGTATAGTATATAAGTTGAATCATGATTTATTTATATATATATACACATATACATATATATATATATACATATATATATATATACATATATATATACATATATACATATACATTATAATGAGATATGCTTTCTTGAAAATGGGGTTGGAAAATCCAATATATTACAATGTTCTCAAAAAAATAAAACGCTGGCTGTTTTTTCTGACCCTGTCTCTGTCTTTCCCAGTAAGTCAGATGAAACTGTTTCAATTCGCATTCCCTGGTACTTCAACAAAGCTATTGAAATTGGTCCATTCAATCATAGATCATAGATAATTACAGAATAGAGAGTCTTATAGATGAGTTGCCTACTATTTCAATCTATTCTGGTTGGTGGTTGACCTACCCCTCTGAAAAATCATGGACTTCGTCAGTTGGGATGGGATGATGACATTCCCAATATATGGAAAGTCATAAAATTCCATGGTTCCAAATCACCAACCAGAATATATATATATTATCATATATCATATATCCCATCAAATATCCCTACTATGGTTGGCTATAAATCCATATAAATCCCATGTATTGTGGAAAGTCATAAAAATCCATGGTTCCAAACCACCAACCAGTATTTCAATGGTGATATTGGTTTTGGCACACAGTTGATCACCTGAGAGTCACAAAAAACCCAAACAACGACCTCCACTTCGAAACCATCACACCATCGTAAAAACTCGGCAAAGTCCTGCAGGGGTGCAGAGGGAAATTGTACCAGGGAAATTGTGCATTTCGCATGATTTTGCTTCAAAACGAGGTTGATTCGCAATTCATAAAGCCCCAGTCTATGAAGTCTCGGGGTTGTTTGTATGGGTATTGCACCAATTGGTTGTCAATCACACTTTGGGGTTGCACTCTAATAATGAATCGACCAGAGTTTACTCATCTGGGATTGCCACTACGGAACATCCAAAGAACAATAGAACAACTTCGGGTTATGTCAAGACTTCAAGCGCAACGTTTCTTTCATGTGCAGCGCAAATTGCTCGAATCTTCCAAATTGCCAAACTACATTAGTCTGACCACATCTGAATCTTCAAAATTACCACATCCAAATTGCCAAACAAATTACCGCATCTGACCACGTTTGTCTTTGCTGGAAAACATGGGATGGTCAATTTCGCAGGTGTCGAAATGTCCTGACGTTTTTTCTCTTACCCTCTGGTTATTTAACGTAGCTATATTAAGTTCGGTAAACCATCTATTTCTATGGGCCATGGTTTCCATGGCTATGTTAAATAACCAGAGGGCCTTAACATCTTTAACTTCATCTTACCATTCCTAAGATGTTAGCTGGTCAACTTCAAACGTCAAAACCCTCAAGAAATCCCCCAAAATCCCAAGTGTCCCAATAAATCCATATTCATCAAAATCCATTTAAAAAATCCATAGAAATTCAACCAGAAACCTACAAATCCCTTGAAAATCACATAAAAATCATAGGAATCCCCCAAAAAAATCCACCCAAAATCCACCCCAAAAAGCGAGATTTCTCAATCTCCCTTCCCGCCTCTGGCAACGGCGCCTCTAGGCGCTGCTCCAAGCGATGCAGTTTCGCCTCATTGAGACGCTGACGCTGTCGCAAGGCCAGAGAAACCGCGGGGGACCAGAGCTGCCAGAAGCCTCGGCGAAGGCGAAGAATCTTAAATGGATTTTGATGAATATGGATTTGTTGGGACACTTGGGATTTTGGGGGGATTTTTTGAGGATTTTGACGTTTGAAGTTGACCAGCTAACATCTTAGGAATGGTAAGATGAAGTTAAAGATGTTAAGGCCCTCTGGTTATGACTAACATAGCCATGGAAACCATGGCCCATAGAAATAGATGGTTTACCAAACTTAAAAATGGTGATTCTCTATAGCTATGTTAAATAACCAGATGGTACTATTCATTGACATTCTATTACAATCCTATTATTACTACATCCTGAGAATAGTATCAACATTTAATATTAATGTTCTATAATACTACATAACTAGAGTATACTATCCTGATATATCCTGATATAGTATTATGATAGTAATATAATAGTAATATCAAATAGTATTCCATGGTATTAAAATAGTAAATAATATAGGATGATGATAGTATAATAGTATTAGAATGATAGGGATGTAGTACACTATAAATATATATATATATGCTACAAGGATATTATTGTGATAATGGGGATATTAATAGTGGTATATATGTGGATATTAAGAAATAAAATGGTATTATAATATATATATATACATTGGTATCATTGTTATTTAATGATTAGAATAATGATTATAATTATGATTATAGGGATGTATTACTATAATTATAAAGGTAGTAAAATAACAGTAGGATAATGATAATAGGGATGCGAATGATAATGATGTAAATAGTAGTATTGAAATACAACAATGCAGATAATGATAATAGTGCTATTGATACATCATGGTATGATTACAAAAACGATCAAAGGGATTGTATTATAACAGTGAAAATGATAATGATAACAGTATTATATAAAAAAAAGATGGTATTGATGATAACAGTTTTATCAATGGTACTGTAATATAAACATGACTATAAGACTAATGACAGTAATAGAATGATATTATACAATGATGAGTTATATATATATTATATGTATCATTATATATTTTTTAAAAAAAACATAATATGATACACTAATTGTCTGCTAGTCGTTAATGATAGTAGTGACAGCTCTGGTAGTTAATTTATCAAAAGTTATTGTCATTGGTAGTAATTAAGTGTTATTAAGAGCTAGCAGTAGTAGTATATTATCATTAGTTAACCAGAAATCATGCATTATACTAATGATAATAGTGGTATTCTTAATAGATCTATTATACTAGCACTAAGTGCTATTCAATAATGATAGTAAATGTGTATATAATAATGGTTAGTAGATGTTTTGATGATAGTATACCGACAGTATGATAGAATGTGTATCAGTTGTTAATACTTAATTTTCTATTATTAGTTAGATAACAAATGCTATGAGAATATTACGAAACTGTGAATTTATGCGTTATTGATACAATGATTGGGAATGGTGATATATATATATATATATATATATTTAATAAATGGTACGGTATAATGATAGTACAATAATGGTTAGTAGTTGTTATAATGATAGTACACTAAAAGTTATGACAATGATAGCTAATCTGAACGAATTGCAGCGAGATGCTTTAATACTTTAATGATACTTTAACTAGTGAGAATAATAGTAATTTATAGTTAAGAGTTAAGAAAGCAATTAGTCGATGTTTTTGAATGATAGTAGTTGTTAATACGACTGAATGATCATCAATTATTTGTTGTCATTATTAGTTGGGAATTCTATAAGTATCATCCGTAGTAGTACTTACACTAGTTAATCATTATAAGTCAAGAATAAGAATAATTTATTGATGAATGGCAAAACAATGTACAATCAAATTAACTATTGACTAATGGTATCATAATGCTGCTTTGCTAGAGTCGATAATAAGTAATAGCGAAAAGTAGCTAACTAGTTACCAATGGTGATGCTTAATGCTACTGAACTACAATAACAATATCAATAATACATAGTTAAGATAGAAAGTTATAATAAGTTAGAAATTAAGGATGACTAATACTTCATGATTAATGGTGAAATAAGTAGTTTACTTAGATTTTATGATGATCATACGAATAGTTTAAACTAATGGTGAAATACTCAAAGGAAGAATAACAGTAGATATAGGTACTTAATGTTATGAACTTTTAATATACTATGAGAATATTAGAAAATAGTAATGTTATTGTTATAGTGTACCATAGGAAAGTTCATATTAGGAATTATTTAAAATTGAAATTATCATAGTACTAGTGATGATGTTACTAATAGGATCACAAGAATAATGATTCTAATAATGCTGAAGTATTACTTGTACACTTATAGAATGGTCAAGCATTACTAAATATCACTAATTTTCAATAATAACAATAATGATTCCAGGATACGTGGATACGTTTAGTGATACGTTTAACGCAGCTAGTAGTGATCACTCATAGACCAGCATTGCGTAATATTCATAATGCTCAGGTAATAGTGACACTATGTGACACGAAAATTTGATACCTTCACTAAGCTATTTTCAAACCTGGGTCAATTATGTTATATTTCACTCACCCAGTATATCTTGCATTATCAAACGCGGCCATTTTTAAGGGGATGATGTCCCTCAAAAACCCCATGGGATTTCCAGGCGGATTTCACGACATGATCATCTGAGTCCATCAGAGCCGCTGATTTCAGCGGAGAATGGATTGGTTTAAGGGAAAATCCACAGGAAACCATAGATTTTCCCATGAAGATCATGGGGCTTTCCGGTTCCAATTTTCCCAAAAAAAACAATCCATTGATAAACACAGTTCTAAACAATATCTAATTCAGTTGAGATTTGAATAGAATCAATATTTATTAATATTCTTAGTTGTATATATATATATATGTATATATGTACATATACATATACAATAATAATATACATAATAATATATATATATATGGTAATATGGTGTGGTTAAAACAATGTCATAAACTACCCTCCGGTAAACTAACAGTTTGCTATTGAAAATGGCCATAGAAAGATTTGATTTTCCCGGCTAGAAAACGGTGATTTTCCAGAGTGATGTTAGTTTACCAGAGGGTACCCATTTGGGAATGGTTTATACCACCTATTTAAATGGTGGTGACTGGGGGATGGTTTATGGCATTGTTTTAACCACATTAATTATGAAGTATTGATTTTTAAATTCTACTACAATTCTACTTAATAATTATACTTAATAGATAGTTGAGAATCACTAGTCGCTTTGAAATAGTTGATCATCAAAAAAAGCAAAACCTCAGATGTTGACTGGATTAACCATGATGAACTCATGCGGAGCATAACAGAATATATACGAGTATATAATATATATATATATATAGAGATATCACCACTGGATTTTGAAAGTCACCATTTTTTGGGGTTTGACTGAGTTTTTTTCGGTACTTCTAACTCCATTGGTTAGTCATCGAAAAATCCCCATTCAATGGCCATCTGTCGAAGGTATACCCCATTTTCAGAGAGACCCATGGCCGTTCATACAAAGCCTATGGCCTATCTCCCCATTTGTTCAATGGGAATTTCAGGATCCAATACATGGAGTTACGTTAGTACCATATTTTTGGCAATATATTGGGGGGATATTCCCTGAAATTTAGGCCTGAAAAATCGGCCTTATAGATGGAATCGGTACCTCCAATCAATCGGTTCCTGAGTCATGGCCCTTGACAATATCTCACACTAGTATTTGGTTGAATCCTATCATTTCCATTATAAAATCCCATGCTATGATTATTTCCCATGATGATACAGTGGATGGAAGAAATCCTGCACCACCAAACGGATGTTTGAAACCCTATAAATAATGGGATGTTTACCATCTATCAACTGGTGCAGGATTTCGCAACCATCCACAGTACGTACCATCAAATTGTTTGTTATATTCCATTATTGGTTGATGGGTCATCTCCACTGCTCCAACACATCCGCGTTTCGCCACGCTGCCTGCGATGCGCCTCAACAATTGTAGCACCTGCGACAAACGCGCGTTCAGTTTATGGTTGGTAGTTGTGGATGTTACCCTCTGCTACACTAACATACCCAGTAGCTATGGAAAATCACCATATCTAAGTTCGGTAAACCATCTATTTCTATGAGCCATCTATACCATGGCTATGTCTGTTAGTCATCACCAGGTTGGGTAAATGCCAATTGTGCCGACCATTAAACCACCATTAAATCACCAGTAAATACTTATGTCAGTCATTACCAGCTACACGTGCCATGGTCAAGTTACATGCTCAAGTTCTCAGCGACCTGGTCATCCATCTGTGGGGAATCCAAGACCCCAGTCACTACTCGATGGCCCCGGAAATGTGGCAGGCGCCCCTAAGTATTTCGGGGAATAGCCTCTGGTCAAACATGGAAAGTGCTGGAAAATCCATGAAAATCCACCATCCACCATCATGTTGATGATACCCCTGACTATTGGATCTGACTTGTGAGCTGATTGAGTGTATTGTGCAACACCCGTGACGGATCCATGGTGCTGCTATATATATGGTAACATGGATCCCATCCATATACCCCAGTCATGTTAGCATATATATATATACCAGCACCATGGATCCGTCATGGGATACTTCAAAAAATTGCTATATCTTTGACGAAGATCTTCCCATGAAAACAACAAACCTTCGATTTCTGCACTGATCCCCTGCCGTGAAAACCCCACGCACGGAGACACGGGGGCCTGCCGCCTTACTTTGAAAGCTGGCCGGTAGCGTTGTAACAACTGACACTTGGCGGAGCCAGTGGAGTCCTGGAGCCGTGTTTCGGCCGAAAACAGTGACCCGGAGATAAAAAAAAGTGTAGCTGGGATTGCATCTATTGGGAAACAATTTGGCTAATATATATATATAGATATATATATAATTATATATATAATTATATATATATATGGTTATTATATAAATGTTGTTAATATATTGGGTACCCCAATTTCATTGCTACCAATTCTTCACAAATGCTAATTCTCTTTGGGCAAAATGGATTAGCGCGGACAATTCGGGCGTGTCCCCGAGAGTGATAGCTCGGCGTGAGCAGAGCTGATCACACAGACAAAGGGTCCAACAGACAGCTTTGTACACACATCACAGGGGGTAGGTGAGTTTGC
>Ga0126342_10008626_pt1 | contig 18272 bp, 20 predicted proteins | sample Cyp1metagenome_FD_92528 | JGI IMG/M metagenome (GOLD analysis project Ga0126342, IMG submission 92528) | Coral microbial communities from Lord Howe Island, Old Settlement Bay, Australia - Cyphastrea 1 metagenome | ecosystem: Host-associated > Invertebrates > Cnidaria > Coral ... | reverse complement strand
CTGGCTTACATCAAGGCTGCAGCTGAACGTAGTCCTTTGGACCTAGCACGTGAACGTGCCCAAGCAGAACAAAGTTCAGGTGAGAAGGTTGAACCTCCTCTTCCTCCACCAGATCAATCTCCGAGTGAGAATGAAGATGGGGAAGACTATGGCAAAGCTGAGGATCAGGTGGGGGGACAGGTGCAGATAGAATATGCCAGCATTGCTGGTTTTGGGATAGAATTTACATACGTATATAAAAATATGCATATATATATATATATATATATATTCATATTTATATGTATATTGCTACGTTTTATATGTATGTGCAAGATTTCAAGGTGAAGGTGTATATGTGTAATATAGAATCAGTGGTTGCGAGATGCAGATAGAATATGTCAGCATTGTTGGTTTTAGAACATACTTTATATATATGCTTGTATTTGCACACATACACATAAATAAATAAATGTATATATATATATGTATATATTTATGTTTATATACATGGTTTCAAGGTGAAGGTGAAACTGTATAACACAATCAGTTGGGGAGGGATGCAGATAGAATATGCCAGCATTGCTAGTTTTAGAACATACTTTATATATATATATATGCATGTATTTGCACACATACACATAAATAAATACATGTATATGTATATATAATATGTATATATATATATGTGTGTGTAAGTACGTTTATATACATGGTTTCAAGGTGAAGGTGAAACTGTATAACACAATCAGTTGGGGAGAGGTGCAGATAGAATATGCCAGCATTGCTGGTTTTAGAACATACTTTATATATATATGCATGTATTTGCACACATACACATAAAGAAATAAATGTATGTATATATATATATATATGTAAGTATGTTTATATACATTGTTTTCAAGGTGAGGGTGAAACTGTATAACACAATCAGTTGGGGAGGGATGCAGATAGAATATGCCAGCATTGCTGGTTTTAGAACATACTTTATATATATATGCATGTATTTGCACACATACATATAAAGAAATAAATGTATGTATATATATATGTAAGTACGTTTATATACATGGTTTCAAGGTGAAGGTGAAACTGTATAACACAATCAGTTGGGGAGGGATGCAGATAGAATATGTCAGCGTTTTTGTTTTAGTACAGAATTAATATGTATATATATATGCATATATATATGTCACGTTGTGTACAAGATTTCAGTATCGGGCGAAATTGTATAATCATCATTTGTGTGAAATTGCTTGTTTTTGTGAACGCATTCACCAAATTTTGAGATAAAAGTTCGCCAACATTGGTGGCAGGCTATGAAAGTTGAAAGCAAATTCATGACGGAGTACAAGAAGCACATTCGTGTGGATGTTACGCATTGCAAACGAAATTTCAATTTTCAATTGTATGGTTCCAGGGAAATGAGTCTACTGGCAGCAATTGAGTTTGAGAAGTATGCAAAGTCAGTCATGTATGACTTCGACTCTTATGGTCGGAAACCGGATAAGCGGAAGGTGGTGCTTGATGCGCATGGGTTGGGATCATACTACAACAAAAAAGCCATTCCAGTTCAGCGGAAAGCACTTACTGATGCACTTTCTACCGGTGAGTCTACCTTGATGGAAAAGGAAATTGTCGAGAATGTTTGGAAAAAGGTTGTTCCAAAAGAGATTTTGGAAAAGACATCCATTGGATTTTCAAAACACTCGGTAATGTTTACCGTTGAGTTCCATGGCAGCAAGCAGCAGCTGAAGCAACCGCTCAAGACTTTGCAGCTGGCAGTTGATTGGGCAAAGGGCTTGCATTGCGCAGACCAGGACTGACGGGCATGGCAGGTTGTATATATATATATATAGAGAGATATATAGGAAAACAAGCATCCGGAGTGCAGATTGAATATATTCTTGAGATGCCAGCGTTGCTGGCTACTAACTTTGTGAATGCACATACATATATATATTATGTTTGTACTTTGCTTCTTTGCTCAAGCCAAGTAGGTTGTGACATGCAGCACAAATCAAAACAAAGAAAACACCATGCAGCAACTAGACAGAAACAACAATAGTGTGCATACGTGTATATATATATATACATGTATATTTATATATATATATATACATATACATATATATATATATATACACATACACACATATATATACACATACACACATATATATATACATATATATATATATATATATATACAAATTTCAATACTGTTGTCGAGCGTACGGCCATGCAATGTGATGTGGGCAAGCGATGTGGTGGCCGCATACCAAGACCATTGCCCAAACCAAAGTTGAAGCGAAGTGGTGCATCTTCAAATGATACAGAGAACAAGTCTGAGCTTGACCGACTGATTGAACAAAATATGTTACTCGGGAATCAACAGCCTGCACATACTGCAGAAGTAGCTCTTACTATTTCAGATCTGGTTTGGAATGGGACACTAGAAGACTTCCTGCAGCCTATGCCTGACATGACACCATGCTCATCAAGCCGACCAGCTATTTCTAATTCAACCGAGACAATTGCTGCCACTGGTGATGAACAAGGTTGTGGAAACAAACAACATATGCTTGACAGGAAGCCGGTACCCTCAAGCCATTCAACATCGACATACCACCAGAACTTGTGTGCGTCTTCAGGTGTATCACCAAAAGCGGATATTTTTCAGCCTCAACCACCTATGGAGCAACTACAGAAGAGGATGAACTGGAACAAATGGGAGCCAGATAGCGCCAATGCAGAAGAAGTAAATGCTCGCCGGTTGAAGGATCTCAAGAATTTCCGAGAAATGAAACGGAAAAAACGGAGAGGACTTCATGTATAGATTGCAATGGCCAAAGCGTGGAAAAATGCTGATCAACAATGGGGGAAGATGGTCTTTTGACTTCAAACAAATCAAAATCAATGGCGAACATTGCAGATAGAATATGTTCTAGTGTGCCAGCATTGCTGGTTTATGTGTTTGAGTTTCTACGTTTATGTATACAATCTTGACACGCTCCTTGATTTGAATATGTTTATGTATCAGTTTCGATTTGCGTGCGCAAGCTGATAGTACGTGACCGGTGAGATAATGATGTGCGTACATTGTGCAGCTTTTGGTCGATGGAAAATCAAGGTAGTAGTTTTTCGGGAGAGCAGCTATGGATGTGCAAGACGTTTATTTGCTGGTTTTCTGGTTGCTGCCTGGATTGGTGATTGGTGTCCTCGGGACTTTGATGATTCAACGATTGACGAGCCAGTATGTGTCACCGAAGAAAGCAAAGGTAGATACAAAGATTACTGGATACTCCGAAAGGATGATGACATCAACATCGTTTTGGCACATGATATGTATTTGTCCAGCACTGGACGGGTACACAAAACACCACATTGCAGCAATATGAAAAGCTGGCAACGGGTGCAGGTATGTTCCAAATGCTTTAAGATTGCATGAGACTCGTTTCTGCTGCGCGTGCATAAAGAAGGTGTTGGTGTTGGTATGTTGTGTGTTGGGATGGCTTAGGGGATCAAATCTATCAATATATGATACCTTTTTTTTTAATGTATATATATATATTGTTTTTTTAAAAAAAACTTATTCATGGAGTGCAGATAGAATATATTTCTGTGCCAGCACTGGTGGCTACGTAACGATAAGCATACCAAGATGCGTGCGTATGTATATATATATATATATCACATGCATGCATGATAATGACACAACATAATCAGCTGCTGTCGTGTTCGGCAGGACGGTGCTCTGTCGCAATCTATTCACGACATCGCGGCAAAGGGCAAAGATGTTGCTGCGCAGGATGATGCATTGCAGGCACTGGCTGCTAGTCAACAGGGAGACCTTGAGGAGATTGCTGTAACAATGGGAAAATCATGCCAGGTTGCCGAGTTATCACAAAGTGAGGACGTGACACAATCCTTCCTACAAACAATGAAATTTGTGGGCCCTGAGAGCTTGCGTTCCTCAGCATATGCTTACAAGGGCTTGATTCACGAATTGATGGGACGAGCCAATGATCAAAACATAAGCAAAGTTGGTATCATGGCTGGTAAGGATGATGCAGTGATAGAAGTGTGTGTGGGAGATGATGTTTCGACAATCCTTTCCAGCGATGAAATGAACAACCATTGGAAGAAGTTGGGCTACGAAATCATGGGTCTTGTGGCTTGGAGTCATGGGTCTACTATTTCATCCAAATACGAGGAGGATATGGCAAAACTTGTGTCGATCAAAGACAAACCGTATTTGCTGATGGTTTGTTATGCGACAGGTGATCCTGACACTTGGGAGTTCAATCTGGGTGGTTCCGGTATGTTCACTATGGTTGACATGATGAACAAAAGCAAGAAAAGACGCAAAGATGTGGTGTACAAAGTATTTCCTATTGAGAAAGTTGGTGTCACTGTGCAAGACGAAGCAAAAGCATTGATCGCAAAGGCTGTGGGAAATCATGTGATGGAAAACATGAAGCAGGCATATTCCTCTTGCAAAGCTAGATACTTGAAACATAAGACTCCTCCAGATGGCTATTGTTTCTGGCATTGTATTCTAGCGGGTTTGGATGAGACCTACTTCCAAGTGAAACGGCATGCAAGTGGCTTCGCTATGAGTAATCGTAGGGAGCAGGCAGAAGCACAAGCAGCTAAAAATCTGATGTACTCTGGTGCTGGCGATGGCAATGCTGAAACTATGTTCGAGAACGGGTATGTTCAGCTTCAACAAATCAGTGAAATTCGCCGACAGCTTAACCTGGCTATTCGTGTCACTGTTGACGATGAGGCTGGTAGAGCAACGATGTACAAACATGTGTTATATATATACATATCTACATATATATATATATATGTGGTTTGTGAACAACTATATATATATATATGTGTGTTATCTGTAAACGGTGGTTTAAACATAGTCGTATATATATATACAATTATGTATATGCCAGAAGTTTGCAGATAGAATACATTTACATATACATATGTATATATATATAATTATATCGTGTATGTACTACATACATATACAATATATGTATATATATATATATATATATACAATCAAGATTTTTGATTAAATTCACATACGGTCATCCCTGAAGGCGTTTCAGAATGTGTGCGATTCTGGTGCGCTTGGGCCTAGTTTCCCACAGGATGCAATCCATGGTGTTCAGCGCAGCAAGCCTGATGTTCATCTCTACTACCAATGGTTGCTGCACATTGAATCAGGTGTAAAATACAGCCACTATGACTTGCTTGTAGAAGCGGACCCTACAGTTCCAGGTGACAGAATCATTGCGCTGCCATCACAGGCGAAGTTGTCAGAGTTTCATACGAGAAAGAATCAACTAGCAAGGTTTTTTGATTCAAAAACATACTTTGGTCGAGCATTCCAGCTTCCAAAGATGAAAGAGGGAAAGCTAGTTCCACAGGTAGATGAAGATTCATTTTTGCAGCCGGTGAATGCCAGCATGATGCAAAATCTTTTCGATACCAGAACGTATGAAGGCAAAGGTTACCAGTTTCCTGTTCTCAAGGGCAGATTACCTGGTACGTCAGACCTTACGCCAGAGAGCTTTCAGAAATTCTTCAACATACCTTTGAACGAACGGCCACAACCAAAGGCTACAGAGATTAGTTCTGCTGACAAACAGGTGCAGTTAGAATATGAATCTCAACCTCAGTCGCTCGAGGTTGCTTCAGTGTTGCATGATGCGTCGAGTTCCACCGTTCCAGTGGAAACGCAAGATCAACAAAGACAACATGATGCCTGCGAACACCAAGTCTCACAAGCCCAATCCCAACTTGCCGATGACAAACCAAATGTTTCCAATGGTGATACCGAACAGCTATGTGTTGCCCATAGTGATGTCACAGCTTTGGAAAATGCTACAAGCGTGGGTGAGTTGCAGTATGTCATGAAAGAAAAATGTATGGAAGAAATGTTATTCAAAATCTTCCAGCCAATTCTGGATGAACATGTGCAGCAAACTGCGCACAGCTCGCAAGATTCTGATGTGGAACCAACACAACCCCAAAAGCAACAATCAGCATCTCCAGTTGATTCAGAACAGACAGTGAGCAAAGATTGCAACCCACCACAGTGCCAAGTTCAATCGCCACCACCAGCACCCCAAGTTGATTCAGACGAGGTTGAGAGCAAAGATGGCAACTCACCACAGTGCCAAGTTCAATCCCAAAAGCCGCCATCAGCACCCCAAGCTTATTCAGAACAGAAAGTGAGCAAAGATGACAACCCACCACAGTGCCAAGTTCAAACACAGCCGTTGCCAGAGGACACGCATGACACTGTTGACAAGTGTTTTGCTTTGCGATTACCCAATGACATACTGAACCAGATGTTCCAGCTGGAAAATTCTTCGGTTGTCATGAAGTGGAAGCACAAGCTACAAGCTGGCAACACCAAAGTATGTTTTGTGAGCTCCGAGGGACGAACTATAGTTGTTGCCACAGCATCACTTTCTGGAATCGACACCATTTCTTCCATTGCTGATTTAAGAATCCATGCAGCATGCAAAGATGCAAGCAAACATGAAAAAGAACTATGGCGTTCCAGCTTGTTGCAAAACAAAAGCTTGTTTGTTTGGAACTTCCAAGACTTGAAGAATCTCAGTATTCCTTTGGAATTGCCTCTGTTCCGAGGGAGAAGCATATGGGTATCTCTGAGCGAACTGAAACCACATGTAGAGACACCAATTCCGGGTATGGATTTGCGTGAGACATGTGAGTTCTTCCTCAACCGATTGCCACCCAACGATTATGAGAAACTAGGAGATCGTCTTCGCGCACTTGATGGTTGTTCAATTTCAGTTGGCAGCACCTGTTCTGGTACAGACATTTGTGTTGGTATGATGAAGGCTACAATTGCAAAACTGAATGAAGTATTCAATGCATCTCGTCATCATTTAGTACATTTTGTAGCATCAGGTGTGTATATATATATACAAACGAAATTACTGGTGTCGTGATTGTTCGTTTGAAAATTGTTTCTTTCTGGTCAACATATGCAAAAGGTATCAAAAGGTTGCAGATAGAATATGGCATAAAACAGCCAGCATTGCTGGCTTTTTGCATTGCATACTATTGATATGTATATGTATAAATATACAAGCATGTTTACATATGGACATACATAACATGTGACTGTTTGTTCTTAACATAGCCAGCATTGCTGGCTTTCTACACTGCACACCTTTTGGTATATATATAGTGGTATTACCAGCTGGTTTTGTTAGTCGCTGATCTGAGGTGAATATCAGTGTTCGCCATGTCTTCAGTGTTGAAATCGATGCTACAAAACGAAGCTTCATCATGAAAGCACATACCAAGGAGGGTTGCACACCAAACTTTCATATGTTCGAAGACGTTGAACTATTCAAAAGTGGATCTGGTTTCTGCCATACATGCCAGTGCAAACATGGACCTCCATCAACAGTCGACTTGATCTTCGCGGGACCTTCATGCAAGAAGCTTTCACTTATGTTTGCAGATCGCAAAGAGTACTTTAACTGCTATGAAACTGGAGATGGATGCTCAGGTTTTACATACCGTCATGGAGTGTGTGACGCCATAAGCATGACCAATCCTGCAGTGTTATTCTTTGAGAACGTGTTGGGCGTAGCGGACTCGAAGGTTGTCAATGGGAAGAAATCTGTACCACCTATTCAGGCAACAAATGACAAAATAGTTTCTTATATGCATATATATATACATATGCATATATATACAGTATATACAGTATGGAGCCATGATATCGAATAAGTAAACATGAAGAAGAAATACAGACAAGTTCAAAACGAATACGTGCTTATATATATATATATTATATACATGCTGCTGCTTGCACACATACAATAGGTGAGGTGTTCGGTTCATGACATTTTCACTAAAAAAAGTATTTTTACATATATATTGAGATGGTTGGGAGTGCAGATAGAATATATGTCTGATCAGGTGATGAAGAATGATCTGGATATGCTTGGCTACGTGATGGAGTTCTGCAAGGTTGATGATACCAAAAACTACTTGCTACCATAAAGACGCAACAGGGTATATGCTACTGCTGATGTGGGGAACGGACAGAATGCTTGCGAGTATGAAAAGAACATGCTAAAGACTATGGAAGCACTGTCATCTGGTATTCTTATTCCAGTGGATACAATGATGGATCCTAATTTACCTGAAGAACCTTTGACAACTGAGAGACAAAAAGGACTACTGCAAAAGTCTATTGAGCATGCTTCGGAAAAATATGCTGGCAAGCATTTGTTCGTTGATGGTAGCACTTCAAGCGGCAGAATTCCCGAGTACTCACATGATGCGATGACATGCATCCGTCCATCTCATGGTATTTACAGTGCGAAATACAAAAGGTGGGTTACAGTTGAAGAAATGTGGAAAGCACAGGGTCTTTGGGTTTCGAATTTCGAAAATCCACAAGCTGTACGAGACATGCTGGCTACCAATCCCAAGGATGCACAAGATCTTTGTGGCAATGCATTTTCTGGTACTGCAGTGCAAGCCAAAGTGCTAGCATCTATGGTGCACAGTATGGGATGGGTGAACATTGCGAATGAAAAGAACCAGTACAAGAATGAATCTATTGTGGTGTCAGCATTGGATGCACTTCACCATGCACCTTCGAGTGAAAGCAATGATGTAGAACCTGGTTTCCAAACACCAACTGATTCAAAAAAAATGCAGTTTGAAAAGATCATTTTCAATGATTTCTACGCCAAGATCGGCTACTACGAGCGTATCCAAAGATTCTGGCTTGAAACCTGTGGTGGACCATCAGAAACCTGCAGAAAAAGGTGAAAAAGATCCTGACCCTGAACCTGCACCTCTGAAACGACAAAGGTATACAAAAAAAAACAAAACCCAGAGAATGCGATCAAATTGCAACAACTTCTGCAAATAGCATCAGCCGAGATGGATTGACAATTGCAAGCTACAAGCAACATGTTGAAGATCTTCGCGGCTCTGGCAAAAAACGGTCAGCAATAGTCAAGTCAACCGAAGAGCCAAATGCAAAGAAGAGAAAATACTCAACATCTGGAAAGACTGCGCGGAATGGAAAGAATGGTGTGATCAGCATCTTCAGGAAATTACAGCTTCTCAAGGTACATGGTTTGATCCAAAGAATTTTGTTTTCAAGGAATGTAGACTCGTATACATATACATATATATATAATTATGAATATAAAAATAATTTTGCTTTTACTAGATGTATACATATATATATATATATTGTTTTGTTTTTGATCACGGGATTGCAGTTAGAATATGTCAGTTCAGCCAGGAGTTCGAGGCACTCAAGGATGATGAATCAGTCAAGTTTCCGGAGCAGCACATGCTACGCACAATGCGTCGCAAAGAATGTTATCAAGGATGTTTTAGCAAATGGCAGAAGCAACGAATATTGTATGGTTGGGATGCCTTTGTGCAGGTGGCACCAACTTTGGCTAAAACAAAGAGCGAAATCCCTAATTCCTTTAGGAATGCCTTGAACGTCTCTGTCAAGAAGTGGAATGGCAGCAGGTTCAAGCGGGGGGATGGCTTACATACAATTCCTGACCCACTAGCACTTGCAACCGAAAGTATGTTGCTTGATGCAATGAGTACAGGACAGGAAATTGGGATGAACTTTGTGATGAAGACGATGAACTACATGGTGAGCCTGTGGAATGAGCATATGAAGGATATCCGTGATCACATTGAGCAGTTGGTGAAAAATCGAAGGGAAGCCGGTGATCATGTTGAGTCTTGCAGACCTATTGTTGGTATCAACAATGAGGAAATTTCTTGCGTTGACCCGGTAAAGAAGATGTTTGACACCCTTCAGTTCTGCAATATCCAAGATTCTCTTGAGGCAAGACAGTTACTCGTTTGTTTTTCATTTTATGTTTTTGATTTGCTGTGTGTATGTGCATGCATGCAGATAGAATATGGTTTAGTAAGCCAGCATTGCTGGTTTAGATGTATGATATATATATATATATATATATACACTTGCGCCTGCACGACTAAGGTTGTGTGTGTGGAGACTATCCAAGAGGCTAGGATTGAAGAATGCTATTGTGACCAAACAATCCAAACATCTGGCTTACTCACACCCATCGATGGAGGCTGTAAGAAAATACATACAGTTGATTACTGAGAGGAATGAAGTTGAACCACGCTTAGTCGCCAACTTTGATCAAGTGTGGAGTGTGCATTATGAGCCTCCCAAGTCTGTTTTGCACAAGGACGACAGCAAGCTTGGTCAGTTGGTTGACTCACCATTCCAGAGAAACAGATCGATTGGAAAAATCATTGATCAGCTAGAGGCTTTCATGGGTGTTTCCAGCAAAGCTAGCATGTCTTCAAGGGGAAGGAAAGTGTGTGAGCAAGTGGTTTTGGATGGCCCTGGTAGCATGAACCCTGTGGACTACAGCCGGAACGCACGAACTGTCACGACTTTATCGTGGCGAGATGGTGACATGGGACGTGCTTGGATTACTGTAGCACCTGGCTCAATGTCTGGATCTTAGATTATATATCTATTATTTTCTATTTACCACGAATGCTTTCGGGTGCAGATAGAATATGGTGTAGGCTATCTACTAATTAGCCAGCACTGCTGGTTGTAGAATCAATAAGTATATAGTATGTAACCATATATGTATATGTATACACACACATACGTTTTTCCTAAGGTCGGAGAAGACCGTGCAAGCTATGAACAAGGAACTCAGTGATACGCTGCAAATATCAACAGATCACTATGGACCATCCCACATGTGGACAGCTGAAACTTTGGGTTCTTACTTAAAGTTTTTAGCTGTAGAAATTAGAAACAAACGAAGAAAACTTGGCCTGACAGCGCATGCAAAAGCTATGGTGGTGATGGACAAAGCACCTCAACATTCATCCGTGAAAGGTTTGAAATTGACAACAACGTGCTGCTGCTGCATGGTGATTCGTTTCATGCAGTCGCTATACCAGCAGGCTTGGGTATGCAGATCGAATATGCCAAAATCATATATATATATATATACATATACACATATTCAAATTTATATATATATATAAATAGGTATATATATATATATGTGTGTGTGTTTAAACAATGGGTTTGGTTTGAAACATGTAGTATTTTAGTAGATTGAAAACACTTCATTCCTACTGGCCCTTGAGGCTGGGGTGCATGCGGAGGTCCTAACGACGGATTCCATCAATTTTTCCATGGTTTACGCAGAAGTGCAATGAGAATGGGGGCAGGTATGGGTGACAATGTCGAGTACCGGAAGCGACTGATGGATTGTTCCATCGCAGTGGATGGCAATTTCCGTTTTGAGTCACTTGGTGATACATAATGCATGCACATATATAAATAAATATATATATATGCTTTTTGTTTTCACATGAGTCGGCATCAATAAAATATATATACAATGTGCATGTAATTTGCAGATAGTGAGTACAACGTATATATATATACACATTACACACATATATATATATATTCTATCTGCACTTTTTGTGAGGCTTTCTCAAGAAGGATCACTTCGTTGTGATGCATGGGCTTTGGAGCAGCTTCGGCGGTATGAGAATGGAAAGCTGATCATGTGGAGTGGGATATCACGAGGTCATGTAACATTAGAGGAGATGACAGCATGGCATTTCAACAACGACATCAAGGAAGCGGAAGCTGCAATGTCACGGTTGAAAAAAGGAATGGCACAACTGTACAGCATTGATTCTGATATCATCCATGATCGACAACAAAAAGATTCTGAAGTTCATGATGCAGATGCAGATGCTCCATTGGAAGGAGAGACCGCCACTTTCTGGGCAATCCAAGCTCCCAACAATGAGAAAGCTGACCCGGTTCCTTTGCCATCGTGGTTCCAGCTTCCAATTGACAACCTCATCCTCACATGGAAGAAGGAGAATGGGATTTGGAACAAAAGATTCGAGAAACGATTGGAGCAAGGAAAAGCTCAGTTGGCACCGAAGCAAAAAGCAGCACATGAAGCATGGAAGAAGACACAGGAAAGGATCTTGGTACTTGACAAAAAGAAAGAGGCAATTGTGAAAAAAACCAGAGAAAAAAAGCCTAACGAATTTGAAGAAGACATGCTTGGCACTGGTAATTCATCCGTCGGAGGATCCAAGTGATTTGTGGATCAAAGCTGGCACAGGTCAGAAATGGGCATTGAAGCTACTACGTGGCAGTGTTCTCAATGATGCTCCTATACCAGAAGGCATGGATCATTTTGCAGGTGTGGGTTACAAACGAAATTGTTGCACGTGCATGCAAATATGTTAGACTATTTATATATATATATATACATAGTTTTACAATGCCAGCACTGCTGGCTATATATATATATACACATGTGTATGTATATATATATAAATATAAATCTGTTTATTTATATTATATATATAAAACATTTACGTGCATACAAAGGGTTTCCATATTCTATCTGCATGCAGGTGATCTATCAGTTGCTGGTGCTGCTGCAAAACCAATCGAAAAAGGCGACGACGATTCAGCATCCGAAGACCTTCAACCTGGACATCATGAATTCGAGGATCCAAACATGCTTTCAAATGTGTTTGGTTCTGGTGATGAATTAGATGAGGAGCTCGATCCAGACATTCACAATGGCTGGATGTTTGTTGACAGTGAGAGCGATGGCGACGAACCATCAGCCCCTGTTGCATGTGAGCACTCCAAAGTCACTCGAACAAGAATCTCAGAAGAGCGACCTGAGTTTCAGGAATTGGCAATGCTCGGTTTGGTTGAGAGACCATCTGGCTGCACAATTGGCATACATCCAGAAGCTATGGTTTGGAGAGCTTCCGCTTCTGGATGCTCACATCATGGGAGATCATTCACGGCATCATGTGGAAGAACGCCAAAGCAGGCGTTGTTGCGAGTGATTGAACTCATGCTTCTTGATCATTTGGAAAAAGAGCCACAGGATCGTCTGGCCAAGAAGCAGCTTGTTAGAGTACAAGAAGCCAGAGCAGCAGAACCAAAACACAAAAACTGATGCAGAATGTGGAGAAGATCACGATTCCTGAAATCTTTGTTTCGTGTGACGATGTACAGATTGACAATTTGAACCGGGGTAGGGGAAAATTATGCAAGAGCTGGGAAGGAAGTGGAGGGAACGTGTTTTCTGCTAAGGGCCTTTTATAAAAAAGGTTCAAAATGTTGCAGATAGAATATATTTGAAATCCAGGGTTCTGGAAGCCCACATTTTACATTTATAATTGTATATATATATATATATTATTCGCAATATATATTTGGAAGCCAGCGTTGCTGGTTGTGTATAAATATATATATATATGATACGGGTTCCACATGCAATATATGTATTTTGTTTAGAACATATATATATATATTTATACAGCAAATATATATATATATATACAGTAAATATGTATAGATTCAATTCAATCTAACATATTTTATATTCTATCTGTACTATATTCTATCTGCTGGTGGGAATTACTTTTTTTATAGATAAAATATTCTATCTGCAGACTAATTACTGGCACATATTCTATGTGTGGGAAATTTAGTATATATATATGTATATATAAGTTTAGATAGATAGATAGATAGATAGGTAGATAGATAGATAGATAGATAGATAAAGATAGATAGATAGATAGATAGATAGATAGATAGATAGATATATATATATAATATGTAAAAAAAAATATTTATCATACAATATAAGACTTCTGTAGGCGAATCGACAGTTGACTGTATATCGAACATACATTGCCCCACAGGTACAAGGATGGCAATGGCCTGGATCGAATTTGCGGAGATGTGGATTCGAAAGCTTCACAGCACTATCCACAGCGCTTTGGGCAAGCAGTGACCGAATGCTTCCTTCACAACTACCCTGAAGTTGTCGAAACCGTTCAAAAGACCAAGGACAAGCTGGAAAGCAATCGGCCGAAGAAAGAGGCAAAGGACCATGGCTGCAAAACTGTTAGAAGGAATATTGGAAAGATATTCACAGTTTATTGGTTTATCGGTTTATCGGTATTGGTTTATCGGTTTATCGGTGTACTGGTTATAGTGGTTTATCGGTTTATCGGTTTATCCTGGGTGCTTGTTATTGGCATGGGGGTTACCAGAAACAACCCTGCAAAGGACCCTGGATTTGTCAAGCTGGCTGACCTTCGCCAGGTAATTCGAGAACTGGCTGCATAGCATTATAGGCCATTCAAGCGATGCCTACATCCACCTAGGCCTGGCCAATCAAAACTCAAGGAAAATCCACGGTTTTGAAGATTCTGATGGTTTTTGATGGTTTTTGACCAGTTTTGAAAATTTCGATGAAAATTTGAAAAACCGATAAACCAATAAAAATCCAATAAAAAGCCGATAAAAACCGATAATTTTAATGGTTTATTGGGTCTCAAATTTTGTTCAGGATTTTTCTGGAATTTTCAAAAAAAAAGAGTTTTGATTGCAATTTATTGGGCTCAGAGCGATAAACCCCCGATATTTCAGGTTTGGGGTCAGAATCCAACTAAATTGCCACAAAATGCTATCTAAGTTCCGGTTGATTGGCATACAGGCTTGATTTGTTGGTGTGGGAGCTATATTCAAGGCTAATTCACTCCAATTCCTGCAAAAATTGCACACTACATGGAGCCCGAGCTGGAAAAAAGGAGTCCACACGTGGCACAGTTCACATGGGAAGGAGCTGTAAAAACTTGAGCAAAGAATAGTTTCAAATGTTTTTTAATGTTTTTGATAAGATGGATCAGTTGGAGTCTATCACATTCATACCTGATACCCACATTTCCGAGACCTGGCTCAGCTTTCCATAGAGAGTTAAAACATGCCTGTTTTGACCCGGTGTCGCTCAAAGACGTCTCAGATGGATGCCCTCAAGGCATCACCCAATCCTCGAAAGCTTAAGAAGGCTGCCCAAAAGGTGAAAGCAGACAGAAAGAAAAGTCTGAAAGCCGAAGAGCTGAAGACACCGCCTACCAAGTCCATCCTGAAGAAGAAGAAGAAGAAGAAGGACTTCTGACCATGGGGAACAAGCTTACTTTGGATTAAGCTGTTGCATGCCGAGGTTTATCAATTTAGGAGTTTATGTCCCATATACATGCAAGTAGGTCATTTCCCTGCCTTTGCTGTGCCCTATGTCCATCTACATACAAGCTCTTCCTAGACTCATTTTGGGCCAGGTGATCTCATATCTGCATTCCTCCCATCCCATATTGCAGGAGAATGGATCAAGTGAAAAGACTTCAAAGGATGCTACGAAGAGGAAGCTCAGCTTTGCAGGTGAGAGCAAAGTTCACCTCATCGAGCCTGAGAACAAGAAACCCACAGAGAAAGAGGACAAACCAGAGCCCACCATGAGTGACAGCGAAGCAGCCAAGATCATCCTGGAAATGACCAAGCTTATAGAAGTAACACCAGCTTCAGATAGCGAAAAGTCAGAGGAGGAAGCTGAAGATAGCAGCAGCTCAGAGGATGAAGACGAAGATGAAGTCGAAGATGAAAAAGACGAGCAGGAGGAAGAGTCGACAGAAGCTGAAGAAGACGATGACGAAACATCTGAGGAGAGAGACTCAGACGAAGAGGATGAAGACAATCAGATCGGAGAGGAGGACTCTGAGGATTCCGACCCTGAGAGCTCATCAGAGACATCATCAGCATCCGACACTGATGATGAAAAAGACGAGAAGAAGAAGGACGATGAGAAGAACCAGAAAAAGAAAGAAGGCCAGAAGAAGGATGCACAGGTGATGGAAGATCCGAAGAAGAAGGATGATGCAAGGAAGAAGAATAATGATGAGCAGAAGAAGCAGGATAATCAGAAGAATAATGATGAGCAGAAGAAAGATCAGAAGAAGAAGAATGATGAGCAGAAGAAAGAGGAACAGAAGAAGGAGGAAGAGAGAAAGAAAGGTGGAAGCAAGAAGGTGAGCGCCAAAAAGAAGAAGGAGGAACAGAAGGATGAAAAGAAGTCCAAGCACAAAAAGGGCAAGAAGACGGCAGAAGTGGACGAGGATGAGCCCCTTAGTTCGACAGAAGATGAGGAGCCCGAGGTGACAAAGATGAGAAGAAGGTATCAAAGCATGAGGCAGGTGCCAACGATGGCAAGAGTGAGAAGAAAGAAGAAACAAAGAAGGCCAAGAAAGACAAGGAGAACAAAGAGAAGGAGAAGGAGAAGAAAGATGACAAGAAACGACCTTCGACGGGGGCAACCGGACCAGCTGCGCATGTGAAGAAGACCAAGGAAGCAAAGGATGGCAGCTCAGCACCAGCAGCACCAGCAGCACCTTCAAGCAAGTTGGAAGCAGCTGAAGCAAAGCTGGGCAACACTGAGGGCAAGGAGTCCGACAAGGATTTGATCAACTCAAGCACTCACCACAAGGAGTACCTTCGTTACAAGCGATGGATCAAAAACGGAAAGCGGTTCCCAGTGGTGCTTGGGAGCCGACTAACTACGGAGGAAGGGAGGAACAACCTGTTTGTGGACTATGTGAAGTGTGGTGGGAACATTGATGAAATCATTGCCCGCCATGAGCAGTCCCTGACAGAGTCCCAGAAGAGCCAAGTGAAGTATGGATTTCGATCCGAAAAATGGTTGCAGGACCAATATGGGGATGACAAAGCAAAGAGAATCATGGCTAAAAAAGTTAGCCTTGGCTTGACCATTGCCGACCCAGAGGAACCTGAGGATTGCTTGTACTTCTGTTTGATTGACATCGACGTGAAGAACATCAACGAGTTCAAAAAGGTTACGTCTTTGGAAGCCAAGGGAATGATTAGCCCTGAGATGCTGACAGCTTTCACTGAGGCTGGTGGGGTGATGTATCCTACCAAGGTGAAGGGAGACATGTCTAGCCAGGCAGGGATGACAAAGGCCTTGCAGTTCATGAATATGCCCAGCTCCGATGGCAAGAGCAACAACAAGTCCAAGTCCAAGAAGGCGAGAGGAGCAAAGGAAACAACCGGAGACAAAGACCAGGTGAAAGCCGAGACTCCCCAGGACAAAGCAAAGAGCCTGATAACGAAGGTATTGAAAGATGCCAACGCGTGCAGGCAGGGGGTATCCAAAATGTCGCTTATTAGTTCCAGAAGAAGAGAAAGCAAAAAAGGGACTATTAGCCATGCTGCTTTTGAGTTTTTTGCCATTTCAAACCAATCAAGCAATATCCAAAAAGAATGCCAAATCACAAAAACACTTTGGGTTTATATTGTTCCCCTCCTATCGGCCCAGGGACATGGCATTTCGCCTCAAGCCCTTGGAGATGAGTGACCAGCTGATCCAACAACTCAAAGCGATTCAGAACCAGTTTGAGAAGCAAGCCCGGGTGTTGCAGGAGCTTGTGAACCAGGGAAAGCAAAAGATGAAGCACTATGCAGCAGCCATGGAGGAGGCCCCAAGAAATATGGAGAATGCTTTTGAACAGTTCAGTCCTGTAATCAAACTTCTGGGATAGTTTCAGACTTCTGGGATAGTTGGATATACATATATATATATTTATGTATGTTATGCATTTAAATATCATCGGGATAGATTGGGAATCGAAAAGGTTTTGAGTCCAACTTTAGATGCTTTTCAAACACCCAGTTTTAACGGTTTGGATTACCAACAAAGTGGGATTAGTTTTCAATGTTTGGTACGTTTGGGAAGGTTGATTGCACCCCCATGTTCCACACCAGTTTCTTTGAGAGTTTGGTCCATCTAAATTGTTTTTTGGTTTGAGCCCCCTGTCAAACCAGCTACATAGCTTAAAGGTGACCAAACTCAATGCCCTCCCAAAGGCTCCTAGATTGAAAAAATTCAACCGAGATTGAAAAAATCAATCTGAGATTGATTTTCTTCCAAAATCAATCGAAAATTCAATCTGGGAAGGCTTTTGGAAATCAATCGAAAAATCAATATTTTTCTGTCTTTTTAATTTCAAAACATGGATTCAAAATTCAACCGAAAATTCAACCGAAAATTCAATAGAGAAACCAATCTGGGACAACTGGTTTTGTTGCTTGAGGTGTTGTATGTGTTGCAATTTTGAATAGGCACCACACCACCTATTGCCTTTATCTCTGTCTATCTAGCCACTACACCCTAACTTTGTATGTATAGCTATCCAGCCACCACACTCCACCCTTGCATGTGGCTGTCCAGCCACCACACTCTGCCCTAGCACTCTGCCCTAACATGTGGCTATCCAGCCACCACACTCTACCTTTTTGGTTTCTTGTTGCTTCT
>Ga0126342_10008625_pt1 | contig 18274 bp, 6 predicted proteins | sample Cyp1metagenome_FD_92528 | JGI IMG/M metagenome (GOLD analysis project Ga0126342, IMG submission 92528) | Coral microbial communities from Lord Howe Island, Old Settlement Bay, Australia - Cyphastrea 1 metagenome | ecosystem: Host-associated > Invertebrates > Cnidaria > Coral ... | reverse complement strand
TTCTAGCAGCAATTCTGCCTAGTTGGTGAAAAGGGTGCTGGGACTGTGTGTAGCGATAGGGGGCCTTATGAAGCGACGCCATGACCTCACCACATGAATTGAGTTTTGACCGTCGCACATATATATATATATATGTATGTATTATACACATAAATCATATACTTTAGCAACATTTATTTGAGTGATGATGATTGATTTATATGGCTTATTAGCAGCATCAATCGAATGAACAGAAAGGTTGGGACTTGCACCGCATTCTCCAGATTTACAGTATTGTTTAAACCCAAAACACTTGGAATATGTCCACAAACTCAGGAAACTGCGTGCTGCAGAGGGTTGTATCAGCACTGCCCAGGTGAACGTATGTTTGAATCCAGGAATGGCACCTCAATCGCCAAACCGTTCATATGTTTTTGGCTTAATCTACAAAGAGTTTTAATCATGCTTGATCTAGAATTACATGTTTTTGTTGGCACATTATGGCACATGAATCGTTTGGTTTTAGCCACAATGGAGCAGACATATTCTGCTTTTTGTTCGTCAATGAGGTACCTCAGGTTCACCATGATCTGGTCAAACCCCATTAACCAGAGTTACATCATCCACAAGCATCCATGAACCATGTATATATATATATACATATATTGTTATTTGAGTTCCAAACCAACTTAACTATCTGGGGGTGGCCGTCTTTGCAAGTATGTTTATCATCCCACGATTTTCATACTAGCTCTACATACTCATAAAAATGCTATATTAAAATATCTATAAATATACAAAAGATCGAATCCAAAATCATAAATGGGTCATTTTGGATGTCCACCTGACTTCCCCAGGGCTCCCGGTTTCCTCGGGGCGCCGTGGAGCCCTGTCCGTCCCGACAGGTCCGTCCCTTCCGGGACGGAACGGTGGTCGCCTTTGACGATGGATCGGATCATCGCGTGTGGCATGATGGAGCGGAGGTGCCCGGTGCCAGCGGGATATCATGGGGTGCCACATGACCCATAGGATCCATGGTGCTGCTATATATGGTATGCCATGGATCCCATCAATATACCCCAGTCATGTTAGCATATATACCAGCACCATGGATCCTGTGGGTGAAGGTTTCCACAAGTGATGGTACCCCAATAGCTGGATAGTTTAGAAGGGAAAAGCCTATGAAAATTGATGATGTAGGGGTACCCCCATTTATGGAACTCCCCGCATTTTGGTGATATAATGACTGGTTGGTGGTTTGGAACATGAATTTTATGACTTTCCATGTATTGGGAACAATAATCCCATTTGACTTTCATATTTTTCAGAGGGGTTGAAACCACCAACCACATGAGGATTTGTTGGAAGAAGCATAGCGATAATATATATATATATATACACAGATAGAAGGATACATACATTACATGTCATTACATTACATGTGTTTTATTACATTTCATTACATTGTTTTTTGTTATTACTATATGTCATTTCTTACATCACATGTCATTACATTACATTCAATTTCATTACATGTCATTACATTGTTTGCTCCTTATACATTTCATTTTTATTACATTTCAGTTCAGTTCAGATCATTTCATTTCATTTACAGTGCATTACACTACTTTATGAAATAATTACATTACATTACGTACAAATATGACTAACGATCTGATATTTTGGTGTGATTTAAATTGGGGTACACCCTCAAATGGCTAATTTCGCAGGGAAAATGATGACTGATCAGTGGATGGAATGGGGTACCTAATTTCCAGACAAACCCACATTTTGCATTATTTGATACCGAGAACATGGAGGGTCAACCAAGAACATTTGGCTTGTTGGTATGCAAAAGTAGACGGCGAGGAGAAGATTGCGGGAATCAGCTGAGAAGGAAATGGTTGTGCAGCCAGGTTTTACTGTCGGATGTGGCACAGAAGAAAAACTACCCCATTCCGTCCCATGGTTGAACAATGTTGCAAGCCTAGTATTCCCCATTAACCCTATGGATCCAAACACTGTCTGAGAAGGTACTTAACCCTCCAAATCATACCCCAAACACTTCCTAAGAAGGTACTTGGATCCATAGGGAAGTTTTTACATGTCCATAAATTGATGGTAAATCCACCATTGTTGGACGAGCCGGCATCCATTCGCAGCATATTTCCAGGTCCTTACACAGGTAAACGTGAATAGGAATACTTATGTTTGTATCATAAACCATAGTTAATTAGTTATAGGAGTTATGTGGCCCCCAACCTGGTTTCCCATGTTTCCCAACTTCGCTATCCCATAAATCAGCTTTAAATCCCATAGAAATCCCCATGGAATTGCTGGTTTTCCATCATTTTCCATCCATTTTCCTATGGTTTTCCGGCCGGGTAGGACCGTTGGGTCCTGGTGGTGCGTGTGATGCATCCGTCGCTGGCGCACGAGCCCTGGAAGTTCTTTAATCGCGCCTGGACGCGACGGAGCTGCTTCGAGGCCTGGGACGAAGGGCGCCAGGAGCAGCTGACGCTGAGAAAAGGCGACGCGAAGTCCAGCCGTGCCATGGGAATTGTGGAGTTTCTGTGAGATTAACATGGGGATCTTTGACATTTTTAGGCGAATTTCATGGAATTCGGGAGATGTGTTTCTTCTTTTTTCCGAGACCACAACGCCACTAGAAGTTCTGAAAAGGATGAGAAGAATGGTGACTAGCCCAAAATGACCCCAGCTTGTAAATTTGAAGTATGATTCATCTAGAAGGATGGAGACCGTGATGATGATCAAGTTTTTCATTTGGTTGGAAGTGGGACATTTCAACGGCCAAATTTGTGGCTTTCTGTGACATTTTGCCGTTTGACTGGGTGCATGCGCTCAATTGAGACAGTGATGTGTCCCGCCGATCCTATGAGCTTCGGTTGGGGCGCACCACGGCACTGGATGCGAACTACATCCAGAAATCATCGGAGATCCATGTTTGTTTCTTTTTTTGTTGCGGGGAGAGAGTCCATTTTGATACATACCCAGATATTGGATGCTGGCCGCCCACGGTGGAAGGTTCTCACCATGTCGGTCCCTTCTTTCTGAGGCTTGCCGCGCGAAGAGCGCGTTGGCAAAGGCACAGTTAGCAGCACCAAACTCGGCAGCCAGTCAGGCAGCGATGGCAGGTGATTGTTTTCTATACTCAATTCCATCCCATGGAACAATAGGTACCTGAATTGGTATGTTATATTATATTATAATTGGGGGCTATTGGATTATTGGATGATCATATGTACTATGTTCCTATATATATTTATATACAACATAAATATATATATATATATACACACAATATACTTATAGCATTCTATTAGCATGAGGTACCGAAATCTACCACCCATCGACCTGTGTGATCTCAACTGAACCAGCCGTGGCGAGCCAGGCTCACAAGCTCTCCTGGATGGTTCAGGGATGGAGTAGTGAGGATGCCTTGAAGTTCGAAAATAGGCGCAGCTGTCCGGGGTCGGGGCGAAACGACGTGACAGTGACGTGGGAAGCTGCAGGATGCTGCAGGGAAGAGTTGATGGCCGGATAGCTGATAGCTTCTGATGCTTGACATGATACTGCTGCACACAATGTCATCTGGCAAAGGGGAACAAAGGCACTGAACTGATTTGGTTGGGGTCCAAATATGAGGCGCAAACACTATTGATATGACAGTCCCGATGTAGTCTATTCCTGGAACAGGATGTCAGATGTATCTTGATCACTGAGGAGTGACCAAAACTCCTTGCTGTTTGTCACCAGTCATCTTGGATTGTCTACGAACATGTCCCTAAACACAGGAAGTCTCACGGCTGCTCAGAGAGCGGAAAACCATGCAAGACTGGAAGACCCATTGTTTTCCAAATGGTGCTGGGCTCCGGGAATTCCCATAGTATGCCATACGGGCTTATGATTGTCATCCTGAATCAGCTAGAATGTCTTCCAATCCATGTGGGACGGTCCCTGTTCGGATGAAATCCAACGGGGAATCCCCGTGTGACACGGGGTCAAAGTGAAGATCCAACTCCAAAAGTGGAGAGCTTCTGTGCATTGCAAAATCCAATGGCTTGACCCGTACATTGTTGGGTATTTTTGGTTTCAGATTCGCTTTCGATAAAATCCTGCCTATTTAAGATGATACCATTTGACTAGTTTTTTTTGGGTGGTTGAAACTACCTGAAACCACCAATTCCCAGAAAATTTATGAAGGGAACATGTACAGGAACCTCCTCAATCTACGATACTTGGATATATTTGGAGGTACAACGGTTTTCTGCAAGATGTTCCTCAGTCATACCTCAAAAATATCCTTAATGGCTTTGTCTGAAAATCGGGTACCCCAAATGTTGATACTTTCTCATCATTTTCCCATCCAAAACGGCACAACGGGGGCCCATCAGAGTCCATCCTCAGGCCGCGGCGACGGCGCTGAAAAATGGTCGCTGGAGGAAAATGCACAAAGACAGCGACGACAACAGCAACAACAACAGCAACAGCAACAGCAACACCCACAGCAACAGCAACAGCAACAGCAACAACAACAACAACAGCAACAGCAACAACAACAACAACAGCAACAGCAACAGCAACAACAACAGCAACAGCAACAGCAACAACAACAGCAACAGCAACAGCGACAGCGACAGCGACAGCGACAGCAACAACAACAACAGCAACAGCAACAGCGACAGCGACAGCGACAGCAACAGCGACAGCGACAGCAACAGCAACGACGACAACGACAGCAACAACAACAGCAACAGCAACAGCAACAGCAACAGCAACAACAGCGACAGCGACAGCGACAGCAACAGCAACAACGACAGCAACAACAACAGCAACAGCAACAGCACCAGCACCAGCAGCAGCACCAGCAACAGCAACAGCAACAGCACCAGCACCAGCAGCAGCACCAGCAGCAGCACCAGCACCAGCACCAGTACCAGCACCAGCACCAGCACCAACAACAGCAACAGCAACAACACCACTCTGCGGACCCGCTGTTTCTGAAACTTTTGGTATTAACTGTAACATATCCAATTTGGAGGACCAAATGCCAATTGTTCCCAGGAACTGACAAATTCAAATACTGGTTGATTCATGGAACAGAACTTGTGATCATTATTGATCATTGCTTGCCCATGTTTGCTTGGTTCTGCGATGCTGTGTGATGGCAACATTCCGACTGGTCAAATGATGTCAAATACATCATTTCCATTCATTTCCATCATTGTCAATCCTTTACCTTATTGATAATGCGAGGTACCGGCATGGAATGCATGGCAAGGTACTGAGTTACTTCAAAGAACGACAACATTCAATGCACCCATATCATCGAAGCAGACTCATACTTCTTGGGCATTTTATTTACCTTGACCTCGACCAAACTGGACCAAACCGCATAAACGAAGGTTGATCTTGACGAAAACACCAAACACTATCTCAAACATCAGGCCGAGGATTTATGATAAATGATTTTCATTTTTTGAACCAGCACGGCAGTTTGGTGAGTTGTTCCAACATGGCCCAGCTGTGAGTTGTTCACATTTGGCGCTCAAAGCGGCACGTCAGCTCGATGCCATGGCTCAGAGTACAGGAAAGTCCTTGTTTTTTGCTTGGTGTGGCGTTGATCCATTGTTATTGATCCAGAAAAACATGCTGAAACAAATCACTGAAACTTATGCTTTTGGGAGGGGCATCTAAGGCTAGCTACGATGAGTTGGCATCCTGTGCTACAGCTCATGTGACGGTCATGTAACATGCATGTGGTGACATCAAGTGAATCAAGAGCTCCACTGATAGCCGATGGCATCGCCGATGGACGGGCACCTGATGCAGACCATTCTGCAACAAATGACAATACGAGACACATGCATTTGTTTGACCACATATTAAAAAATACATACATTCAGAGATGCGTGTATTCGTAAAAGGAGACCGCTATCCATGAAACATGTTTTGGGAAGACCTGCGAGGCACACATTAGGGGCAACAAGCAGAACTGACCTAAGAATTGCAGATGGAACACTGAAGGCAAGGGGCGAAGGGACCCGGGCACAAGACTAGGGCAAGAGTGAGAATCAGGGTACAGAACCCAACAGAACCAAGGTCAATTTGACAATTCACCAGAATTCTACTGCTTAGTAGATTCCAACTAGACAGGAAGGTGTAGAAGGAAACATATCGATTCTGTTTTGTACTTCAAAACTGGTTTAATTTGCGTATCCCTGTTGGAAGCATCCACAAGATGGCTTGGATGTAGGCCAACATTATTTGGGTTATGAGGGGCACAACCCCAGGCAATCAAACTGCAAATAGGTCGATAGGCCATATATGACATGGTCTGTACAATGTGCTTAGTAGTATGCGTAGACCCTCAATGCCCAAGACACGCAAGTGAACACAAACATTGGGTGTCAGCAACATTCAGTTTGTGTTTTTGATTGAACTTATTTCAAATATCAGTTTGATGTGACATATGGTATTGCATAGTTTTGCCAGGCTTGCCATTCATAATTTCGCTTTGTTCTTACACACACATTATGATTAATCATTAGTATATGCATAATTATGCATATATATATAAATATATAATCATTTTTATATATATATATATTATATATATATCATATTATTCATAAATGTGTGCATCACAATAGTATAAAAGCCATACTGTACCTCCTCAGGCTCAACTCTCCAAAAACTGCTGGCCCAAGCGTTGCAGCGCACGCCACCTGCGGCGCGGACTCGGGCGCGTTGACAGCGATGGTCACACAGCAGCAGATAGCTGGGCTGCCAGAACCCAGTTCTCTGCCGAATGAGTGCCAGGCAGCTGAGTGATCAGAGGAAAGGAGGAACCCGATTGGATAGGTATAGCAAGTTTTTAATCCAACTTTTCATCGTTTTGCCATGATTAAATGAACACATCATATATATATGATATAGATAGATAGATATTGTATATGTACGAATCAGCCTCTTATTTTTGCAGGGTAAATAGATATGTAATGATGTGTATATATATATATGCGCATGTATGTATATATATATAAAGATTGGCTGCCATGTAATGGGCGGAATAGACCTCCCAAAAACTGGGATTTTAGATAGTCTCGCCAGTAAATCAACCTGTAGGCTGGCAGAAGAAATTTGAAAATGGGATGGTAAGATGATTTAACCGACAAACCCCAGGATTTGCGAAGCAAGAATCGGGTTTTCATCAGCAAAACTGGGCTGGTTAGTGGTGCCATTCCTGTTTGTCAAAAATTCGTCCCTAAACATGGGATGATGACCCCAAGAAACATTTACATCTATTTGAGATGGGTCAAAACAATCAAATTGTGTGGGAGTTTACCTACCAATACACGGAGATATCGCACCATACCAAATGTGGGTTTCACCAATCAGTTTAACCCTCAAGCATATCAAAATTTGAACATGGATACAACACATCCACCATTTGTTTATTGGTCATGTTGTACGAACACCATCATTGTGTTCCATATCTATGTCAAGAAATCCTGGGTGTTCATCCTAAAGACACATATTATTTATCGTATATGTACAATTATATAAGTAAAATTCATAGATATAGACATAGCTATAGATATACATTTTTTTAAATGTATATTAGATGTTATTGTATTGTATTGCAGTATTATACTATGTTGTGTTATACAAGTATTATATAGCTGTACATTGAATTGTATCTTACTGTTTTACATCTTATTTTAGTTGATTCATTGAAATTTTGTTTCATTATACTATATTTCGTTGTTTAGTACATTATATTATGATAAAATACTGTACAATTTTATCATATCAGCTTATTTTGTGTTCTAGCCTTTTATATTTTATTGGTTTTATGTGTATTACATTATACATTAATAAATTAGTATATATGATGTTAGTGTGTATTTCATCATGTTATATGTCATTATAATATAATCATGATTGTCCATGTTTTACATATATATATAGAGTTTAATTTGTATCATCAATATGTATGTATATATATATATACATAAGTTATCATATAGATATACACATACATCATATCCTATATAATACACAGGTTATGTTGCTTTGGTTTATTGTATGTTTGATAAATGATATAATATACTTTTTATTCACTATACATGTGTATATATAATATATATATACATTGTATAGAATATATGGAAGAAGCCACATATGGTAATATATAGTTTACTATGTAGCATTTATGTGTTTTTTTCTTTTTATATAATGTATAGTATTCAAATATATTTATATATACATGATATAGCTTTACATTATTGGTATGTTACATGGTTTAGAAGCTTAGCATGTTGTTTATTTGAAAATGCATGCTTTTAATGCTATACAATACTTTATATATTTTTATATGAGATTATATGTATATCCTGCATTAATCATTATGTACGTTAACTATTTTATAGATTCAAGATTTGAAATGTTTTAGTTTTATATTATAGTTGATATCTGTGTTTTTAATATTTTATTTATTGCATAGTTTCCTTGACTTTATTCCGTTATATGATATAATATATGTTAGATACATTAACCAGTATTAACCATTTTGTATTATCTGATATATATATACATACATGCATGTGATATAGTTTGTTTTATGATTTTATATTGTAGATCAGTCCTATATGTGTATATATATAAGATGGTGTATAATATGTACAATTCTTTCTTTTTGAATATATTTTGTATATATATATATATATATGCATGCACTTCAGTACCAATGATATCATATATTACATTCTATGTATATATATGCTATATATCATTCAGGATATATATATATACATCTGTATATACATATGATATGTAGATGTATCTAAGTATTCCCCATGTTATATCCCATTGAATCATGCTGGATGCTGGCAGGGCCAATGGGTTCAGATTCTGGGAGCTGTCTCCAATCCCACTGCGGATCGTGGAGATTGGAGAATCTGGCCCCACATGCAGGGAAAAGTGGCTCGGCAGATACAGCTTATTCGCATGTGTAGATTTCTTTCACACATATATATATGTAGAATCATATACATTATTACGTAAACATGTTGTACCGTGGAAGCGTACGAAAATGGGCACACACTAGGTTTTGTACGTATACCTTCAGACTTTATATGTAATTTCATATAAATTCGTGAATTTAGTATACTATTATATAATCATGTATTCAAGGAGAATGATCATCTCATGAACCGTGGTTTGCGGATCGTGGAAGTGATCTGAGAGGATGGTTGCTACAGTTGGTGGCTATCTATCTCATCATGTTTCATGATTGGAACATATTCAAACCTGTTTTTGATATTGTGTTTCATGCGAAATCACAGTTCCAAAGAAGGGCTACCCACCATTTGCGAAACTCGTGGGGCTGGGTGCATGTAACAAGTGCTAGTGGGAAGATCCCCGAAAGGATTGCAAATTTTCAGGACACTGACGAGTCATTCGTAGTTGGAATTGATGGCACCCAAAGAAGCAGACCAGAAGGGTGTAACAACTCCGGCATGCCTATTCCAAAACATGTGTCAATTCTGTGACCTGTTAGTAGTTTCAAAAACAATTTTATACTTGCCTGGGGATCTTTGTCAAGTTGATATTCCACAAAATTGTAATTGTAAGTTTTACTGTATATATATACACTTATGTATATATATATACTTGTATATGTATGTATGTATGTATATATATATATATATGCGTGTGTGTGTGTGTTTCAAAACCAAGAAACCTCTGCAAACTTCCAAGATATTTGGTCGCTAAACCAAAGCCAACATCACCATCACGTTTTGGTTCCTCAAGTTTTACCAAAATGGGTTTCATCAACACGGGGTTTGTTTGTTGAGACATCATCACGATGGCTGCTGGAGATTGTTTTTACATGTTCAAGTCATACATACGGGGGGGTTTTAAAATGGGGGAATCCATAAAACGATGGCTTTCAATACTAACATGATCTAATTTTGGATGATTGAGGAGTATTTCCATTTTGGGAAACCTCCATAATACATGCCATTGTTGAGGAGTTTAAGTTTCTTGCCGAAGGGGTGGCTCAACCCACAAGCAGATGAAATTGCTTGAAAGATCCGTGGCTGAATCTCATTTTTTGGTTGCACCCATATGTTCCCGCATCGCTAGGCCGCTAGGCTATATTTTCTTTGCCCCGGAGTGTCCCTATTCTTTGGTGAACTACCTCTGGTTATTTAACATAGCCATGGTATAGGTGGCCCATAGAAATAGACGGTTTACCATGGTTTACCTATTAAAAATGGGTGGATTTTCCATGGCAAACTGTTAGTCATAACCAGATGGTAATCCAATTTCACTGGCAAAATTTCACATCAAACCGCTGGGGAAAACTCGGTGTCAGGAGCATTGGATCCGAATGATGGGCGCTCGGGCAGGCTTGGTCGCCAACTTCCTGGAAGCTCGGTAGAAACGCGGTCGCGTTCGGGCCGATTCTGACTTGGTAACTTGCTAGGTTTTGAACATGTCAAATTGGCAGATAACCTGAGTTAGGATATTACTATGCCTGGCAATGTTCAAAAAAACATCACCAAAATGATCAAACGGAAATATATTTGAAAATCCCATATTCTACTTTCTTCAGGATGATAATGATATATATATATATATATAACTTGTTTGCATTTAGTTTTTTCTTGGTGGCTGTACAAAGAAATGTACGACAACTATGGTAAAGCGACTCAGGCACGTTGTCGGCATGAGTCGCCAGTTTCTGGCATGTCCCACCCCTTTTCTGTCCATGTTACAACTGCCAGACAATATACTGCCAGGTACTGTACGCTTGGGTCGAACTGCCTACGCTGACAAGATCTGTAGTTATGTTTCAGATCCAGGATTCGGCTTGGAAGTCCATCCCACGAATCGTAAATGGATGGAGTCTGGGAAAAAGGATGAAAAAGGTCCATGGAGAAAGGGTGATTCCATGTCAATTAGAATATAATTATACCTAAATCCAATATACTTGTATAATATCAATATTAATATTATATATTTATGAGTTGTTGTTAGGCACAAGGGGTACCCCAGCAATATATTCAAAAATGCATAACATTTGCAGACTGGAAATGCATATAGTTTTGGGGCCCCAAAGCGGATAAGGAAATTGTGCATAGGGCATAGGGCCATGCATATGATTCAAGCCAACCAAAAAGAACATGCATAGGGTCATGCACATGCCCTTTGGGGCCCCAGGAAAAATGCATGCAGCCTTCTCTGATTTTCTGCAAGTTTCCTTCACCAACTTGTGACAAAACCCATTTGGCAAGAGGAGCTGTGATCGGGGGCATTTATGTTGATGCATGTTGTGACGGTATCCTCCACTGAATGCATGTTATTGTAAATGTTTCAGGGAAATGATGGATGTTGCATGTGGCATTCATGGGCTGGTGACTGGACAACAACTCATATATATATATATATATAATTATATACATACATATATATTTATATACATATATATACATACATACATACATACATATATATATATATACTCATATATATATACATAATTATGCATATATATATATATATACATATATATATATTATGTATATATTAACGCGCGAATTAGAAAGTTACAATGTATATTTATATATATATATGTGTATACGTTCTTATTATATGAATACCCAACTATGTCCCCTATCCGCATTATATCCGCATTGGTTGGTGCTGTATTCACCAAGGAAGCACGTCATATCGGGATGGATGGTTGTATCATTTGCAGTGAGCCTCTCGGTGATAACACCGGTGAGACATCCCAGTGGTGACCCCGGAAAATAGATGTATGACTTGTCCCAGTCTGTATGCCAAAACAGGACTTCTTGTGGTTATTAAAGTTTGACGTGGTTAGAAACTACTTCATGGCCTTCAGTAGATTTATGGAATAGAGATGAAGAACTGAACAGAAACGGACACATTTCTACAGCAGGTTTGAGAGGATGTTGCCAGATATATCACAGTGGGGAAGATGTGTTTTTCATTTTCCATGAGTCTGTGGTGACATCAATGATCAAGGAACCTTTTTGCAGCTTAGGAAACGAGAAAGAACATGCAGGTATGCCTACCTGCATAAATGCGCCATAGTACCTTACGTATTTTCGGCATTTTTTGGGGGGTCAAGGTGGCATAAGATGCCCAAAAGTCATCCAGCAACAAACTTGTGACATCTTGTGATACATTTTGTGACCCCTAATTGTGGGTTGTGCACAGACGCGCAAACATGGCGTAAAGCTATGTGAACACCCCATTAAAAAACATGTTTTTAATGTTTGAATCAGCATGAGGTTCAATGATAGAATGCCTATATTTGGATTTGATAGCTGAGTTTTTGTTTTGTTAGCCCGATTGATGTTTGTCACTGTTTGCTGGTTAATCTACCCCAATATTTGACGATGTTTGATGCTTTGATCCCTTTGGTGGTTAGACATCACCATTTCTGCCGGTTGCACTGCTCATTAGTTGGGTATTGGTCAGAAGATAAGGCCGGGGCAGCAGATTTCGGTTATTTGTAGCATTCAATTAAACCATCCATTTTTAGGCACGCAAAATTTAACTCATCCCATGTGTTTCAAGAAAGTTTAAGGCTAGCCTCAGAGGTATTTCCCCAGTGAGTTTAACAAAATCCCAAATAAAAGTTTGATTGTGACTGATAACCCCTTAACTCCCATTTGTTCTTGTTGGTAGCCGTTTTTTTGATGATACCCCAGATGAAAAAAATTGCCGTGGTCTCTCCTTCTCATTAGATTTGACCGTTGTTGAAATGGCACCCGTTTTCCCAGATTTGGCCGTGGCACGCAATCCAACTTCGAGGGGCACGTGGGGGGTTTGTGGCACTTCAAGCATTGGTGTCGTTTGTGCAGCCGCGATGACGCTAAGGAGCGGAGCGCGCTACCTGTTTTTAGCGACAGGTGTTCGATGTTTTGTTTTTTGATAGAGCAATTGCATGGAAAGTCGGCGGATTAATATTTGATATGGTCAGTTTTGGTGAAATGATATCTAGATGTTGCATGTTTGATGGATAACGGAAAGATATGTAGACATAACTTTAGGCTCTATAAAGCGACTGGAGATTTTTTTCGTGAAATTGGGAAATCGTTTCTAGGAAAGGGGGGTTGAAGCGGTTGAAGCACCACGAGAGGTGGATTCGAACAGCAGTTCTTTGCAACAAAAAACTGGGTAAAGGGTCGGTTTTCCGGATTATTGTTTAGCCATGAATCATAGAATACTATATACATATAATATATATATACTGTATATTCCAGCTGAACATGTCTTTGCTGGCCAGAAAAAAGAACATAAGCAGGTATAAGATGGCTCTGTTTGGTATGGAAAACACCAAAAAGATGCAGGATTTCTGCAGCACTGGTACCTGGTAGATCCTGGTAGAATGGGAATCCTTCATATCTCCACCAACCAACCTGGTTGGTGGGTTGTGTGTGTTTTTTCCGATACCAATGAGATGGTGATCTCTAATTAGCTTATGTATATATATATATATATTATATTATATATATATACATATTCCCCATGGGGGGTTGAAAGCCTCTAAGCAGTAGAGCTGATTCTGTTGACCTTGACTGAACTTTCGTTGGTAGCTGGATCCGTGTTCACCTTTCAGAATCCAACAAGCGAAATCCATGCTACTCGTACAATAGAAGCATGGAGAGAAGTTGCAGCTACAAATCAAAGCTTTGTGAATTTTGCAAAAAATCCAGGAGAATTATAGCAAATCCCTGGACTTTTCCTTTTACCCCTCAAAATGACCCTTGCAACTCGCTTCGTAGTTGCAAAAACCTCGACTGTTTGTTGATTTTGGCCATCCTGAGGGGTACTTTGAGGGTCATGGTACTTATGTAAATTGAAATCCAACACTATGTCTATGATTTTCTATGTTTCAGGGTGTACAGCCCCCGCATCCATTGGTACAATATATTTATAGTACTTGGATGTGGATCCCAGTTAGGAAGTGGTTCATAACCCCTGGTGATCTCCCATATATATATACTATCAGGGGATATCAGATATATGTATAATATATATATAATATTATATATATATAATTATATATATATATATTTATATATATATAGATATTATATATAATATATATATATAACTGGGGTATAATTTGGTTATATATTCACTTAGAAGTGGACTTTTACTAATGTATTTATTTTTCAGTTGTGTTCACTGCCCTCGCCACAGTCACAGGACATGAGCGTCTTCCGCGAAAAATGGTGGGAGGACTGGGCTGTCGCAGGAGGCGCGGTATGGGATGGGTTCAACCCGATGCCCTGTGATACCCTCTGGAAAACATACAAAAAACTATGGAAAATCACCATTTTTAATGGGTAAATCAACTATATATAAATGGCCATTTTCAATAGCTACGTTTGTTTACCAGAGGGTAAGTTGTAAACTCATAAAACATCATGAAAGTATAGTTGTAATCTGCAAGAATCCTAGTTGAACCCTAATAAAACAACTACTTATAAACTACCAAAATATTGGGCACCACCTTGTATAGCTGGCAAGATAGATACTGGCTAGTTAGATAGATAATCATGGATAGCTGAAGCAGACTATATAGTTTTACTTGGAAGTTTCTGTGAACCAAATCAGTTTTGAAAAAATGATGAATTCACGTACAACTCGTGGGCGACTGCGACAGGTGCTATCCGCTTCAACCACGCCGATGGAGAAGTTCAAATGTGTACCTCATCTGCGAGCTTAGACCCTGAAGATTAGCTGGTTCAATTCAACCAATCTTTCATGGATGTTCTATGAATCTAGAATGTCTAAAAGCTATACGTCTCATAGCCAACCCAGCGTCAACTTCATGGCCAGAAAATGCGGAGGATTTTGGACATGGTGACTTCACGCGGAGGCGTGCCCTTAATGGCAGTTGTGCCAAGAAAGGTGGCAATGAATGCCAGATTTCATGTGAACATTGGGATTATCAAAGGTGGGTAATGGGATGATCCCTACAAGTAAAATATGGCTCCAAGATCTTTCTGGGATACATAGGGTCAAGTACAACGGATTTTATCATAGCAACTTCTACGTGAGTGATTTCCCATCAAATTCAATGTTTGCTGTTGGACTCAGTCGAAACTAAATGGCTTCGATTGAAATTATAGTACCCCAAAATCTAGTCGTTTTTTCTTTCGTTTCCCGTAGAAAAATAGCCCCAGATGATTTGGGCACGATTCCGCGCTTTTTATGTGAAATCAAGCTCTCACTGTATACAGTCTGGTGCAAATTTTGCGACCTCATCTTCCAAAAGTGCTCCGAACATGACCGTATTTTTAACATTTTGAAGTGCAAACCGAGCTCTGGCTACAGTACCACATTCACTTTTTGTCGACAACTTTTCCCAGATCGAGACCCAGACCCGCGGAAACACAGACCCTACTTCAGCGACCCCAGTACAGTAGCCACATTACCCGAAAAAACACAGCGCCAGAGAGTGTTTTCACCAGTGAATTCCCGCGCTTCAGAACTGTTGCATTCCCCAACTACTTGATGATGATATGGTTGACATGATGATGTGATTGACATGATGGTGGGAATGCTAACCATGATAATTGTCCGCAACTTGGAAGTTTTCTAACTAAACTTATTTTGATTAAAGGATATGTATTTGCCCTATAAATTAAGCCCCTTTTATATCCCTATTAAATCCCTATCACATACCCTCTGGTGCACTACCATAATGATGGAAAATATTGGAAAATCACCATTCTCGATGAGTAAATCAACAACTATTTATGCTAAATTAGCAGGGGCTCAATCTCCTACCCTTTCCTGCTAAGTTGGTGAACATAACTCCAATTTCACGATGGGTTGTGATACTTATAACTAATCTTATAACTATAGCATTCGTGATTTCATAAACCAACATCACTGAGGGCACCTGAGGTCGCGGCAGCGCACCACCGAAGCAGCTGGGCCTTCCCAGCTCCGCGCCCTCGCTGGCCGCGCAAGCAGCTCCGGCCGCGTTTCCACCCACGACGCCAGTTCCGGCGCCGGGAGGAGTGCCATGATGAAAGATGGGGAACTGTAGGGTTTGTGGTGGGTACACGGGGATCAAACATCAAAACATGGTGTGAAATCCTATAACACCATATGACAATGGGGGTTCTCATGGGATATATAAACAACATGGTATGATTTTGGTGTGCCTGACAATATTTACGTAAACCCCTCAAATTGTCAAAATTGCAAGTTCAAGAGTGAACTTCATGATCACCCAGCAGATTTTTGGGTACGGATACATACAAGAGATATATGTATATATATATGTGTATATATATATACATATTAGACATATTTCAATTTTATGAATACATATATATATATATATATAACCATAGATATATAGATAGGTATATAGCTATATATATCATTATAATATATGTATACATGTATATATATATATACGTAGTTACATAAATGTGGTGGTAGATCATTTTACAACCCTGTGAAAATAACAATGGTATAATATGTTTTTTCAAGCGTTAATGGCGGTTATGGGTGTTTATGGTTATAGATGCGTCGTTGACCGAAGGCGTTTTGTTCTCTGAGGCGGATGAAGTTGAGGCCTTTGCCAGGCAGAGACCTCAAGAAGTCTTCAGTCTTTGCCGAGAGGAGCGGAAATCCCATTGAGCCATAAACAAAAGACTTCTGTTGATAGCTTCATATAGGGAATTTTGTTAGGGATTATGGAAACACTAGTATACGGAAACTTCTCATCCAGAAACCGTATTTCATGGGATGGGATCGGGGTATTCCAAATATTTCAATGGTGATATGTTGTGATATATGTGTGAAATTGTCCTATGACGAATACTGTACATGGTTTGTGATTTTTAGTGGTTGTTTAACCGATTATATCACCTAATTATGGGATTAATGACGGTATATATACATATATATATATACATTGTTATTATATTACCAATTAGATGGGTTTTAATTGTGATTTTTAATGGTAGTGCAAATGGGATTATCCCATGATAATCCATCCCCCGTTCATATTGAATATCCCCTATGCTGGGTCCCAAAGATGTGGTTTCATCCCCCGCAAAAATAACAATGGTTTCTGGGGGGTGAAATGAACAGGGGAGGGGACGGGTTTTCCTGCCAGGAATTGGGACACCCAGGTTGGATTGCAAGGGTTGTTAATTTTAATGTGTAAACACACTTCATACCGCGGTTTACTTTTTTGTGTGTGACAAATTCCCTAATTAAGGCCCAAAGAGGTTGCCCTTTTTGGGGCATCACATATTTTGAGACAAAACCACTTGCAAGTGTGTGGTCATCTCGCTTTGATTAGGTGAATTGAACATCACAAAGCACCTGGTGATCCAAATTACATGTTGCTAGGGTTGCCGTGCTTGCTGGTAAAACCCTACTCTTGTAGCCTGTGTTCGTCCAGTTTGTCGACCAGACTATAGCAAACCATCCCGCAAAAAAAAACAACATTGATGGTAATTTCAAACCATATCAACTAGCAGGTTTCTAGCATTGAATCGACCACCTTACATTTTACTGCGAATTTATCAGATGTGGGGCATGGGGTTTTCGGAAGGTCTGTCGAGCTCTTGACTGATTTTTCATGCGCGTCTGGCATGGGGGAGTGCACATCCATGAACACTGGTTATTTCAGGACACGAAAAACCACAGTGTTTTTGAGGGTGAACTCACCCATACCGATCCGGACATGGTGGATTTATTTATTAACGTAGTGAATGTTTTCATATTTTTTGAACATGTAACATGTGTTTCTTGTGCATGTAGACCCGGTTAAATATGTGTCTGACGACTCTTGAGAATTTTCTAAGTTCAACAGCCAGGCAATTTCATTCTGATGCCTCAGATGTCATTTGCTCCATGATGATCAGATGGAAAGAGGGCAACCACCCTTCCGAGTTCGAGTTTGACACTCAAGCTGGTTTGCAGCTGTGGTTTGCACTATGTTTGGACAAAATTTCAATTTGGAAACTATGTTTGGGGTGAATTACATGTTGAAACCCACAACCAGCATATTGCGTGTTGCTTGTTTCCGCCTGCAAGGAGAATCAGTTCTACATATTGATGTCTCACGTGGGACATCCGACCACACCCAGGGGTGACATGTCGGCGTGCCATTGGTTGTCCACCAAGAACGCATGGAAGCCTGCGATGAGAAAATCAGAGTCTGGGCGAAAATTAATATCTGGTT
>Ga0126342_10008624_pt1 | contig 18274 bp, 16 predicted proteins | sample Cyp1metagenome_FD_92528 | JGI IMG/M metagenome (GOLD analysis project Ga0126342, IMG submission 92528) | Coral microbial communities from Lord Howe Island, Old Settlement Bay, Australia - Cyphastrea 1 metagenome | ecosystem: Host-associated > Invertebrates > Cnidaria > Coral ... | reverse complement strand
ATACATGCATACATGCATACATGCATACATGCATACATGCATACATGCATACATGCATACATGCATACATGCATACATGCATACATGCATACATGCATACATGCATACATGCATACATGTGTATATATTATCTTTGTGGCATTTTTCATCTGAAAAGATAGGTCTTGGGGGGTACTATATACATATATATATATACACATGCATACCTAATATCCTCATGTCTACTTCAACATCTACAATACTACGTGAATGCCATTTAGCTCCCCCCAGGAAACTCCTTTCGCAGGTGGCGCTTGACTTGGTGTGCACCAAGTGAAGACCACCAGGCTGAGGCCGGATGACTGGATTTCACCCTTTTCCCCAACATGGCGATCTGCTGATTGATGCTGATTGATGCTGGGTTTTTAAATATCATCTGCTGATGTTTTTGAGAGGATTTTTCTGCTGATTTTGATGCTGATGTTTTTTTAAACAAGTGTCGAGTTCGAGGTGGGGGACGTGTTGATGACGCATCCTCTCTCGGGACTCTTTCAAGAAGTGCCGCTGGGCTCAATTTCTATGGAGTCAATTACCCTCTGGTGAACTAACATAGCCATTACAAATTGCCATTGATAGTTGATTTACCCATTAAAAATAGTGATTTCCCATAGTTATGTTAGTTTACCAGAGGGTAGAGATAGATCGTGGTAGATCATGGAAACATCAAGAAACAATTAGAAGTTGTGGCACTCTATCAAAGGGTTAAGTCTGAGTACGCTATTGAAAGTATATTATGGACATGGGGCAGACTAGTGTCAACCCAGGATTTGAAAAACTCTGGGCTGATTAATTGATGGGGTACCATTTTAGTATCAGATGGGGGTACCCCCTATTTAATGAACCAGGGTCTATTAATCCGGGGTTGACAGTATTCTGAAATGCTGGTCTTGGTCTCATTGTTTTTGTGTGATTCCAAGGTACGACCAAGCTGTTCTTTTGGTGGTGGAAAGCAATCAGGAGAATGGGGCACCCCTGCTAGGGCCCGTTCCTGTGCCGAGCCCTATAGGGTAGCTCTAAATCCCTTGGTTCACCATCCATTTTCCCAACATCAAATGGTCTGTCTGATGGCGGTTTGCCGGTCAGTGTGACCTGTTTGCGGTCAGTGTGATGGCAATCCCGGGCCCGGCTGACTTTTCAGGCTTCTTTCGGATTCTTTTGGATTCTTTTCACTTCAACTTGTGAAAATTCAATTTTCGAGGACACTCCAATAAAATTGTAAGAGTTTCATAGTGTCGCGCACACGCAAGATCGTCAAACTTGAGGGGAACAGAATTGGGGCCATGCTCACTGAACCCCCCTTGAGAGCGCCACACAGCATCACAAATGCGAGCAGGCAGCGTCTCACCATATGCTCGGTTTGTCCCCAAATGGGGTATATAACCTCTGGTAATTTAGCATAGATATGGAAAATTGCCCATTTGTGGATGATTCATATTGACTTGGCTATTAGAATGGGTGATTCTCATTATTGTTAAATTATCAGAGGGTATAATCCATTCATGTCCCATTCAATCACCATTTTTAGCACTTAAATCACAATTTCCCATAGGAAATAGAGAGGCTATACCCCCCAAAAATGGCAACGTTTGGTAGATCTTCGTTCGGTTCCCTATGAAATGGGACCAATCCTTCCAGCGCAGGAGGAAGGATTGGTAAAGGCTTTGATCCTGAACAAGGCACGGGGCGAAGGGAGCGAACGGGCGAAGCTGCGGCGAGAAGCTGCACATTGTGATTGGTGTGTGAGCCAGTTGACATAAGGGTTTAAGTGATTTGACCATCTAAAATTGAGATATAATGTGGGTAAAACAATGCCATTTGCACCATCCCCCAGTCATCACCATTTTTATATTTATAGGTGGTATGGTTACCATTCCCAGTCATGGGTGTTTATGGCATTGTTTCACCCACAAATCACCATTTTTATAGGTGGTTTATTGCACCATTCCCAAATGGGTGGCTTATTATTCTGGTTGGTGGTTTGGAACATTTTTTTATTTGTCCATCTATTTTGTAATAATCATCCCAACTGACTAATATTTCTAATATTTTTCAGAGGGGTTCAAACCACCAACCAGTATTGTTTTACCCACATTATATTAGGAATACAACCAGTGATGTGGTTCAGTATCCCGGAGATTTTTCAGAAACGATGTCAGAAAGCACCAAAGCAAGCTGCTGACTCCGTCCTGGCCCATGACGTTTCCCACAGTTTCCTCACTTCAAAATGGGGAGATGCCCAGTGAAACATGGGATAAACATGGGATAAACCCTTCGCCCCAAAAATCATGGTCCCAATTATGTGGATTTTCCCTACATCCACCATGGTTTCGTTTCGTGGGTGCTTCATAGGATCGGGGGGACCAAGGACTCAGGAGAAACGCTGGCGCAGCGGAAGACCCTGCCAAGGCGCTACTTGGAGATCGATCTGCGTAACACGTTATTTATATATGCTATTATATATATATATATAATCATAATGTATATATATATATATATATACGCATGGTCGATAACTAGGGTTTCACTATGTTTAACCAAGACAGATAAAAAGGGATTTATAGGTGAGTCATGTTAGCCATGTTGGTAAACAACACATCCAACAAACTGCTGGGTTGCAAAGGTAGATACATCGAACTAGTCATTGGGGTTATAAGAAGTTTTACTGTAAGTTATAAGTTAAAATCCAAACATATTGCAATGATAGAAACTCAAGGCGTTCGTTTACTATACCCAGTCGTCAGCTATTTGATTTTGAGTGCTTAAACTGCTGTCAGATGCACGTGTGGCCTGGTGACTCGTTTTTTTTCCGAAATCTCGAGGTACAGCGATATTTTTGGTCACCATCTACTTATGGTACCATCTGAGCTGGAATGGCTATAATGGATGTTTTTTTTTTTTTATTTTTTATTATTTGATTCCATCTACTTTGGTATAATGGGTATAATGGGTATTTTGGTCACCATCTTATGGTACCTTTAGCCATAAGATGGGTATCATTTTTGTATTTTGGTCACCATAATTGGTATTTTATATACCCATTACACCCATCTATTTTGGTCACCCATTTGGTCATCTTTTTGCTCAAAAAATGGGTGTAAAAAATGGGGCCATCTCACCCAGATTGGTCGACTCTCAAGGGGTAGCGTGAAGTTGGTGAACGAGCCAGTCTATCAAGGCAGGGTTTCTTCGCAGAAGATCCAGTGGTGGTGATACTGTGGAAGAAATATGAAGAAATCCTGCACCAGTTGGTAAATGGTTTATTGAGTTAGAATCCCAGTATTTGCAGTGTTTCATAGTTTTTCGGTTATACCAACTGGTGCAGGATTTCCCAGCCATCCTAACTGTATCTTTCCAACAGCTCGCAGATGTGCACAGTGCAGGGTGTCTCTTTCTGACATGGACAGATAGCTAGTAAACTAAGGATGGGCATTTGCTTTCTCTCTTCGTAATCCTCAATATCCTCATCCTCAACCTCCTGCTCATCATAATAGTAAAGTGAAAAGAACACAATAACAACTACACTGCGCTTTGATAATTGAATATAGCGATGGACATGGCTAGTTTGTAGATGGTTTACCTATTTAGCATGGTGATTTTCAATTGCCAGAGGGTAATCTGCCCACAGATTGGGCTCAGCCTGAATCTGTGTAGGTGGTCCTGTAGATGTTGCGGAGCTTTGGTGGCTGCATAGCAACTTGCTGGGAAAAATTAACGACTGAACATTGTGAAAAACATGCGAAAACTCGTCCTTGTATTCCGAGTTTTTTCACACATGATTCCAATATGGCTTTGTATGAAGATTCTCATGATTTCCAGAAACGTCGCCATAACTGGGCGTATACCTCATATTTTCAGACCTATCTATATATTATAGATATTCCAATGAATGATGTGGAATCATTTTCCATTGAATATAGATATCTCCAGTATATTTTTTCCACTCCATATAGATTCATAGATATATCCACAGACATATCCAATATGTCCACTTATATATCATATATATATATATATATCCAGATGAAACTGATTCATAGATATTCCACTCCATATAGATATTCAATTAACCATCAATCATCATTAGAATTCATTAAAAAAAAAACATTCAACAATCATTAACCCTCCTAAAAACCATCATTAACCCTCGTTAGGAACTGGTTGGTGGTTTGGAACATGAATTTCATTTTTCCATCTATTGGGAACGTCATAATCCCAACTGGCGAACTCATATTTTTCAGAGGGGTAGGTCAACCACCAACCAGAGAACCATTATTAACCATCATTAACCCTCTGGTAAACGTTTACATAACTATGGAAAACCACCATTTTCTAGCTGTTTAAATCAATTATTTCTATGGCCATTTTCACCTGGTCAACGAATGTCAACGACTGTTGAGAACTCTTAGGTGCCAGCACCGATGAACTGCTCCGCGAGGGCGCCACTTCGCGGCTGGGCGAAATAAAACGAGTTGAATCATGTAGAACATCATCAGCATCAAAGATATGGTATAAGAACTATTTGATGCTAGTTTAATGAGCATCAAACGTGTCGACAGGGCGCGAGTTCAGCTAGTAATTTAGCTAACTGGGGATGATGTTCACTAACTCTTGAGGAAACTTCATAAACCATATATTAACCATATACTAACCATATTAACCATCATATTAAGCATATGCCATATATTAACCATCATATTAAACCCCAGTCATCCAGTGAACATTACGCAATTTAGCGCAATGGGGGCCCCACCTCGCAATCCAAGCGTCGGATGAATATCAATCAACTTAGCTCACCTAATGAAAGCGCCTTGTAGAAATGAAAAATTGTGGCTGTGGTTTATGAATAAACCGAGCCAAACTACAATAGTGATTATAATCACAAAATTAAACCCATATTTAGTGGATAATAATAATTATTATAGAATACTTAAAGCAATCTTAGTTTGTTAAAGCCTAAATTACAATAATAGTAAAACTCCTAAATTACGACGTGGATGATAACAAACCATCCCCATGGTACTGCCTGGAGGATAATCTTCCTTAGTAGACGGTTAATAAGCCTAGTTGGGTATGGGTCAAAAAGTCAAAAGGAATATATAATGATCCTATTTTTTTACAATCTTCTTATCCAATAATTATCTTGATTATCCCAATGGATGTTATTATCTATTATCCCTTTATCTAATTATTATCCAATATTATCCTATGCAGGGTTAGGTAGGTACCCCCAACAATGGATGGTAAAGTAGACGAACATCTGTGGTCCCCTTCGATTTTGACCCATCCGTCCCCATAAAATTATTGGGTTCTAGCCCCACGACCACTAACCAGTTACCCTCTGGTAATGGAACAGTTTGCAAACTTGAAAATTCCCCATAGAAATAGTTGATTTACCTCTTCAAAATGCTGGTTTTCCATTAAACATGGTGATTTACCTATGAAACATGGTGGTTCCCATAGTTTTTCATATTAAAAATCAGTTCGCTATGTTGGCTAAACCAAAGGGTATGATTCGTGGGATTCTTCAAGTGGTAGGCTGCATGATCCCGGCTTTGAGGTTGCGCCTAGGGCTGGCCATGGGTGGAGAACTGCAACGAATCAGCAGCAGTTCCGTGCGCTTCTTTAAGGACAGGATCTAGGTCAATCGGTCAATGGATGGCTAGTTTAATCCTTCAGTCTTTTGGTATCAATGGGATTATCTACTACTTAAACTACTACTAACCAGCTAAAAAAAAAGCAGGGTATCTAAGATTGGCACTGGGATGGGGAAATTCCAAGCTGAGCAGTTTCAACCACCGATGGGGATCCGACTGGGATTTTGTCACAAAGCCAGCCGAGAAAATCAGCCAGTTTCAGTCTTTGGTCATGAAACATGGCAATGATCAGTCACCTATGTCTGATCATTTTCCCATCTAAATTTCCCATTGATATAGGATTTTCAATTGCCATGTTCGATGAACAGATTGTATTGTCAAGTAGGTGGGTTATATACAGGTTGCCAACCACATTTCTGCGATCATCGAAACTTGAACAAACTGCTGGAGCAAAACGAGTTCGAGTTTTACACTCGTCATTTTCAATGGGCAAAAGCCATGGTGAACGGTTGGTTTTTCCCAATTCATGGGTGTGTCTAAGGATGTTTGAAGGTGTTTTTTTCTGATTTTCCCAATGGGAAATCCACTACGACTGGGGAATCTATAGTTTTTTTTTCTTCCGTGATGAGACACTGCATCTCACCAGTGACATGGACTATGCTTGTTTGGGGACATTCCCACATCATTTAGGGTAGGTGATAACGACCTCAGCATACCGGGGTTGGTTTGTGACGAACCTTGCCAAATACCAAGGTCATTTCCAGAGTTTCAGATTTTCAGACTATGCAAAGGTGGGAATTTCAGGACCCTAAAATGGAGATACCTTACCTAAGGCCTATGTAAAGGCTAAATTTCAGGGGATAAACCTCGAATTTCTATAGCATCTGGTACAGTACCTCCAGTTTAGGTACCTGAAATGGCCATTGATTCTATATATCACCATCAGAACCCCTAATTTCTGTTGGCTAACCCCTCCATTCCCCCAGGGTTGCGCCGCATGGGCGACGGAACAGCTGCAAACCGAGCTGCAACGTGGCGTTTGGGTACATGCTCGACCAGGTCCAGATGGGCTTTGGAGCTTGGAACTGTGGCCGTGGCCTATTTGGTTCGATGATTTAGCTATTATATATATAATATATAATATATAATATAATATATATATATATTTTTTATAATCATAATAGATAGATAGATTAGATAGATAGATAGATAGATAGATAGATAGATTAGATAGATAGATAGATAGATAGATAGATGGATAGGATAGGATAGGATAGGATAGGATAAGATAAGATAAGATAAGATAGATAGATAGATAGATAGATAGATAATCTGGATTTGCTGAAGGTGATCTTGATTTTCCTAGTGGTTACTTCATCAAAACTGGGGATTTGTCCGCAAGCAAAAGATACCACATGCGGACTGGTCAGACTGGCATCAGCCACACCTGCACCGAAGCGGTGGAGAAATTCAAGACTGTCAGGGCTCCTGTGCCTGGCTTACACACGCTTCAACTACCGTACCTAGTCAAAATATCATCTCCAGACATGAGTCGAAAATATCAGATGATCATGATGATCTTCATCTTTAACCATGGATTGGCGGGAAAGAATTCACGTAAAGCCCTGGCTGATCTTCCAGGCTTTCATCGCGGCGGTCGAGAAGCCCTGCATCAACTGGCACTGGAGGTGGAGGGGGCGCCATGGGTGGCCCATTGTTGGGGGCCTGAGAATTGGTGTCCATGAATTATATGTATATATATAATATGAAGCATTATGGTTCATTATCCCTCCCACATGAGTAATAGGTGGTGTATATATATATATATATAATGGCATATGATATACTGGGTATATGGATAATTATATTGGAATATTATATCATGTGGGTAAAACAATGCCATAAACCACCCATGACTGGGAATGGTAACGTAACCATAGCACATATCAATAAATGGTGATGACTGGGGGATGGTGCAAATGGCATTGTTTTACCCCCATTATATATCTAATACTATCTGGGTAAATTATAATGAGTTATAATGACCTCACGCAGCGACCGAACCATGGAATGATGATTAGATATGATAATTGTTTTGGGAATCAGCCCCAAATGACCTTATTTCAAGTCAGTGAATTATTGTAATTTACCCAGATACTATGTAGTGGTGAGTAATTTGGATTATTCCCTCTGGTTGTCTATGGGATAGAATAACCAGTTACTATAAGGGTTCGTATCCAATATGAATAAATGGCGAGTGTTAATGGCATATGGAAATATGAAATATATAGTGATTTAATGGGATATGAATGGATGATGAAACACCCTTGGTTATGACTAACAGTTTGCGAACTGGTATAAATCACTATTTTATAGACAGGTAAATTTAAATCATGTTTCCCATCTATTTTTATCTGCCATAGCTGACCAATGGTCATATCCATTAATAGTGGTTAATATTAATGGTTACTGGAATGGGTTAATATTCACGCATATTAATAGCTGACCTATCAATGAATGATAGTTTATACCCATTGATAGTGGGTGAAAAACAATGAAGTGGTTAATCATTGGATAATTGATCATCCGTTTCCCCTAATATGAAACAACCCGATACAACAAATTAGCCCAATACTGATATCTTTTTGTATGGGTGCCCAACATTCCAATGTTTTGTGGGTTGTATTCTGTTGCAATTATTCCCTCATTCCTGATAAAGAGTAATCGGGTTCTCAGTCAACCAGTAGATGTATAGTCCCAGAATTGCATGGTGAGAAAGGTGGCAGGAACCTGCTACATCTAGGGTAAAACGGCTAAAGCAACATTGTTTCCTGCAGTTTTTCCCTGAATCCAACCCAAATGATATTAGTTTACCTCCTAGAAAACTATTTTCATTGAGAAACTATTTACCTCCATGAAATTAGTAGTGAATAGGATGTCAAAATAGAGCAAAACAACTCCAAGATGTCATAGAGGATAGCTACACCAGTTCCATTCGGTCTCCGACTTTCCCATCCGGGGGTTGCATAGCCATAAGGTGGTGCTTTAGTTACCCTCTCGTAAACTAACAGCTGTTGATCACCATTTTTAGTGGATAAATCAACTATAAATGGCAATTTTCAATAGCTATGTTAAATTACCAGAGGGTATTATTTTCTAAATAGCCCCCATCTAACTATAGATATTTGAGACATCATAATTTTATCAAAACTGTTATCCACCTTTTCAAACCCCTCTTGGCCTACTTATTTCAGCCAACTTCGCACTGGTGGATGGTTTCAAAGATGTCTTATTTTCAACCATAGAAATGTGATGATGATCCCCAATGACGAGCCTTTTTTTATAACCCGGGGTGGCTCAACCAACAAAGCAGATCATCTGGATAGATCAATGCGCAAAAAATGTTTCGAAATCCTAGAATCCTAGAACAACTCAACACACTTGACATTCAATTCAGTATTTCTAACTCCACAAATGTGCCATTCAGTAGATATGTCTACCCTCTTATCATCCAACTGATTTCTAAGATCTACTCTCCTGTAGACAACGAGATGTGGAGTTTTACCCACGATGAACGTAGATCATTTTCCTACTTCGGGGTGCAGTTAGTTCACTAACTGTTACTGCAATTCCAAGAACATCCAGTTTTTTAAAGCAACCTTTTGTAAACTTTTTAAGAGATGTGGAAAACCCACCATTTGTTATCCATTACTTATGACTTCAAATCATTTGTCCACGTAGATCACCTTTTTTTTACGGCACTTCCAAGTAGCAAAAACCACCATTTTTATCCATGGACTTAGATCATTTTCCCCTAAGTCCTAAGTATATATATATATATAGATAGTTTTTTTTTTCCAGCTATAAACCTCCATTTAGTTCAGGAATTTCCCAGGTTTACCCTAGATAACACCGCCATTTATAGATTAGTTTCCTAGCATTTTCCCATTAAACTCTCCATTTTCCCAGCATTTTCTCAGCATTTTATCATGAAAACCGTCATTTTCCTCGCCCAAAAGCCATGGCTTTTCCACGCCTCTGGTGGCAATCCAAAGTATCGGCCAGGCCCGTGGCGCGTCAGCCTGGCGGGCCGCGCTGCTGGCGACCAACCTGCCAGCGTTGCTGGGATTTCAACCGCAGGTTATATAGGTTAGTTATATATATTATTATATATGTAATATATATAGTATATATGGGATATATGATATATGGGATATATGTTATAGTGATATATGGAATATATATATATACACCCTCTTGTTATTTAACATAGCTATTGAAAATGGCCCATTTATAGATGATTTTCCCATTAAAACAACCATTTATAAGGGATTTTCCATGGCTATGTTAAACAACCAGAGGGTATGTATATATATAGACATATATCTGATAGATTATATGATTAATATGATTATCTTACTACTTGATATAGATCTACCCGTTCATATCCATCTTATCTGATTTCGTCTTATTCTACGTATCTATACATCTATGTCTATCTCTATCTATCTCTACCTATCTCTATCTATCTCTATCTATCTAGCTACCCAGCCAGGTAGCTGTCTAGCTATCTATCTATTTATCTATCTATCTCAATCTAAATCTAAATCTAAACATCTAAACCTAAACATCTAAATCTAACCTAATCTATCTATGGCCGACCTCCAAAACAACCCCACAACATCGTTTGTGGTACACATGGACTGTCGCCAAGGGAAATGCAAGTAGAACTTAAAACATCCCAAATGACTTTCATTCTAAGCACTTTGATGATTTTCATTCTAAGCACTCTGGTTCTTGTCATCCCAGCCACAGTTCTATGAAATTCTGACCCGTTCAGGTTGGCGGAATTTCCTCGTGGCCATGATGTGGACACGATGTTGCAGGAATCCACTTGCCGGAAGCACGTACGGTGCTACAGTGGTCAAACACCTTTCCACATAGATGGGTTTGGTACCTGAAAATGATGGAAGAATGGGGAATTTGATGGGTAACATAGGGTAATTAATGTTTATTTGATGGGTATATCCCGATATTCTGACAAACTCATTCAGCATTTCACATTGGAAGATATCCACCATGATTAACTAAAAAAAACAAAAACCATCATGTTCGCGAGGTATTGTACTTTCCGGATGCTTGGTACGACAGACATACGGCGACAAAATGTTGCTAGTTCGGCCTGGGCAGCTATGTCCCTAATTGAAGATCTAGAAATCAGCCAACATCATATCTAGATATGTCATAAACATGTTATCTGATACTATACCTAGATATGAATATCTAGTGGTATATCGAAAAAATTGGATATGGAAATATTGTACATCTAGTGGTATATCAAAAGTATTGGATATGGAAATATTGAACATCTAGTGGTATATCAAAATTGAATATCTAGGTCATTTTTACCACTTTTGATGGTGGAAAACCATACTTTTACCACTTTTGATGCTGGAAATAGCAACAACATTCCATGGAGTCTTCGCAGGAGTATGTCACTACGCACCAGCGGAAGATGGCCATGGAACTCCTGCAAAAAGATGGCCAGTTTCGGCAGAAACCAAGGAGATCTTAAGCTTACAGTGGGATTATTGGGATATATATATACAAATTATATATATATATTATATATATATATATGTACAAAGACCCAGTATACATACATATATATATATATTCTAATGAGTTTTACCCTCTGCAAATTGTGATATCCTGGATGGACAACGGGTATATTTATGGAATATATCAATGGAATATTGGTTAACAGCCTCTGGAAATCAAGCGTGGCTTGCTGGACAAAAATCACTCATGTATAGATGCTTTTCCAGCTAGAAACTCCCATTGATAGGGGATTTTCCAGCCACGTTTGATGACACCAGAGGGCATTAAAAAGGATCTCCCCAGTGGTAAAACGGGATGATTTTCAGCACAAACCGGTTTCTGGGATGGGACTAACAGAACTATGGAAGCCATGGCCCATAGAAATAGCTGATTTGCCTATTGTCAATGCTGATTTTCCAGTTTGCTATGTAAACGTTTACCAGAGGGTAAGAGGCAAAGACAAGGAGGTGGAATGCCGCCCAGAAAGGGTTGGAGCTGGTGCGGTTGAGAACTTGGGGTTTGGAACCACATAGAACCACAACGCTGCTTCAACAGAATCATGAGCATGAAGTGGGTGTGTCTGAAAAGGGGGTATACCTCCCACATAGCCATTTTCATAGAGAACATGTTGAGAAAATGATGATTCACCTGTGGAGTTAGGGGCACCCTATTTTCAGACAAACCCAAGTAAAGTCAATGATTCCGCCAAGCATGATGAGATTATCTTTAAAGAATCCCTATTGTCCCAATTTTGTCTTGATACACCATAAATTCAGGATGGTCTATGATCATCATTGTCCATCATCATCCTACGCTCTGCACTCGACATGGGTGATAAATTTCTGGCGGCCTGGCTGAGCCGCCAGGTGCGCCTACACGGCCGCATTTGTCCCAGTCAGTGGGCGCGCTCAGGGAGGATTTCTCTGAAAATCATGAGATGAACCCGATGATGAACCCTGCGAAATCCATGGTTTCATCATCATTTTCCCTCGAAACTTACCTATATACCAACAATTTAACATAGCTATAGACAATTCTCCATTTATAAATATGATTTTATTTAGGTTGATTTACGTATTGAAAATGGTGCTTTTCCAGTTTGCTACATTGCCAGAGGGTGAGATGCCCCCCATTAAGCAACGGCACCGTTTCAGGATGATGTTTTGGGGACAACGGGACAACGGGACAACGGGACAACGGGAGGTGACTCCAGTGGTAGTGGATATGGTTGTCATCGAAACCTTCACTGGACCTCACCAACGAGGCATGAATTTGAGAACTCCGGAGCGTTTTGAGAAGCCCAAAGCCGATAGCTCCTACTTAAAATGTTTTTTTTTTCACAATTTCCAGGCACGTTTCACCAAGCATTTCTATTTTCCTGTGGGTGTCCCAGCTTTTTTTGGGAAACGCCATGGGAAATCCGCATTTTTTTTCAGGTCCAAGGTGATCTTCCAAGCGCCGGAGGGAGATTCCATCAGTGCAGCGGCTCAGATTTTCGTCGGTGACAGGCGGATTTTTTTTCAGAAAACCCAAAATGACTGGGGAAATTCTATACATTTTTTGACATTTTTTTGGGAATATGATGTTTTATATTTTTGTTTTGAGACCATAACTGGATCAAAGAGTTGCAATGATTGACCCGCGGCGACCATTTGTCAATGTTCTGATGTTGCCCTGCAGCATATGATATCTTCCGGACGTGAAGCAATTCAGGCTTGGAGGTACGGAAATTAAGATGAATGGTGGAATCTTGTAAGAAAGTGATGGACCCCACAAATCAAGCTGATGAATTTTCGGTACAGAAGCACTTTCTCAACATTTTACGCCCCTCAACTGATGAGTTTTTTCCCAAGTCAACCCAAATCCTACAATTTGAGAAGATGTCAGTTCACGCCAAACCTCAGTAAACCCATCTAACACCACACCAAGCATCACTAAACCACATTACTTGGGGGCTGCAATTCCCGTTACAATTGGATAACCATAATTGCGGGGGTTATATTCCAGTTTGTGGAGGTGATCACCATGATTTTTCCCGCAAAAACTACCCCAACTGCACCAGCCTCGCGCGCCGCGCCATGACGCGCCGTGCCATGAACGTGGAGAGCGCTGGGCAGCGGCCCATTGGCAACGAGGAGTTTCGCAGCGAATGGCAACGAGCCGCTGAAGGTGTGGCAAGGAACCTTGTGGGCTTCAACAGTGGATGAATTCGGATATCATAGGGATTTCATGGATATTTTGAATTATGATATCAGACTGAAACCTTTATTTAAATGAACTATTTATATAACTATATCATGATATTGAATCATTTATTTATGTTGGATATTTTATGGATATGAACCAACAAGTATGCAGCATCCTTAAAATCACATGTATATCATGCTGAAAGTGCAAAGTGATTACGATTACCCTCTGGTGATTTACTGTAGCTATTGAAAATACGTAGTCCATTTCCAGTTGATTTACCCATTAAAATTAAAAATGGTGATTTTCCATAGCTATGTTAGTTTACCGCAGGGTACACCATTTCTTTTTACATTTTCAAAACTTTTTGAGCATACACCACACAGCCACGTTCTGCACCTCCAATCGTGCCTTCAAAAACAGTGCTGCCAGCTGCGCCAAGCAAAGTCTCGAAACATGCTGCGCTGGCCGCGCTGGCCGATGCACCCGACCTGGTGGTCCAGGCAGGTCCAGGCAGGTCCAGGCAGGTCCAGGCAGGTCGAAGGTCCCGATCAAATACATCTCATGTGATCCCCCAAAATAAATGGATCCAATGCGAAACCAGGATGTTTGAGGGTGTGTATTTCATATTAAGGGGAAGGCTGAGGGGTTTTCACAAGCATCCAATGGCGGCCCTGACAGGAAGCTTGGGATAGCAGCACTTTCCGCGGCTCTGCTGTACACTAAACGCTGATCATGGCTGGTCATGTCTGGCTGGAAAGTATGACATAAACGCAATAACCGCGATGAATAACTACAATTACATAGTTAATCATAGTTATGAGTTTTTCTGAAATATCAATGTGAAAGCAGGCTGAATATAGAATAATATAGATATGGGCATCAGTCATAGTCTTTTGAAACATACCATGTTTAGTAATTTAGGGGTGATGAACATCCATTAACATCAGCTATTTTGATGTAAAGGGGACCCATACCCATAGATTAGTATAGATACACTCTGGTTATTTAGCATAGCTGTAGAACATGGCCCATTTAGTTCGATGATACACATGATGATTTGCCTGGCTCTTTGACGTGGTGATTTGAACATGTTCGCAAACTGTGACAGATGGATGCAGATGGTGATATCCCATTGAATCATCATTGTAAATACCTGGTTGGTGGTTTGGAACATTGTTTAGTTTTGCATATATTGGGAATAATAATCCCAACCGATTAATATTTTTCAGAGGGGTAGGTATACCACCAACCAAATACAGTACTTAAATCACCATTTCCCATAGGAAATATCGGAAATAGCTTCCAGTTTCAGCGCTCCGTTGTCGCTGGTGGCTCAGGCACCTCTGCTCCTGGTGGAGATCTTTACACCCAGTGGCACCGGCTCTTCGCGCATGGCACGTTGGGCGATGGCCGTGGGGCGGTGGAGTGCTTCGGGCTGCAACAAAGGGGGGATGGGGTTGCATATGATTATACTTAGTACATGGGATAGCCGAGCAGGAATTTGGACTAAGAAAAACGTGGGTTACCAACTAGCTACGAACTACAAAGTGGGACCATCCTCCAAGTATGGGTCAAAACTTAAGGTGCAGCGGTCTGCAGATAAACTGATGACTTTTAGATACTTTTAGTATTTAACCATCCAATTTTGTTTTTGTAGGAGTACCCAAGTTTGATGCGCATGTGGGCGTTCGTCCCATGTGGCAGTTTTTAACGCACTACAGTGAGGATGGAACCATGGTGAAATGGTGAAATGGGGGAGAAGCTGCGATAATTGGGGTATGACCAGCAAATGCTGAGTGTATCTATCTGTTCCTCGTAGTGCCAGCAACTGCTTTGTGCTTCGTAGTTTCCCAGCAGAAATAAGACGAGCCAAATCGCAGAGCGTCTCGGTTGGCCTGGTGCATAGGTTTGCCTGTCATACAACTGACCACTGGTTCAGGAAGTAGGCGCCACCCTGAGGTTGCATTGGAAGGAGGAAGATGGCTACGGATACAAGGTCGGTGACCTAGTACCCTTTGGTAAACTAACATAGCTATTGAAAATGGCCATAGAAATAGTTGATTTACCCAGCTATAAAAGGGTGATTTTCCATATGTTAGTTTACCAGAGAGTATCCACCCATAGAATTCAATTCTCAGCAAAAAACAAGGCCGATGCTCGTTGAAAAACCGGGGGGATGACAACAAATCCCATTGTTTATGGTTCAAAGAACCCATCGTCAATGGGATTTTATTACATGATAGTATGAGTATCCATTGTTTCATCCTAATGATAGTTAAATCCCATTTGTTTTTCCAGTAAATCACCATGAATCGCCCAGGATGTCCCCGGGATTTTCAGGTTCTGTGGCTCCGCGGGTGGCAAGGCTCCACTGTCCCGACGACCTTCAGCACTTCCAAAGTGGCGCGAGCGTTATTTCGCTGGGGATCGTTGGTGCCGTCCCAGATGGTTATGGCGGTTATGGGTCAAGCCATTAAAGAGTTTTTTTTTTTAAATCATCTGGGAGATCTGGGAGCCGATCGCAAATTCTCTATTTCAAGTCTAAGAGTTATGAAGCCGGGCATGTGTATTAAAAGGCATCCGCGATATCGTAAATTACCCTGCGTCGTGATTGATCGGCGATTGGTTTGCGATTGAGACAAACACTTGTTGTTAAGAATCGCCTATTGTAAGAAGAGAAATCAACATTACATTTTAATGGCATGATAATTATGTTACATTTCAGCCTTATACTGTATTCGGGTCTGCCTAGACACTGTGTTCAATAGTGATAGCCAATAGCAAAGAAGAATCAGAACAACAAGTTCAAAATCTAACAACCCAGATCAATTCAATTTTCGAAAAATGTCGATGAAATCCGCGATTGGTTCGCGATTGCTCCGCGATTGTTAACCCCGCCTCAGTAGGCCCTGGCTCACGCCATGTCTCTAAATACTGTGATATTATGTACCTGCAACATCCACCTGTGCTAAAAAATTGGCCTCTTAGCAAAGAGTGCAAAATTTCAGCCCCTTAAAATTAAAAAAATCCCTGGCAGTTTTCTTGAGCAAGAAAAGTGCCCTTGGAAGATCATACCGAAATCATATCCAAGTAGTTCTATTCCAAGTTGTGATTCCAATCCTACAACTGTTGGATACTGTTGGTGCCTGCTACTAGCACCAAATCAGCGACTGAAGAGCCTGCATGACATGCCAGTGTGGGATGAGCATGTTGCTAGAATGGTATGAAAGAGGGCAAAGCTGCTTAAGACAAGAAAACCAATGAAGCCAAAGACAGGTGAAGTGGGAGCCATGGTCCCAGTGTCATAAAAATTAGAACCGGATCGCTCAATTTGACAATGTGCGTTGTGTGCGCCCATGGTTTGTCACCCGTATCATACCTGAAAAGCCTCGAATTTCGAAATAGGAAAATGTGTGGTTTCCCAATTACGGCAAATTACGCCTTTTTCCCGGCAAAGTACGCCTTTTACCCGGCAAATTACGCCTCTTAAAAGCGTAGGATTTTGGCAAAAATGAAACCTTGTTATACCATACCTTATCATACCAGTAATTAGATGATCCCTGGTTTTGTGATCAGGAACTGATCATGCCATAAACAAACGTGTCATTCGTCGCCGTCGCAGCAGTTGATGGGAATGGTAAGCCTATCATGCCATGATAACCGTGTCGTGCCAGGAAAATCGTGTCAAACAAAAAGAGTATCTTACAATATCGTCTTATATATGATGCATACTCTGCGCAACTGCTTCATACAGTAGCAGCCCATAGGCACAGCTTTACCCGGCAACGAGTCTGTGATTAGTTAATTATTCCGCCGCCTTGCCCCTGAAACATCTTCGAACTTTAACAGGAAACTGGCGTCAAACCTACTAAAAGAAAAGGTTATAGGATCTAGCACCCACAACCGTTGCTTACCTTCATTATAGGGAGACACAACCGCTACTCCACTTCCTGAGACTTACCAACCCACTTCAACCTTTGGGGGTGGGGTGGGGCTAGGGAAGAAAAGGGTAGGATCTACCAGCCGCAACCGTTGCTTACCTTCATTATAGGGAAACACAACCGCTACTCCACTTCCCGAAACTTACCAACCCTCTTCTGTAATGATAGAACGCTCCAAAAGTCAAAAAACGCCTCTTAGATAAAAAGGCAGATCTGGGCTAAGGGGCAAAAAAAGAGACCCTCAGGAACATCTAGGTAGCAATGTTTTGACGATTCTCTGCGCAAAATAGTGTCGCATACGACAGAACCTTCCCGCGATTGACACCGTTGGGATCGCTGTTGATTCGCGGTTGATCGGCGATTGTAGCTGCCCCAGATACCTTTATTTTGATCAACACTCATCCAACATCATCTAACATGGGTTATTAAGCATGTATTAAAGACCTGAACAACCACAGATGGCTTAGTCACTTTGTCTACTTTAATATGAAGCATCTTAAAACATGGGGCTATCCACTGACTTGACCCGTAGCCATTTGGTAAGTGGTTCATAAGCCATATCTAACTGGTGAATAACCCATGATTAGAAAGTGGTTTGTAACCATCGTCCTTAGTTGTACTCCATTTGGTACGTGCTTAATCACCCCTGTTGATTTATCATTTTGATTTGACCAATATGTGTAGGCTTTTGACCATCAACAATATGAGGATACAAGTGGACATGACTGATAAGTGGATAAATGATCGTTATCATTATCATTATTATTCTATTCACCCCGCTTCGCATGGGGTGGCCGCCCACACCGCAGGTTTATTTCGGTCCGTGAGAGGGGCTAAGGGTGGTTTTCCCCCGTGGGGGCTCTTCAAGCTAAGAAGTTTCAATAAGAAATCCTTCCAAAACATTGTTTT
>Ga0126342_10008623_pt1 | contig 18275 bp, 20 predicted proteins | sample Cyp1metagenome_FD_92528 | JGI IMG/M metagenome (GOLD analysis project Ga0126342, IMG submission 92528) | Coral microbial communities from Lord Howe Island, Old Settlement Bay, Australia - Cyphastrea 1 metagenome | ecosystem: Host-associated > Invertebrates > Cnidaria > Coral ... | reverse complement strand
GTATGGCACAGTATGGCACAGTATGGCACAGTATGGCACAGTATGGCACAGTATGGCACAGTATGGCACAGTATGGCACAGTATGGCACAGTATGGCACAGTATGGCACAGTATGGCACAGTACAGTCCAGTCTAATACGGTCTAATACAGTCTAGAGACTTGACCCGACTTGACAAGCACCCAAAAGGCACTTGAACAATGATGACAATGAACAGATACTGAGTGGACTGTCAGTGGACTGTCAGTGGACTGTGAGTTTTGCTGTCAAGGTCCAGGTGTTCTCGGTCCTGGTTCAGGCACCTCGGATGCTGATGGTCCAGCAATTGGATATGTCATGACTAAAATACCGCGTCCAGATGCGTCCAGTTTGTTTCGTTTCATGGTGTTTACGGAAATGCACTCCTTCATATCACAGAACAAGTGCCACCTGATTGCCTTGAACGTGCTCACTTCTGCTCGTAGACCCTCAGCATTCCCGACATGAGGAGAAGAAGACTTCTTTCGGCATGCTGACGATCTACCTTCAGGAGAACAACTTTGAAATATATGGCGCAATCATCTGCGCAATCCATAAGCCTTTATAAGTTATAAGTTATAAGCTGATACAAGCTGACTGCAGGAGAATTTGGTTCTTCATCCATGGGATCTTCAGGGTGCGCCTGCTAACGGTGAAAGTACAACTATCCAGAACTTGGAAAAACAAAACTTGCCAAATCTGTCCGACATGTCCAGACTGAAAAAGCGATTGAGCACATGCAGCTGACAGGTACCAAAGCCAATCAGGTGGACGTGCAGCCAATCCAGGAGGCCCGCAGAGTTGACATCTTTCAATCTCAGGGTTTTGACATGTCTCACTCCAGCTGGGACTGGGGTTGGGTTCAAGGAGGACACAGCAGCTTTGCAGCTTCGAGTGGCTCCCAGGAGGCATGCAGAAATTGGGCTTCGATGTGCTTCGGGTTTCATAGACAGACCGAGTGTCCCGATGTCTGGGTGTCTTCTTCTGTTTTGAGCTCTTCTGGTTGAAGTTCCGAGCCTTGTCGAGGCAGGAAGTTCTGCTGACGAAGCAAGGAATACGAGGCCTCCACAGCCTGAGCAAGAAAGCAAAGAAAGTGAGTCAAAGGGTGCTCGAATTTGCTTGACATGTTGAGGATTGTTGAGGTTTGGGCAGACTGCGCCCTGTGAATTTTGTGGGTTTGGGGTTCTAAGACTGTCTTTGAGTAAACACTGCAGGCCTACAAAGTTGTCATGTTGTTGACTGACGGATGCGTATTGGATTCGCGGGGATTAGCTTTGCCACATCATTTTTCGTCATAAGGCAGAACAATAGTCCGAGCTGCTTTAGGGCAGAGGGGGAGGGAGAGAACCTTGGTATTGCTTTTCTTAGTGACGACAGGAAGGAATCAGAAAGCAATAGAACATAATAGAACACATTTCACACATTTTCGAGGCAAGATGCTGATACAGATGGCGCAGCTAGAGCATCAGGCTCTGCGATTCCAACGGAGTGTCATGTCAGTCAACGTGTTCTGCAAACTTGTGCATTGTGAAACAAAAACGATGAACAGCAATGATTGGCACTGGCCCGTCGTTTGCATGCATTAGCCTTCCAAAATTGCAAGCTCCGAATTTCACCAGGCAGTGCCGAGCCTCCCGCTGTTTGGGCCTCGCTGACTGATTGATGATTTAAATTGTTTGATGTCTCGTGGCTTTGCATGGCTTCGCCCTGGCACAGAGTTTTTTACTTGACAGGTACTGCCACAATCTGCCACAGATTTGGATAGATTTGGTAGGATTTGGCATTTTGTTGCAGATATCATACATTGTCCAAAGCCATTTTGTCTTTATGTAATAATATATAATCACTTGAACATTGAACATGACCATCATATATTTTCCTCAGGATGAAGCTCCGTTGGGGACTCGGATGAAGCAACATCCTAAAGTTTGAGTCGAGACTTGGCAACCCATGCATCGATTGCCGGTCCGAAGGTCAGGAGAGCCACAAGAGACCATTCCGGAAGAGGAAGAGGAGCTGAGAACAAAGTTGTCTTTTTGAGAAGTGAAGACCATTAAAAACATAGGTGAGAAATTGATCACATTTGCTCAGAACTTCTACTGTAGCAGCTGAAGCCATGATCGAGGAGCCAGAGGAGGAAGAGGAGGAGGAATTTGATTGGGATGGTCAAGATGCAAACGATCCCTACAAGGCCTTTGAAAGGCGTTTGATGTGTTGAGTTTGCCAAGATATGCCAAGATCATTGAGAGATTGAAAGCGCGATAGGTGCTGCATGTGGAGAAGGATGCTAGTGATGAAACCATCAAGTCAAGACCTAAGTAAGTCCTTTTATGAAGTCCAGCCATTGGTGATGGTTTTGCGGCTGCAGCCAGAACGTTTGCAGCCGATGATGCTGAGATATGTTGAGATATGTTGAAATACTAAGCCTGACACTTCGGCCGCCTGGCCTAGGCGAGCGTACAAAAGGCTTGCGCTGAAATATCACCCTGACAAGAACAGAGGCGGGACACTCTGGTTGAAAGATGTTGAGTTGAATGTACTCGTAGCACAAGATAGCACAAAATAGCACAAGTATAAGAAATGATACTGCAGCCCATCAGCCAATCAGCCAATCGTTCCAATCGTTCCAATCGTTCCAATCGTTCTGCCTGTGGAGAGCGATGACTCGCCATATCTTGGGAACTCTCGGGAGCTGCAGGCAGCGAGATTGCCCAGAAGCGTTTCCAGGTGCCGGGACACACTCGCACATACTCGCACTAAACAAATCTGTAGATCCACGGTGATCCACTGTGATCAATGCAGCATGTGCAGACTCTATCATATTCACAACGATATTCTTGTCTTCAGAACAACCGGATTTTGTAAAGGAGGTTCTCTACGATGAGATTTCAATAGTTTTTTCCAAGCTTTTCGACATGCGTTTCTAAGGTCATTGCCGCTGCCTACGAAACTCTCAGGGACCCTGAGAGGAGGAGATTTGTTGTTCTGGGTTGATACGACATGCTTCTCTGATTTCAAGACAGTGGGGGCTTAAAGATTGCTTGTTGAATTCTTGTTAGATGGCAACTGTAGCTGTGCACAGGACTGGACTCGACACTTCTTTTGTCAGCTTCTCTCGTTCTTGGACCTTTGCCCCATGACAAGGAGGGCCTATGACGAAGCAGCTGCAGCACGTGAGCACGCAAGCCAGGAGCAGGCAGTGGAGAGATACTTCATGCTTCTTGCAAACACAAGCCTAAACACATATTGGATTTGTCATGATTTGTCATTTCAACTCAGCCCTTCTGCTACAGACTTTTGCTCACAACAAGACTGCCCTTCGGATTTAATTTTTAGAAAACGAGTCCAACTTGACAGGATCGACCAACGCCTGAATGGAAGCCAAAGGTCTCTGTGGAAAAAGCTCGAGAGATGCTACTTGGCGTAGTGGAACAACCGGTCCAACAACTAGCTTCAATCACAGGAAAATGCACAGCTGGTTTTAAACTCAGGTGAAACTGTGCACTAAGCGATGTTCAGAAGAAGACTAGTTAATTGGCTTCGCTTAGCATACATTGAGAATTGAGTCGTTTCACCCTGTGCTTGTCATCATATTCATGATATGATATATTGTATACTATATATATGGCGGCTTAAATGGCGGCTTCAATAAATGGGGGGATCCCAAGATGGTTGGTTTATAATGGAAAAACCCATTAAAATAGATGATTTGGGGGTACCCCATTTTAGGAAACCTCCATATAATCATATAGATGTCATATTTCTTATTGTTGTTTGTTGTCGACACTCTTATTAAGATATCTTGCAAACATAGCTTGACTTGCCCATTCTTTCCAGCCGTTTCTGGACCCCGAGGTTTCGAAGCTTCTTTGGAGACAGAGAGACCGTTTCGGAGGCTGGTTGAGATCCTCTTCGAGCAGCATTGGTCCGGCGAAACTCGTCGCATGGCCCCAGTGATGTGGGTCGAATTCTATTGAGGCAGCACTGCCGCGGCGTCCTCCTGCCACACCTATGCAAGAGGAGTGGATTGAATTCTGTTGCGTTGAGTTGCCGGCACCACAACAGTCACAAAAGTTGGGATTCCGGATAGTTATGGATTTTTTTGAATGTCATGGATAAGTTATGGATACTTTGTATTCTGATCCTTTTGACCTTTTGACCCATGCGCAGGCTGCTCCACGTCCAGCAGATTCGTCACACGCAGCAGCTTCATCATGTGCAGCAGGTTCATCAGGACTTTCGTGCTGTCACGCAGTCTGAAGCTCTTGTATTTGCTTTGAACGCTGTAGAATTGATTTTATTGCTAGTTTGATATACTATGATATACTGTAGTTTGATTGCAGGAAAGAAAAAGACCCTCTCAAAAGAAGAGTGAGCCCCGACTCGTTGCAGTGTAAGGCACAGACACAGCAAGGTGGTCCAAGGTGGTCCAGGCCCTGCTGGCGGTGGATGAGCCACGTTTCTGAAAGATCTGAAAGGTACAAGCAGCTTTTGAATCAGCTTCAAGAAGCAGAAGAGACAGCTGCAGACCCAGTGATGGAGCTTCAACTCGGCAAACTGCGAAATTCCGGGTCAAACATCGTCAAACTATGTCAAACTGTGAAACAGATACAAAAGATACAAAATCCTTTGCGAAGCAGGGAGACAGACTGTTGGCTCGGAATTTGGTACGCAAAAAACATCAAACAACTGCGTACAGTAATTTTTGGGTTGCCCCTGACGGATCCCGTACCTACGGCCCTACGGCAACTCCAACCAGCTTCCGGCATTGATGAGCACTATTGGGTACGGTGTGAGCTCAGTTTGTAGCTTGACTCACATTGCAAATCAACTTCGAGGGATTGGAGACACATTTTAATTCAAACGAATTTAAAGACAGCCCGATCATTCTCACGTTATCTCACGTTATATCATCTTTGCCGTGATTCATGTGTCTCATCTTCACAAAGATCACAAAGGCCAAGATGTGGAATGAGGAGGCAGGAAGGGTCCTGGTGTCAAGCCACCAGCCATGGATATATTTTGTCATTCCATGTCCCTTTCCGCATTTCTCAGGAAAACGAGAAGACACCAGTCAGCTCATGTCAGCTCTGCGAGTATGTATTGATCACTCATGACAACTTCACTGATTTGGGCAGTGCAATTTTACTTGGATTTGTGCACTGCCCCCCTTTGCACGGATACGGATGACGACCTTCCAACAGGTGGAATTGGCTCGTCAGCAACTCTCAGAAGCAGAAGCAACCCGGGCTGCTCGGCAGATGGCTGAAACGTGGGAGAAGGGGATTCTTTTGGACAGGGTCGGTTCGCCGGTCTCTTTTGAGCCACAGTGGGAATCAGTGCGTGGGAACCATGAAGGTTGTGTCGAGACAGCACGAAGATGCATAAAGTCTGTACGGATGATTTGAGGACCGTTACTTGCGCATTCTGCAAGAGTGCTACGATCGTCGCAGAACTCAGCTTGAGCAGAATCCAGACAGCCACACTACCTGGACTTGGAACGCTTGTCGACTTATAAGTGCTTGTCTTCAGCGACAACATGGCCGGTGTATCTTCACCAAAGTGCTATGTAACATGTTTGACAAGGTTTTTATCAGAAATAAACACACGTGCTCAACTTGGCTAAACAGGCATAAACAGGCACTGAAAGAACGGATCTCTTGTACAGTGAAGTTGCAATCGATATCGAATCTGTCAATAAATTGCCTGAAAATATCGCTGTCAATTCAATCCTTGTTGCAAAGCGAAGACAGTGCTAGTTTTGAGCTCAAGTATCAGACTGCAAAAAGTAACCGTGGCAGAAACATGAGCCAGAGGCATGTGGGTCGGTATCATAATAATTTATCTGATACAGATATTACATGATATATTACTACTTTGAATGTTGATGGTGGAGGTTGAGATCCCAAGTTAGTCACTTCATCACCATCAAAACACCATGTGGCCATGATAGAACATTCCAGAATTTGATATTCGTTGGAATATGTTGGAATCAGCATTTTGGTCATCGGTTTCTTCGCCAAAGCATAGCGAAGCCTGCAGGCACCACACGGAGTTAACTCGGAGATCTGGAAGGCCAGGCTGTTGTGGACTACCAGTATGCCAGCTGCCAGCGCCACATCCATGAACGTCAGGACTTTTGCGCCAGAGCCTTCAGCCAGTTGAAACATAACCTGGCTCGATGTGACTTGTACATACGGGATATCTTTGGTCAAGGGCTTTCCGACTGCAAGCAGCAGAAGATTTTGGGAGCTTGGGGTGTCTCCAAATTTGGTGATTGCAGACAATTTAGGACAATTGAGGCAGATCACTGTATTCTTAAACGCACATCAATAGGAGGATTGAGTGTGGTCACTTATCCCAACAATTTCCACTGCTCTCACTTTCCGCTAGCTGTAGCCAAACGTGCTGAAAACATCTGAAAAAAGGCATGAGTCCGGACAAAGACAACCAGGCTTCGCATCAATCTTTCTGCCAGCTTAGCACCTCATACTTCGCGACTAAAAAGCAGCGCTTCTGGTCTGGGGTCAGTGAGTTCTTCTGACACAATCTCCTGGGATGCCTTGAAGATCCTTGGAGTAGGACTTGCAGAGTAAAAGGGTACAGTATATGTACTGTATTGGCTACTGCTACTGCATGGGTCAAAGAGTCTGGAAGACAACAAATACCGACTTAGAAGGCTCCATCCATTCATTTGGAATGATATGAATGCTGATTTTGGCACATACATGTACTAGTAGACATCTAGTAGACCAACAAATTTGCCCCTCGCAGATACGATTCCTGACGCACACGTTTATGTAACAGCCTGGAACTTAGAAAGCAGTGATGTTGCTTGCAAGGAATTCCATCTGCTGTCTCAATGTTTTGGCGAAGCAATGGTCACCAAATATTCGTACGGCGCAGCATTTCGATCCCTGGCTGCCCTGGCTTCATATTCAGATCTCTGGACGAAGTCACACAAGATAATCTTCTTGGCGACTCTGAGGTCAACTGCGTCCCTTCAAGTTCCCTCCAACCAAGTCATGGAACGTTCTGCAACAAGTGCGGTGCAAAATGGCTGAGAGTCCGCTGCATGTTTTCGTTGGCAGAGAGCGTTCGTCAAGCTGACGAGAAATCTGCTATTGCAAAGATTTCAGGTGCTTTGGAAGCTAAGGGGTACATCAGAGCAAAATACCCATAGAATTGTCTTCAGCAGTTGACCTTCATCAAATCTTCTGCTCCAAGACATCACGGTCTTCTCCATTTGCTAGTGTGGTGTGGCAAAGCACGGTTGGAAGCCACATTGCAGAATACTTCTAGATTTTCCTCATTTGTACAAAAAACGAAATAATGTCTGTTCTGTAGTGTAGTTACACAGATTTGCAGGAGGGCTGAACATTTCTACTGTATGGTGCGACCTGAACCGACCCGAACACTCTGTAACACGCCGCAGCAGCAGCCTGTCTTGCTCAATCTTTGTGTGTTCACCGCGTGCGCGTCACCCACAACGTCTCAATGGTAACTCCAAAGCCCGTTGAGGACGTGGGAACACGTGTGGGGACAGACGTGGGGACACTGATTCACCACCAATATTGGAAAGGCATGGAAAGGCTACCCATTCAGATCCTTGATGTACGTAGGTTCATGGTGGTTCATCTGCAGATTGTCAGCTTGAGACTTTCTGATTTTTTTTCAACATCTTCAACTTCCTCCAAGTCCGAACAACGCCTTAATCCAAAAACAAAAATAAAGGTACAGGATATTGCAGGATGAGCTGCGAACATCAGGAGAAAGCTCAGCTCACCAAAGATGAGAGCGACTCCACAGATTCAGACTCCGGTCAGGCTCCAAGCTGCCAGAATTGCAGCCTCACGGGGTTGAAAAAATAAGTCTCAAGGCTGAGTTGCATCTTATTGTTTCTTATTGTTTCTTATTGTATTTCTCTTTCATTCATGCTAAGCAGCTGCTACCACAACATCTCTGAAGTCCGGTCCCTAGAGATGATTGATATGCTGAGGTGACCTGCTCCGTACAAGGACCCAGCACAGGCTTCTCAGTGTGCAATGCTTTGGCGGAATGCAGTTTTCCGTTTTTACTTTTTTTCGGATATTTCCAACATAATCCAATCGACAGGTAGCAGCTCTAGCTGCTGCAATCAATCCTGAATTGCGCAGAGATATTCGTATCTTCGGGTAAATCCTGTCGAGTAATTGAGTAACTCGGACCCTCTTGCATTTCAAGGGGAAATATGGATCGGTATGGGGCAATGTAACTAGCATCCTTCAAACTGTGGTCACAAGAAAAGACATGCTCCATAGATATCCATAGATATTTTTTGCTTCTAAACAGAATTCCGGTGACCCAGGGAGGCTGCATCAGACTCTGACGAAGAGGATGATTTTGCCTGGGACCCAGATGCAGTTCAGTCTTTGCATATTTTTTAATGCTCTATTTTGGGAAAGCTCTTTCAAAAGCACTCCATTTGTCAATATCTAATCTACTCCCCTCCAGTTCTGTTCCATACATTTCCAGGTTCTCCAAAGAACGGGCACAGTGAAGGATGGTCGCCAAACCGTCGAGCCCGTGAGCGCAACTGCCTCAGAATTTCGCATGCATTGGATTGTTTTTTTCAAAGGTGTTGAACTGCAGTTACCCTCAGCTAAAGTAACATAGACCCTGCCAGATAGGGGTTGGAAGATTAGTAGTTTCCACTTAATAAGGGCTATTTTCAGGGTCTATGTTAATGCACCTGAGGGTAATGTTTAAAGCTGGTGGCCCGGTAATGTTTAAAGCTGGGCCACACCATTGATGGCTGCAGTTGCCCAGGAAATGCCTTCCTCGAACCGCGAGTTTAGGGTAAAGTTTCTTGCCAGCAATACCATACCCACTTCTGAAACGAAAACTATGGGATACTATGGGAAGATATCGCCATGGCTAACATCGCTGCGGTTTCGATTTCTCATGTCATTGCTGTGGCAGTGATGTCGAGATTCTGTGCGCAGGAACACCTTCATCGAGGTGGATGTGGAAAGAACGGAGTCTGATCAGTCTGTCCCAGACCGTACAAGGTCAGATCCCTCAGGCCAGGAATTTGGGAAAGTCAGAATCTGACATTGATGATGCAATATAAATTCATATAGATTATATTAAAATCAACATATTTTTATTAAATCTATATGATATACAAAATATACAAATCCCACAGACATGGCCTTCCAGATTCTAAGTATGTAAATACTTGTAAATACTGTTCAGTTTGGGTTGCATGTGTTTCAATTTGACCAAGATTCTGCGTGGGATTCTGACAAAATGGAGGCTAGCGTTAAGCAAACTTTTGCCCAGGTTATCATTGCCTTCCAGTGGTTTGTTCAGGGGGACAATCTTGGGACATGGTTTGAGATTTGGTCCATGAATCGGCGGCCTTGAATTTGAGTGGAATTTTGCATAGTCCAAATCTCAATCCTGCGAGGTAGCAGATTCCCTCTGCCCGGACTACCAAAGAAATTGGTTCCGCGGGTCTCAGCAGTGCCAGAGGAGCAACTGACAGTTGCTTGGCATGGCACCATTGGCATCACTGGCAGTGGGGTATTCGGATGACCATAGGATGACCATTGGATGACCATTGGATCCATATTTGATGGGGGCCTGGCCAGTGACTCTCGGCCAAGGCTCCAGCGGAGCATCTTGTCGGCATTTGGCACCCGGTGAAACAGTGGAATGTTGGAGGAAAACAGGAAGCTAAGACGCTTTGCAGTGCTAGGAATTCAAATAAGAAAAGAACTGACAAGAGTACAAGTTGTTACAAGATGTTACAAGTGCCTCAAACTTTTTTGGACCTTGATTGAAGGTCTGACTCGGATGACTGTGGCCATGGCCCTAGATATTTGGTTCACAATAGTTCACAATGTTCATATTGTTCATATTCATCCCACAGGGAATCGACACAACTGTGGTGCGGCTGTGCGATGCGCAAGGTGAGGATCTGTCTGAGAGGCCGGACGCACTAATTCCAACACAGCAGAAAAGACACACATGAAATTTATACAATTTTATCACAGCACTATCTTGCGAACAATGGTAATAAAACTGTGAAAAACATCGGAAAACCGCAGATTTCGCGCGGAGGTTGGTGACCTACGACCACTTTTCTGCCAGCCAGCAGCCACTGCAAGGCTATCCAGGTCCTCAAATGCCAATGCCACTAGTTTGCAAAGGAATTCAGTAGCTGTCATGCATTGACTCCATTGACCAACAGCTTCCGGAGAATTTCAGTTGGTGAGCGATGACAGATTCGAATATACAATAGACGCCCTAAGAACTATACCCATACAAGCCTGATATAAGCATCGACAGTCTCCTTTGCCTTAAAAAGCTTGAACCTTTTTTAGTGTGACTGTGTTGGGACTGAGGCCAGAGATGGGAATGCCCATGATGGCTCCAATCATGGCCGCTTTGTTGCACAGGATGTGCGTCACGTGGAAAACAAGCTGTATGTGATTGATGCCTGATTGGAGAGTCTCTTCTGAATTTGAACAAACGTCGGTCAACCTTTCCGGATTGCCAGGAATCTCCTGGAAAGGGGATTGCATGCCTTTGAAACCATGTCGAATAGTGCACTTGACAATTCCTTCCCAGTAAGGTTGGAATGCCACAGATGGGCTCTTGCTTGGACTATGGCGGCTTGTCATCAAATATATCAAATCAAATTGGTTTGAGCTGCCAAATTCCGCGTTGAAAGCTGGTGGTGACTGAAAGTGCGCTCTAAGGTGCTTGGCCAGATCAATCTCAAGTGCTTTGACTGCACGTATTGATTGTACATATCCCAAAAATGGTCTCGATTTTGTGTGCAAGGGTACATCATAGCGACTTACCAAGATATCTTACTTGCATGATCTTCCATGTGTGGGGTAACGGCTTTAAGGATGTTTAAGGTTAAGGGCGGTAAACTATGGTAAAATAATAAGATTCACAAGATTCAATATAAATATAATTGCATATATTTATACATATTTATACATATTTGTACATACTGAAAAAATGCTGTATGTCAATTATGTCAATACCTTTTATTAACATCCCTTTTTTAAGATAGATCCTTTTAGGATGATTTGATGGCATTCCAAGCAGCTGCTCCAAAGGCTCCCCAAGAGGAAGGACAGGCTCCACCCTTTGGAATGCTACACAGCTTCCACAAGGAGGTGTCGCAGCTTGAAATTTGCAGTTTTGACGTGATCTATTGTGACCTGTTGTGTGATTGGTTGGGATGTTTATGTTTGTTTATGATTGTTTGTGTGTTCAGATGTGGATGCTTTTCTCAAGTTGATTGTTCGATAATGTTTATGCGTTCAGAACAATTCAGAACCACTTGAGAAAGACGTCATGATTCACAGTCCAAGAGGATAGAAGTATAGATGAAGTTCGTGTAAGCCACATTGGCAAAGCAATACTGCTGAACAGCCACTGCCAGGTGCGGGGATTTGGCTTGGCCAGCAACGACCTTCGACAGTTTACGAAGGGCCAGGCTCCTCCGGGCTGTGGACATACAGGGTGCTTGATTCAAGTTGCAGCATTTATTAGAGTATCGGTTACAACAAGAATAGTGGGAGTCGCAGTTTATTTATTTTAGGATATTGATGTGTTCAGATTGATCGATATGTTCTGAAGTTTATTGATGCATGCAGGCATGCGTGTACATATTCGAAGGAAGTTTAGAAGTTAAACTTCCGACAATATGGACAGATGAAAAAGCAGAGGTGGGAAGGGTCAGAGAAGAGAAGAGAAGAGAAGAAGAAAGAAGATTAGAGAAGAGAAAGAGTCAGAAGAAAGAAGATGCAGGTGCGCGAAAAGGTAGAAAAGTCGCGATTCACTGAATTTTTCCAAATATTTGTGGCTCCAGAGGGTCGAAAAGTAGGCTTGCTAAAGCGGCGGGTGCGGAGCCAGTTGGCCAGATGAGAGATGAACAATTGCACGCCGCCGTTGTTGCGCGAAGCACATTTCCAAGTCAACATGCACAAAGCACGTCAGCTTCGGAGCGCTTTTCGGAAGCTGTGATGTGGAAAAAGTGCACGCCGTTGTGGCGCGAAGCACATGTGGTAGTCAAAACGCACCAAAAAACACCATTTTCGGAGCACTTTTGGAAGTTGCGATGTTAAAAAAAGTGCACGCCGTTGTGGCGTGAAGCAAATTTCGAAGTCAAAAATGTACAAAGCACGTCAGCCCCGGAGCACTTTTGGAAGTTGAGATGTTCAAAAGTGCACGCCGTTGTGGCGCGAAGCACTTTTCGAAGCCCAAATGTGCAAAACACTACATGCTCGCGCCACTTTTGGACGCTTCAGCGTCGTTTTGTGTGGCAGGCGCAAGGGATTCTCCACCCTGCCCAAAGTGAGCAAAAGGTGAAGGTTTTGTAGCATTTCCAAAAACGATGGCAGGCGTGTGACATTTGAAGAGGATCTGCAAAGATACATTTCGCGTGGCAGGCGCAGTGCAAAGACATGTTCATCAGAGATGTTGGGAGGTCAGGCCGCTGATTTCCTGAGAGGTGTTGCATTTTGGAGCATCAGACCTTCAGGTTTGCGAAGGTGATTTTGCGTGACAGGTGCAGCACTTTGTATGACTTGGCATCACTTATTCGTGGCAGGCGGAGTGGAAAAATTGCAAAACGCATTAGTACGAGAAGGAAGTCTGGCAGAATTCTTTCGTTTTTGATGTTGCCAACTTCAAAAATTGAGGAAGTCTCCCAGAATTGCTGTGTTTTTGATGTTGTCACCTTCGAAAATGGAGGAAGTCTTGCAGAATTGCTGCGTTTTTGATGTTGTAAAGCTCAAAGATCGAGGAAGTCTCGCAGAATAGCTTCCCTATTACAACAAGAACAACAACAGCAACAGCAACAACAACAACAACTACAACTACAACTACTACTACTACTACTACTATTACTACTGCTACTACTACTACTACTACTCCTGCTACTACTACTACTACTTCTACTACTACTACTTCTACTACTACTACTACTACTGCTGTAGTACTACTACTACTGCTGTAGTACTACTACTACTGCTGTAGTACTACTACTACTGCTGTAGTACTACTACTACTGATGTAGTACTACTACTACTACTCCTACTCCTACTCCTGCTGCTACTACTACTACTACTACTATGACGCTACATTACACAACACTACGCTGCACTAATTACACTGCACTACGCTACAACTACAGCTACACGACGCTACACTACAACTACAATTACACTACTTCACGCGCACACGCACCACTAGACTACACTACACTATACTACACTAGAGTACACAACACGACAGTACTTTACACTATACTACATTACACTACACTACTTTACAGCTACAACTACAACCACAACTGCAACTACACTACACTAGTGACACTGCACTACAACTACGACTCCACTACACTACAACTACAGCTGCAACTGCGCTACACCACACGACATCCAGCAGTTGTGGGTGAGGTGACCGCTGCAACCATTGCAACCGCTCCAAAAAACACAACTCCAACCACCTTTCGGTCCATTAGTGGATTCGCTCTGCCATCCGGGATTCACAACAACCAACCTCTCCTATAGGTTTCCTATTTTTGAAACTTCCGCCACCGTCTTGTGCGGTACTAGTGGTAAATGTATGTAAATATATTTAAATACGTTGGATCACAATGCATCGCAACCAATCGAGTCGATTGCGCCAGGATTATGAAGGCAGGCTGTCCGTCATCTCTGGCTCCGAGGTCCAAAGGGGAGGCGTCCGAGTCTCGATGCCGAAACCACTGCAGTGATAGGCCGAATGGGTTCGAAAACGGGTGAGGTGCAGAGATATTTGATGCAGTTCTCTTATGGTGAGCTCACCAAAGCGGACGGCATCGGCTTTGTGCTCCTTGACCTATGTACTTGCCGATGGACTAAGAGTTTCTTATTGAGTTGCTTCTCACCGCGTGATTCAGCACAAACAGAGAAAATTTGGATTTTTCACGCTTGACCTTCAACTAGAAGTCTGTTTTTTCGAGTGTTTTCTGCGCGGTAGAGAGGCTACACAGACCTAGGTTTGCCTCGCGAGTGCCATGCGCAAAGAATATTCAAAAAATTGTGACTTGGCGCCATCGTAAGTCCACTCATGCCAAATGTCTACTGGTCAGAGTCAGAGATCTAATTGCAAGGCTTACAAGGTTGGCCACAAACAAAGCGAAGTATTAAGAACCAAATGGATTTGGGGTGGGTTTTGTTTTTTTCTGGATTTTTCACGGGACATGGCTGCAGAGTCTTGAATACTCTGTCATTACCGTCTCTCTCGCTCTTGGTGCATTGAAAGGTTGGAAGGTTCTTCAGCTGTTCTGCTGTCCTTGACATTCACGAGATCCAAAGATCCACTGCCAAGGTCTCTGTCTTCGTGAATCAACGAGGGCGCATTTGCATGCGAGTGTTTGGTGACATTCTCAAGGCAAAGAAGCATGTGAGAGCGCTTCAAATAGGTGACTGGATCGAAATGGTGATTGACCTCGAGAGCCTCTGGCTGAATTTGGCTGAAATATGCAGTGATTTGGTCACTGGAGCAGTTGTAGGGTTAGCACCAGAGTTGACGAGAAGAACCTCATTTGTTGCACCAGCTACTCAGACAATGCTGATGCAGCTTCTCAAATACTTGAAGGAATCTTGCCGTACCAAGGAACAGCGTAGCTACATTCAAGGTATGGCCATATGAGATGGCTCCCTAGCAAGCAATGAGTACCATATTTGTCAGTGATACGCAGACCGGTCAGCCTGTGAATGAAAAACATCGAAGAACACAGTCAGATGAGTCAGATACTTGTTTACTCCAGACACGCTCAGACGGAATCGTTTCAGGTTGCCAATGGTTTCATGCCTTCTGAGCCAGAATCCACAGCAGAATTTCACTATGGGTGCCTTGGCGGCGTCGCAGATCCACAGATGCGCAACCGTGGCAACTGACTGCACCAAGGAAGCGGCTGGCACAGGCCCAGCAGCTGGCATCGAAGCCTGCGCCTGGGCAGCACTGTGCAGAGATGTGAATGAGGCTGTTGGAACATGTTGGAACAAGTCCCAGTGATTGATACTTGTTGTATGATATTGTATGATGTTGTGTGATATTGTATGATATGTTATGCATATACAGTATAAGCACACACACATATATATATATATATAATACACATATTATAGATTATGCTGTTCTCTCCTACTCCTTGGTATTGTTATGTTTTGTTTTTGTCTGCATTTCCAACTGACGGTGAACGCCTTGACCATGATCATGGAGAGACCAAAATCATTAGTTTGTGAACGACATAGTGACGTCAGTTTGGCAACCTTTGCTGGGGGGTCTCTTGGGAAGTGGCAAAGCTTGTGGTCACGCCAAGGTCAAGTTGAACGTGGGGCATTTCGCTTGCGTGATCCAGAATGTGGGAGTTACAGCAGCTTGGAACATTATTCATATACAATATACAAGATGTCACAAGCCAAAAAGTGGTACTTCCTTCTACAATCTCACGCACCATCCCGCACCACGCACCAGAACGTCATGCTTCGTACTTGAGTTGTTGAGATTAGCAGACGAGGTCACGATGGGCTCTTGATCAACTTGCCGGTGAAGCATTTGAATGTCTTTTCACGGGAAAAGACTTTTTGAATTGAGATTCGTCTTCACATCTCATTTCTCACCGATGGTTTCTTTGCACGCTTCGTTCGCCTTAGTCTCACCGCTCGCAACGTAGTACAAGAAACAGCACCTCTTCTCTGGTGCTTTTCCATGAAACAGAGATGAATTGTACAGCTCTGTCATGTTGCCTAATAGTTGCCCTAGCAACATATACCGCTATACGGGCTTCACCCGAGAGCAAAAGCTGCCGCCAAAGAATTGTGTTGCCAAATTTTCAATGGATCTTTTCAAGCATCAGATAGATTCAGATAGCATCAGTAAGTCTAATTATAGTCTAAGTGAGTTCAAGCTGTGAATGGCGAGGACCCTGAGGATGGGCCCAAGCCGGTGAATGGTTTGGAGGTGCAGCACTCTTTGGATCTTCACATCGGGTCTCAAAGGATTCCAGGATAGCGAAAGAATGAGAAAGACATAGAAAGACATAGCCTAGAGGAGGATCCTAGAGCAAGATATGCCAAGATCCAATTTGAAAAGGGGTTGTGTTCTTCACGCCAGAATTTGCCCAGCTGTTCCTCTGGCCTTAGAAACATGTACGCTTTGCACGTTTCTGTGCTGTATCCCTGAGATGATAATTCCTTATAATTCCACGGTAATTCCAGACATGCAACGCAAGAACATCCTCTGGTCGCAGGCTCCCAGATCTGGGAGAGCAAAGGACGTGGTGCGCTATTTGTGGGAAGAAGCTCAATGGGATCCAGTTCCTTGGCTTGTATCATGCACAGCCTTGGTGGCCAAAATGATGGGAAAGAAAGGCGTTTAAAGGGATCCATAAGCAGATTTCTTCAATTGTCGAAGGAATATCATGGCCACTGGGCCACTGCACTCTATTTCTCCCTCAATGTGGAGGGACAGCTGCTTGGAGGATTTCCAGGTGGCATTATGTCCATTATGTGAATCGTATTTGAATGTTCCTTGATACAGCAGAGCATTTGGCTCAAGCTTGCCCGGAGACCTTGGCCTGATGAGGCCTGTAGAATTTTCACTGCTTTGAGAGATCTTCCTGTGAAATAAGATGAGCATGCAGGCCATACAAGTGCTACGTGGGGCAAACATATCATATGGAAACAGAAGATTTGAGTTGCTGCTATTTGATGTAGATATGAAGGTGAGTTTGTTTTCGAAGAATGGTGCCAAATCCATCCAAATCCAAATTTGCTGGCTAGGGCCGGAAAAAGAAAGCGCCGAGGGAAGAAGGTAGATACCAGCAAGGTCCGGGCCTTTTGGATGGATGGGATCACACACTGATCTTGTGGATGCTTGTCATATCTTGTCATTTTTTCACTGTTTAGCCTGTTTGACAAACATGCCTTGCTGAAAATGTCCGAAGTTCGTCAAAGGAAAGACGCCAAATGCACTTTGAAGTGAGCGTTCTTGCATGGAATGATGAACTGTTCCTTCACTGTCCAAGATTTGTCAATGCAGTTGAAAGGTAGAGTTCAAAGTCGCCAAGAAGCGGGGAAGGACCGTTGTGACGTTGATCCCTCAGGGCCATGTTTCCAGCAGCCTGTGACACCCGTTCTTTTGAACTTTCCTGGGAAACAGATGGTATGGACATGTACAATCTGAACCAAGGGCAGAGAAGCAGCAGCAACGTTCCAAGGTCCGCTGCAGTTCGTCATATCGCGGAGAAGTCATTCTTTTGAGTCAACACAGATGGACAGATATGGAAAGATGCTGGGCAGGCCCAGATAGAGGAGGAGATCAAGAAGTTGAAGGATGCCAAGTCCCAGACTTAGATATGTTGAGGTTGCTGCGAGTCAAGCTGGCACAACAAGCCCACACAACCCGTGGAACATGTCTTTGAAAACGTCTTGGAGATTCTTTGAGCATGTTTAACTGTTTGAACATGTTTGAGCGTTCATTCAGCAGTCTTTGATCCAAAATCCAAATGCCCCCCACGCCTGTGAGTTTCTCATTTTCGCAGTGAGGCAAGCCTCAGCCAAGTCAAAGGCAAGAAGAAGGAAGCAACCGGAGCAACTCGGCCATTTCTCTCGATGGTTCTGTCAGCACTGAAGGACAACCCAGGTTGGTTTCATCCAAGAGAAGATGCAGCGTGATGCAACAGCTTTCATTCGGCCCTGGCTTTGCTGTCTTTGTCACAGCTGTGAGAGATGTGAGAGGTATTCTGGTTGGTCTCTCCATCTCTCCAAAGGATTGTGATGGATTGTGGTTTGTCTCCTCGAACAAGCCGCAACCTTCCCAAGGCCTATCCAAAATCGAAAGCAGTTCCATCCTCAGAGTGGAAAAAGCTCTGCTCCAAAGTTCCTACTGGTATTCGTTCTGGAAATCTCTGTCTGAAATATTGAAATTCTGATTGCTTGATTTTCTTATCTTTTCTGGGTCGGGAAACAGCTCGAGGCTGGACTATCTTCCCGTGGAAGCTGGCATGAGGAAAGACCATGAGGCACTTTTCATCTCTTTCGGAGTTGCATGCTTGTTTCCAGCGCCCGTGGCTGCTCCTAAAGATGTCATCCAAGATTCAACCCGGAGCTAAAGGATACAGTACTGAAAGGATACTGAAAGGATACTGAAAGGATACTGAAAGGATACTGAAAGGATACTGAAAGGATACTG
>Ga0126342_10008622_pt1 | contig 18276 bp, 12 predicted proteins | sample Cyp1metagenome_FD_92528 | JGI IMG/M metagenome (GOLD analysis project Ga0126342, IMG submission 92528) | Coral microbial communities from Lord Howe Island, Old Settlement Bay, Australia - Cyphastrea 1 metagenome | ecosystem: Host-associated > Invertebrates > Cnidaria > Coral ... | reverse complement strand
AGGGATGTCTCTCGCACGAAAGCATCCTTTTTACATCTTCCACTTTCAGATTTGGAGGGAGGTCGCTTGCGAAAGCTTCGTTTTCACATCTTCCCCTTTCAGATTTTGAGGGACGTCTCGCACGAAAGCCGCGTTTTCACATCTGCCACTTTCAGATTCTGAGGGACGTCTCGCACGAAAGCTTCGTGATCACATCTTCAACTGTCGGAATTTGGAGGGACGTCTCGCACGAAAGCTGCCTCTTCACATCTTCCACTTTCAGATTTTGAGTGAAGTCTCGCACGAAATGCGTTTTTGAAAGTTAGCGGATGCACGAAATGCTGTGTTTTGCAGGACAAAACGTGTCCCGGAAGATGGGTGGGGAAGCTTTTCCGGCCGGCGGTTTTGAAACACGCTCGATCCGACCATGATCCGCCACGCTGTGGAACGGCCGCTTCAGGTGACATTTTGCCAACTTGAAGTTGTTGGTTTTTGAAGGAAGTCTCGCACCACAGCTTCGTTTTCACATCTTCAACTTTCACTTCTTGAAGGAAGTCTCGCACCAAAGCTTCGTTTTCACATCTTCAACTTTCACTTTTGGAGGGACGTCTCACGCCAAAGCTTCCTTTTCACATCTTCCACCTTTAGATTTTGAGGGACGTCTCGCACCAAAGCTTCGTTTTCACATCTTCCACTTCCAGATTTTGAGGGACGTCTCGCACCAAAGCTTCGTTTTCACATCTTCCACTTTCAGATTTTGGAGGGACGTCTCGCACGAAAGCTTCGTTTTCACATCTTCCACTTTCACTTTTTGAGCGAAGTCTCGCACGAAATGCGTTTTTGAATGTTAGCGGTGTTTTGCAGGACAAAACGTGTCCCGGAAGATGGATGGGGAAGCTTTTCCGGCGGGCGGTTTCGAGACACGCTCGTTTGAACCGGGATCATGGTCGGATCGGCCGCGCAGTGGAACTGACAGTTCAATTGTTCCCGAGAGCGTCTGAGCGAAGGGTTCTTCTAATAGTGGGGGTCTGTGATAACATCTTCAAATCTTCACATCTTCTCATCTTCACATCTTCTCATCTTCACATCTGTTCATCTTCACATCTGTTCATCTTCACATCTTCTCATCTTCACATCTGTTCATCTTCACATCTTCAGATTCTCTCTTGCCCTCTTGCTCTCTTGCCCTCATGCTCTCTTGCCCTCTTGCTCTCTCCTTCTTTTCTATTTCTCTCTTGAAGGCGCAGGGCAGTGCCAACGAGACGGCACGAAACGCAACCCTTTCGCACGAAATGAGGTTCGATCGCCCAAAACTGCGGTAAAATTGCGATTTCCGGGTTCCCGTCGCAACCCTTTCGCACGAAATGATGTTCGATCGCCAAAAACTGGGGTAAAATTGCGATTTCACGGGTCCGGTCGCAACCCTTTCGCACGAAATGATGTTCGATCGCCAAAAACTGCGGTAAAATTGTGATTTCTGGGTTCCCGTCGCAACTCTTTCGCACGAAATGAGATTCGATCGCCGAAAACAGGGGGGTAAAATTGCGATTTCAAGAAATGATGTTCGATCGCCAAAAACTGGGGTAAAATTGCGATTTCTCTTGTCCGGGCGCAACCCTTTCGCACGAAATGAAGTTTGATCGGCAAAAACTGGGGTAAAAGTGCGATTTGCAAGTTGTCCGGGCGCAACCCTTTCGCACGAAATGAGGTTCGATCGCCAAAAACTGCGGGAAAATTACGATTTCACGGGTTGGTCTTTGTGTGTGAAAGTGTTTGTGTGTAAAAGCTTCTGTGTGTGAAAGCTTCTGTGTGTAAAAGCCTCTGTGTGTGAAAGTGTTTGTGTGTAAAAGTGTAAAAGCGTTTGTGTGTAAAAGCCTCTGTGTGTGAAAGTGTGTGTTGTGTGCAAAAGTGCCTGTGTGTAAAAGCGTCTGTGTGTAAAAGTCTCTGTGTGTGAACGTGTCTGTGTGTCAAAGTGTCTGTGTAAAAGTCTCTGTGTGCAAAAGCGTGTGTTTGTAAAAAGTTCTGTGTCAAAAACTAGACGAAATTTACGATGCAAACTATGGTCTTGTGTTTGTGATATATTGTCTTGATACTATTCTTCTCGTCTGCCTATAATACAATTTTAATATATTGTCTTGTAATATAGTGTCTCCATACTAACAACAGAAGACTCTGCTCCTCTACGCTCTCGGGCCATCCGTCGTCTAGTGTTTTGCAGCCCGGTCTTTGCAGATCGGATTGTAATGGCTGCGTCAAGGTTGCTTGGCGCCCCGGCTGCGTGCGTAATACTATTGTCTTTTGCAGCTGGACCTCGTAAATCGTATTGGAATGGCTCCATCAAGGTTGCGATAGTGATTTGTCAGCAGATTTTCTCAATTCTGGCGCTGGTGATTTTCCTTTTTCAATTTTCTTTTAGAAAGTGCTTGAAAATCGCATTATTTTTTTGCTCTGGCGCCGAGATCCGGTTTTCGAGCTGCAAATTCTGACGTTGTTGCGCATAGCTCTATTGTGATTTGCAGCTCAGTCTCTGCAGATTGCATTGTAATGGCTGCGTCAAGGTTGCTTGGTGCCGCGGCTGCGTGCGTAATACTATTGTCTTTCGCAGCTGGGCATCGTAAATCTTATTGGAATGGCTGTGCATCAAGGCTCCACTAGTGATTTATGAGCAGATTCTCAATTTTGGCGTTGATGATTTTCCTTTTAAAATTCCTTTTAAAAAGTGCTTCAAAATCTTCTTTTGTTGCTTTGGCACCGAGATCTGTCTGGTTTTGGAGCTGCAATTTCTGGCATCGTTGTGCGAAAAGGCTTGTGTGTGAAAAAGCTTCTGTGTGTAAAAGCTTCCGTGTGTAAAAACTTCTCTCTGGAAAAGCTTGCTGTGTGTAAAATCTTCTCTGTGTAAGGTAGGGGCCTCTCTGTATGGAGGCTCGCTGTGTGTAAAAGCTGTGTAAAGGCTTCTCTGTGTAAAAGCTTCTGTGTTTTAAACTTTCTGTGTGCAAGCTTTTCTGTGTAAAACCTTCTTTGTGTGAAAGCTTGCTGTGCGTAAAAGCTTCTCTGTGCACAGGCTTCTCTATGTAAAAGCTTCTGTGTGTAAAAGCTTGCTGTGTGTAAAAATCTTCGCTGTATAAAGCCCTCTCTGTGTAAAAGCTTCTCTGCGCAAAAGCTTGCTGTGTGTAAGAACTTGCTGTGTGTAAAAGCTTGCTCTGTGTAAAAGCTTGTTGTGAGTAAAATCTTCCCCGTCTCTGTGTACAAGCTTCCCTGTCTCTGTGTAAAAGCTTCCCTGTGTCTGCGTAAAAGCTTCTGTGTGTACAAGCTTCTCTGCGCAAAAGCTTGTTGTGTGTAAAGGTTCTCTGTGTCAAATCTTCTCTGTGGAAAGCGTAGGGGTCGCTTGCTTTGGCACCGAGATCCTTGTTTGGAGCAGGGTTTGGGCCCAGAGAAGAGCTGAGATGATTTGAGAGTGCGCTGAGAAGTGCTGAGATGAGGTGTGACGAGCTGACAAGAGCTGAGATCAGCTGAGGAGATGTGAGAAGAGCTTAGAAGATGTGAGAAAAGGAGAGAGATGAGAAGACAAAAGATGAGCTGAGATGAGCTGCGGAGAGTTGAGAAGAGTTGAGAAGAGTTGAGAAGAGTTGAGAAGAATTGTGAAAATCTGAGAAAAGCTGAGATAAGCTGAGATGAGATGAGAAGAGATGAGAAAAGCTCAGGTGACATGAGAAGAGATGAAAACAGTTGTGATCAGCTGAGAAGAGCTGAGAAAAGGAGAGAAGACATGAGATGGGATGAGATGAGATGAGGTGAAAAAAGCTGAGAAGAGATGAGATGGGATGACACAGCCCGCGGTGACAGTGGGATGCAATGACAACAATTTCCAAGAGAAGCTGCGATGCGATGAGGTCAGATGAAATGAGAAAAGGTTCCACATTCAAAAGACATAGCATAAGATTGACAAGTCGAGAGCTTGTTGCTGCGCAGGACAGGAGTCTTGTCTGTCACCTATAGGCACAGCCTTTGCCCCGCTCTAAAGGTTTTAAGCGTTTCAAATTTGAAACTTCCGCCCCCGGCTTGCCCGGGTACTACTTGTAGTGCAAAGTAGTACTGGGAAGTACAGTTTTGCAAGCTTTGTAGTACAAAGTAGTACTGGGAAGTACGCTCTTGCAAACTTTGTAATACACTCTGCTTTGACACGGAGTCAGAAACCAGTCAGAAACCGCTTGTTAGACACTCTGCCGCGACGCAGAGTCAGAAACCTGTCAGAAGCCTCTTATTAGACCTGCTGCTGCAACGCTGAGTCAGAAACCAGCCAGAAACCTCTTCTTAGCCACGCCGCCGCGACGCTGAGTCAGAAACCAGTCAGAAACCTCTTGTTAGACATGCGGCACTGAATCAGAAGCCAGTCAGGAACCTCTTGTTAGACACGCTGCTGCGGCACTGAGTCAGAAACCAGTCAGAAACGTCTTGGTAGACACGCTGCTGCGGCACTGAGTCAGAAACCAGTCAGAAACGTCTTGGTAGACACGCTGCTACGACGCTGAGTCAGAAACCAATCAGAAACCTCTTGTTAGACATGCTGCTGCGACGCTGAGTCAGAAACCAGTCAGAAACCTCTCTGCTGCGACACTGAGTCAGAAACCAGTCAGAAGCCAGGCGGAAACTAGTCAGAAACCAATATTCGTGGAAGACACGAACCTAGTACATGATTGCAGTCCTGAAAGAGTGTCAAGTAAGAGTGTTCCACAAGAGTGTCATGCAAGAGTGTCCCCAAAGAGTGTCAAGCAGGAGTGTCTCCAAAGAGTGTGAAGCGAGAGTGTCCCATAAGATTGTCAAGCGAGAGTGTCCCCAAAGAGTGTCAAGCAAGAGTGTGTCCCACAAGAGTGTAAAGCAAGAGAGTCAAGCATCACGGTCCATGGACAAAACGTGGCATGCATTCGGGTTGGTGGCTTCCATCTTGTTTTATTCCCCAAACAGCGTGGCCACACTGAGGGGTTGTTACGGTAACAGTTAAGGCCCGGTGTTCAATCGAGGTGGTATCGGAAGCGTCCGGAATTTTCCCTGTAAATTTCCGCGCAAAATGCCTCTTGTGACGTGTCCATGTGCATATCGACTGCGCAGGCTCACACAACATGCTTGCCGCGGGATTAGCGCCCGGCATTTTCCCTGTAAAGTTCTGCACAAAATGCCTCTTCTGACATGTCAACGTGCATTTCGACTGCGCGGGCTCGCACAAAATGCTTGCCGTGGGATTCGCGTCCTGCATTTTCCCTGTAAATTTCTGCACAAAATGCCTCTTCTGACGTGTCCATATGCATTTCGACCGCGCAGGCCCGCACAAAGTGTGCTTCACGGTCTTGGGATCGGTCTTCCTCCTCAACATCACCCTCCTCAATATCATCATCTTCCTCCTCCTCTTCAACATCAACATCATCATCTTCCTCTCACCCTCATCTTCATCACCGTCATCGTCATCATCATCATCATCATCATCATCACCATCATCGCCATCATCATCATCATCATCATCAACATCAGCATCATCATCAACATTATCACCAACATTAACATCATCATCAGCATTATAATACATTGTCCTTTTACTCCCCCCACACTCTTTGGGGTCTCTTGCTGGGATATTTCTTTAGGGGGATATTTTTAGGGACTCAGATGTGTTGAGATGCTTGATGTAGAGCTGGTTGAAGTCTCCGTGGAAGTCGAACTCACTGATGTGGTGGATGTGCTCGAAGATCGTGTGGTTGAAGATGTAAATGTATGCGATGCGGTGCTTGACGTTAATGACGTCATCGAGACGGTGGATGAAGTGCTGCTGCTGGACATGGTGCTGCTGCTGGACATGCTGCTGCTGCTGCTGCTGCTGCTGCTGCTGCTCGTGCTACTTCTTGAGCGTGTGGATGAGGAACTGGTCGAACTGCTTGTGCGGCTGACAGAACTGGATGTAGACCATGTTGCCGATGCAGAGGTTGAGGTAGAGGTGAATGCCGCCGTTGAGGATGTCGAGGATGTAGCAGTTGAGATGGCGGTCGATGACGTAGTCGTAATTCTAGTACTTGACGTGGAGGACAATGGCAATGTGGAGGTTGAGGTTGAGGAATGCGATGATGATGACGATGTGGAGGTTGAGGATGAGGCGGATGAGGATGACGATGGTGAGGATGTGGTTGACGACGTGGAGGTTGAGGATGAGGAGGATGAGGATGAGGATGATGAGGATGTGGTTGACGACGTGGAGGTTGAGGAGGATGAGGATGAGGATGATGAGGATGTGGTTGACGACGTGGAGGTTGAGGATGAAGAGGATGAGGATGATGAGGATGTGGTTGACGACGTGGAGGTTGAGGATGAGGAGGATGAGGATGAGGATGATGAGGATGTGGTTGACGACGTGGAGGTTGAGGATGAAGAGGGTGAGGATGATGAGGATGTTGTTGACGACGTGGAGGTTGAGGATGACGAAGAGCTAGATGTGGTAATCACTAGGATGCCAGAATCCGTGCTCGGACTACCTAGTGATTGTGTGATGGCAAACTCGCCCGTGTCATATTTCTGGTAGCAGTGCGTGTCATGGATCCACACCCACGCGACACCTCGGCTGCGGACTGGCCTTGAAAAATGTAACTCCCGCAAAAAGCATCTGCAAAATGGTGCAAGCCTCGTGCAATGGAAATAAGAGTCAAAATGATATGTTGGGTCTATCTACCATAGATAAATCTCTCTTTCAAGACTGGCATGTAGATAAACAAATACATTGTAAAAACGATATATATATATATATATATATATATATTCCAAATCTAGCCAAATATCAAATAATATTATATATATATCCTGATTTTATATCATTGAGTATTATATGTATAGAATTGTAAAGACATGTATGTGATATATATAATAAATAAGTAAATAAATACATACATAAATACATAAATAAAATAAATAAATAATAAACAAACAAACAAACAAAGAAACAAAATAAATAAATAAATAAAATGTATATATATATATTATATATAAAGCAGACTTTCAAAGCAGTAACATCAATAATCCTGAACCTCTCCACGCCCAAAGCACATGGAGGATTGTCCGCACTTTGAGAGGTGCAAATATCGCAGCACTCCTGCGGTCCTGCAACGGGCCTCATGTTGGCAGGCACTAACCAATCACTGAAATGGATGCGATGAACTTGGGATATCCGGGATATCCGTTTGGAATCGGTGAAAAAACAGCAATTAAACCATGTCATGGGAATTACGTGGAAACACCATGAAAAGTAAAAAAACATATACTATATTCTTATACAACACGCTGTAGAAAAATACACTCTAACAACCACAAACAACACTAAAGCTGGTGGGATAAATGCCACCAGGCCAAGCTGCCATTCGACATTCTCTGCACCGGTCCAGCCGATGTTGCTGTTGGCCACGAAAGCACACATTTCAGCAGCAGTCCTAGGACATGTCATCGCTTCACTTCAAAAACTCGGTTTCTGAATATGTTGATGTATGTTTGATGCGGTTTTATGTCAGAACACAGATCACGGCACTGTACGACCCACGTTGCTTACGTTCCAAGAAGCCGATCTGGATCAAGGGCAACGGCGGCGCCCAGAAACATCAGGGTCGGCCATGGCCACGATGGCATTAGTCCTGTCATCCCTCTAACGCCGATGCACTTTGGCACGCTGGCAACAGGCTTTGTTGTGGTGGCTTGGTAAGCAACATTAAGCACATACACTTTTGAATCAGCAAACTTGACGGATTGGAACTGAGGCATTCTCTTCAGGCGCCTGATGGGTGAAACTGGCTATTTGAACCAGCATGTACCAGGTCACCAAAATGTCACAACACCGTGGAAGCAAACTGATGCCCTGACCTGGCCTGTGAAATCTATGATACAAGCGCAACAGTGCAGAGTGATGCAGGCGTCAGGCAGCAAAAAACACACTGGGAACACGTTGAACATCACCATTTAGTATCCGTTTATGTCACTTTCAAGGTCGCTGCAAGCATCCAAAGAGGACACGCGCAAAATCACGTGTGTCAAAGCAAAAACATGACAAATAGTACTACAGCTTGGACATGAAAACAAAAACCTGGAGGGTTTCAATTTGCGGTATGTGGGCAAAGGCAGTCTTCCTTTTGAACGTTGTATCCATCAAATCTGTACTGAGGCAAGGGCGCGCCGGTCCAATCAAAAACGGCTGTTCGCTCATTCTCCCGATCTACGAGCAAGTGCAGAAGCTCAACCCGGCAGAAACCTAAATCTTCGATGTGTTTCACTGTCTCCCTGAGCCACTTCTTCACTGCATTGGGGCGCCGTCCGCAACGCAGCCGTAGGATGGCCGTTCCATCAGCTGCCAACGCTGTGGAGCCGCTGCTTTTTTCGATGAAGTGACGCAAGGCTACGACGGCTTCCTTTTCGGTGCTGCCGATGTCCACAAGTAGCAAATCCACAGCGAGGGTCTGATGCACACCCTGCGCACCATTTGACCGAAACCAGTTTCCTCTCAAAGGATTCAACTTCACATCGACTGGATCTGCTGCCCCTACCCACCCTGAAGTGCACTGAGAAGTGATGGTTGCAACGGGCAAGTCGCAGCACTGCTGTAAAAAAGACTCCGTTTTTGGACGGACAAGATCTGTCCAAAGTGCTGCTGCAGTTTTGCCTTTGAAGCGCCTGGGCCATCGCGACAGAACTTCCTGAAAACGAAGCAGGGCACGTTCATCTTGAACTTTGCACGCCTCTGACCAGGCTGCTGGATCCAATCTTTGACGAGGGGAAATGGAAAAATAAAACGCATCACATGCATCTGCAACCGTCAAAACATGAGAGAAATGAGTTGGAGAAAGCAACTCTTGAGGCAACAGCTCGCAAATCGTTCTCTCCAGATTCCGGGGTTTGGCCAAAATTCTCAAAGTTGAAGCCTTGCAGTGAGGTTCAGCGCTGGCAGAAGCCATCCTGTCAAACACTGCTGTGGTAAGCTTGGTCATATCATGTTCAACGCGTTCACTCAAGGGCAAAAATCGGGTCACAACCCTCTGCAGAATCACGTCTTTAGCGAGTTGACGCATTAACTGATGAAGTCTTTCTAAGTCTTCAGTTGTGCAAAACAAAGTGTTCTTGGCACAGCCGCCAATGGGTGAATCCATGGTGACGGACAACAGGGGCCATTCTTCTGAAGCCTTCAAGGCCAAAAAGTAAGCTGCCAAACGTTCGATCAAACTGGAGGAAGCTGCTGGGTCCACCTCAACCAGCAGGTGGAACTTCCAAGTGTTGCTGCCAAGGCTTGATGATGAAATGTTGAAAGATGAAGTTGGAGGCACTGCCAGCAACAAGACGTTGTCCGGTGAGATGTCTTTACTGCAGTACTCCACTGCTGCAACCCGAAAGCCATGGGACTCCAAACGGGCCAGGCGTGCTTCATCCAGGATACAACGCACCTTGTGACCCAGCTCCACATCATCATGCATGGCATCACGTAAGTGCCAGCGGATGCAAGCATTGGGCCCACCACGCGCCAAACGAAGGGCGTCTATCAACAGATCAAACTCCTGCATTCCACCGGGGAAACCTGCCTCCGCCAGCCATTTCTTGGTATCTGCACACAGCTGGTCCCACTTCATGGTCACATGGCAACATGGCGCCAAACACAGCAGGTCCAGCTTCTCGCCCAATTTCATAGCCAGCGACAAAGCTTCATCTGAACCATGACCGCAAAGATGCTTTGCAACCACTGCGATATGTTTGGCTTCGGGTAACTCTGACAGCTATCCTCCGTGAAATTGGCGATCTCCGCTTGGATGCGATGGGTTTCAGTTGTCAACCCCGTATCATCCAGGTGGGTGTCAAATGCATCAGTGTTGCCACGGCGATCTATGGCTACCAGGGGGCACTTGCTGGCCAAACTGATCGTCTGACCCAAGATCCCTTGCCCTGCCCCCAGTTCCACCACCAAATCTCCAGTGAAATTCTGCAAGCACAGTGATGCCATGGATTCGATCTGATTTCGGTGCTTCAAAGCTTTGGCCTCTTGGAATGTGGCGCGGGTGCTTCGAGAAATCACAGTGTTCAGGGCTGTGCTCACGGCCTCGTTTGGCTCATAGCGACTGCAGTGCACAGGTCTGACTTCGCATTGCTTCAGCCAGGGCAACACCGCCTGAATCAGCTCATCTCGTCGCTCCTTCGACATGGCCACCGGTGATGGCTCCGCATGATGACGTGGACGCAGCAAATAAAGACCAATGGGTGACCTGAATGAAAGGAAAAACGTTGAGGAATTATTCAAGTAACATGATTTCTCTAGTCACATGTGCGAAATTCAATCACTTGCAATGGTACTGTGTGTCTGTGTTACCATCGTGGCCAGCCAATCTCGCAAACAGGTTGCAAGTATCGAGGGCATGGTAGCCAAAGCTGCAGCCCACGCAGAGGATGAAGTTTCTATCATCTCTGAATAGAAGACATGTCAAATTCTTCCCAGTGATAGCGTTGCAAGGCCGACACTTGGAAGCGGTAACTTTCCCAGTGCAAGTAAGCAGAAGTTGTGTCCCATTGTGAATGCATTATGCTCCAAGTGCAGGCTGGACCAGTCAAAAGACATTGCCAATTACAATCTTTTTAAATGTGTCGGTGACCGCTCGCTGGACCTGCCAAGAATGACTCCAAACACTTGTCACTTAGTAATGGTCCCCAAGCAGAGCCGGTAATGGCCTTCTATTAATTTAATAAAAAGGATAAAACGGATCAAACATATGACAGGAGAGTCAGGAACATATCATTATTGGCATAAACATATTGTAAATTGTAAAGCTACATCATCCCCAACATGCACTACCATTTTTCTGGAATCTGTTCATTGGCCATGTGACTCCAAGCCCTTGGCATTAACAAAGTCTCACGTTGCTTTGCGACGCGGACGATGCACCGAATACTCATCGAATCGTTCTTCCAAATCCAGGTTTAAACGATCAAAGCGGCGATGCTCTAATCGACGTTGCCTCCCCCGTGCTGGGGATTCCATGGCAGCTTGCGCAGCTTGTTTGAAATCCAGGCGATATAATGGACCAGTGGCACCAGGGACGCGCTCCAAGTCTCTGAAGTCTCTGAAGTCTCTGGCAACGGGCTCCTGGCACTGTGGACGCTCCATGGGAATGATTGGGTCAGGCCGTTTTGGAGATGGTGAGGCATCTGAATCCCAAGGTCTTCTGCTGGGAGTGGATCTGGAGACTCGCGGTTTCACAGCCTCTGGCCGTTGGTTCAAGCCCCAGCGGGGCTGCAAGTCACGCAATGATTCCACGAGCTCCAGGGCGAAGCTTTCCACAGAAGTCATCAATTGTTGGATGGCATCAATGGAGAGCTTATCCCGTAAACGTCGCGCTAAATCTTCCAGGAGAGCAACTTGGCTGAAGCCTCGGGAGGGGCTTTGACCTCCACTCCTGGCCTCATGCAAGAGAAGCTCTGCTAAGCGGAGGAGTTCTTGCCGAGCAGGATTTAAGCAAGACCTGGAGTTGAAATCCCACTCGGCTGCCCCCCAAAAAAAGCAAACTGAATCAGTGGTATTGCCGTGTGAAACCTGAGACCTGAAACCCGAGCTCCACCACAAAACGTTCTTTGTGAAAAGCGCTACCCTTGAAAAAAATATACCCCAGGCCCCAATCCAAAACAACTTTGGTTTAAGAACTGCAAAGTCTGCTAAAGCATTGTCTGGAATCGTCTGAAGGCTTTGCAGCTTCTGCTGTGCTTGACGATGTTCACGAGCTTCCCCTTCCCAAGCTACTTGCAAAGCTTCACTGACCACTGTAGCTTTGTGCCGATCTTCGGACTCGCCTTGCTCGGTCTCAAAGCTTTTGTTTCCATCTCTCTCTTTTGCCCCTTTCGCCTTTTCAAGGCTCAACTGTGAAGTTTCCAGCTGCTGCCGCAGCTGCAAATTCTGCTGATTCATCTCTTCCAATTCGGCCCAACCATCACGTTGAGCTGCCACTTCTGATTGAAGCCATGCGATGGCCTGGGAGGAATCAACCAATTCCCGTGCCACATTCATGGCTTTGTTCTCAATGTTGGCCCCTTGGCGTTGGCTGTCCGCCAAACGTTGCGCTAAGCTGCTCTCGGCCCGGCGCATCTTTTCACATTGACGGAGTTCGGCATTCAGCTCCTCCATCTCACTTTGCATCTCCTGGGGGCTGTGTTGAGAGAGGGAAACGGAAGTATAAGACATAGGATCGCCACAAAAAAAATCGAACACATAATGGCAAGAACACGGAGCTTGGAACTACAGCAACTACAGCAACTAGCCGTCGGCACGGGAAAGTATTACCTAGAAACTGCACCAAGCGTCGGCTTCCACTTCCTTCAGCTCTTCTTCTTTTATTTCTTTCATCTCCCTCTCCTTCTTCTCCTGTTCTCTTCGGAACTTCTTCTCCTGCTCCCTCTGTTGCTGCAAGCGTCCTTGTAGCTCCTTCATCCAGGGAAAGGGGTTTGGATCGGCAAAATGGAAAAGATCAACGGCCAAATGGAGCGGTGTAAATTGTGTCTGCACAATGCTTTGTCAGGCAGTTTTTCATCCAATCTATAAAATAACTTTACTTCGGGTGACCCCCACCATGGCATTGCAAGGCATATATTCTGACATTTTACCTATCATTCTATCTGACATCTCTTCTGACATTCTATCAGCCATCCTTTCTGGCATTCTATCTGGCATCTATTCTGGCATTCTATCTGGCATCTATTCGATTCTGGCATCTATTCTGGCATTCTATCTGACATCTATTATACATTCTGACATTCTATCTGGCATTCTCTCTGACGTTCTCTTCAGTTGGGGAAGCGGACAAGAAGGGAACAAGAGAGAAGTCGAGGGAAGGGGAGGAGCTCCGTGCCCCAGTACAAGCCCTCAGCTACAAGTCCCATTGCAAGACCCGCAGCATTGTTTAGCGCGGGGAACACTTTGCTCCAGAGGTTGCTGCTCGGGTCCGGCGGGTAACGCTGCGATCTAGCGCTTGCAGTTGAGGTCCGGCAGAGGAGGCGGAAGAGAAGGCGGAAGAGGAGGAGGACGAGGAGGCGGAGGTGGGACAGCTGACGTAAAATCTAACAACCATCAACTGACAGGTGGGGAAAAATGCAAGGTGTCAAAAGGACAAAGGCTGGAAGCACTTGCAATCCTCTTGGCCTGATCTCGTTTTGATCTTCTCAAGCCGCAGGTATGCATAGAAGAGCCGATCGGCTCGCAAACCCAGGATTTTCCAGAATAACGGCATGTTATTCATGAATTCATTTGACAAAGATTGAGGCACAACAAGCCAGCAGGTGTGTAACCTTGCCGAGAGATTCCTCTGGAGAGTCTCACTACCAAATATACATGAATTTCTCAGGGTAGCTTAGGACATCTTCCTAAATCACCAGCCGTACATCCAAATGTGACCATCTGACAAGAACCAAGTTATACTGTAATCATCTGGCAGCAATGGTGGACGAATACTTTGTGATTTCTTTCAAACAAAAACATGGGTTTAAAAACTTCCCGAAGTTTCCATCCAAAATTCACCTTTGGAAATCCCAAATGCCTCGCCTTGACGAGTTTCTTGGTACGCTCGCCTTCCACTGCCGAGGCCCGTGCCACGCTGGTGGCTGTGGTCTCGGCCTCTGCCGCAGCGCTGCGCAGGCGCCGCACCAAGGCCTCCGCGACGTGGCAGCGCTGCTCCGCCGCGGTGCTGCGATTGGCCACAGTGCTCAAGGCCGTCTCTTGACCAAAGGCCCGTTCTTCCGCCAAATGCCTTCCAAATAACAAAGATGGGTGACAGGTCAGCATGGGGGAATGGAATACCCCAACAAGTTGAAATTATGCTTGCAATCGTCATGCTTGGTATGTCGCACTCATGTCTTAGGCATCCTGATGAAGCAAAGCCGCCAAGTGGCATATAGTTGTACACCAGCTACTCAGCGTAGAAACTACGAACCCACAAGTTCCAACCATTCTTTTTCGACCTTTTCAGCAGCACATCCTTACCCTTTCCATCATTCCCTGGCCAATCTTCACCTTTGGGCAGCCCAAAACCATGAAATTCTGCTTGCAAACTACAGCGACTTACTTGACACAACCATTTCCTACATGTTGCTTCCTTCCATGGGCCTTTCTGAAGTCAGCTGTTCTTCAGCCTCTTCTGCTACCTGTTTCAGCTTCTTCTCTGAGTCCTCCAACCCGCCAAGTCGTTGCAACAAGGATCGCCTTTCCTGCTGGAGCTGTCGAACTTGTGCGTTGCCATTTTCGATGGACCACTCCTGGGCTGTTTCAACAAACTACTTGTTCCACAAGGGATGAATCAGAATGAAGCACAGTTGCAAGTCTGGGCCATGCAGTGGATGGATTTGGATGGTGCAAAAGGAGGGGAATCAGGACTGCCCCCGCCAACGGCTGTTGATGCTATACCAAGTGTCTGCAATTTATCGATGGTAGCTGCTCAAATGTTGTGGCAGTCAATTCCGTCAGACCGACCCAGAGCTTTGGCAACAGTGGAATCGCTTTTTGATCTCCCAATCTACCAGCTGGCCATCGCTTAGTCAAATCCCTAAAGTCAGTAAAAGCGCTTCAGAGCAAGACACCACACGCTGATGATATCAATAATCAGTTGAAAGGTGGAAAGTGCTCGGGTACAGATCAACAGCATGAGCCTCAAGGAATTTCACCCAAAAACCTATTACTTACCAGTTGTCAGCAAACTTTTGGTATCAAGATGCTTCAAATTTTTCCCTCCCCATGCTGAACCCTCGAAATCGAAGGCGAGGCGCCAAGGAGGCGTTCTCCGTGCGCAGTGTGGCCAGCTGGGCAGCGCCATCCCGGGCACGTTGCTCCAAGGTGCCGCCCTCGGCAGCCAGTGCTGCCAGCTCTGGGGAGGGCGGAAGACGCTGGAGCCTCCGAATGGAAGATCTTCGAAGAAAAAGTTGATGGGTTCATGGTGGGCTTAAAATTTTTGCCCATGTCCATGAAAGAGAAGCAAAGATAGTGAAACACATTCTTGTAGCGTGCAACAATCATCCATGTTTGAAGATATTTACTTTTGTGAAAAAATGCTGGGAGCTGGTACGTTCTCCAAGTTTGCAAAACCTTGTGTGGATCCCCCCTGGTTTCAGATCACCTTTGGTCATCTTTGGACCATTCAAAAGGTCCTTTATCCAATCCTTTCAGCCCTCGCCTGTCGCGCACCTGCAGCAGTTCCAGCTGTTGTGCCTCTACCTGATCCGCCAAGTCGCAGATCCGTGGCAGGAGCCGAGCGGGGTCGCAACGACATCGGCCCGGAGGACAGCATGGCATGGCTGGGATGTTTCTCTGAGAAAATGTCTGGTAAATCTTCAGACTTGAAGAATACTACTAGCTGCAGTTCAATGCAATCTATCATGGTTTGTTGAATTTCTTTTTCTCCTGAAAATTCCAACCCCCCATGCATTGGTCGAACCCAGGGACCTATCACATCGATTTCCACCATTGAATCTACGATCTATCTGTGCCCAGGAGTCTGCGCAGCATACTTTGGTGCTGTGCCTTGAGACCCGTGGCTATGGCAACATGACAAAATTCAACTGCAGCCCAACTGCAACCTGTAACCGAGCCAGCAAGCTGTTGCAAGGGAGGCTCGGCACACTGTTTATCGTTGAGCATGTCTGACAATGTTTTTTAATTTTAGAGACCCGCTTATGCGCAGTTTTTTTGCAGCAAATCAGCGCCAATCTGGACCCGAAGCAGCACAAGCGGCCTCAGCATCAACCGTAGACATGCCTGATACCTTCAAGCGAACTAAATCCTGCAGGGTGTTTGCCAACCTCCTTAAGTCAGCTGCAAGATCCATCTAGTTGCCAGATTTCTTCGTGATGCGCATCCAAACCTAGGATGTGGAAATCGCAAGGCACAGCTTGTTCAAAAACTTTGGAGAAAGTTTTGCTTCCATGATAGTGAGCAGAAAAGGGTATGGAAACCGGCGTGGTGCATGTTAAGAATTGAGTGGTGCCCCAGAGTGCCCCACAGCATGCAAGCGCCTTTAACTGTTCCATAGCAAGGTCTCAAAGGTAAGGATCCTGCTTGACACCAGCTGTGGCTGGCGCCATGCCAGTACTATGAAGCAGAAAGGTGAACGTCATCGAACCAGAACACATAACAGAATGGCGGCCTCTTTGTTTGTTTGGTTCCAGCCCTGAAACCTTGGTTGACGAAACAACTGACACTTGCGGGCAAATGCAACGTGTTGATGCGGGAAGGCATTACCAGGGAAGCACTGGTGGCAAAGCAACTGTAGCTTATCCTTGACAGAACCCATGGCTTCAAGGCAATGAGATAGACTCATGTTGACAGCAAATTACTATAGCATGACTATAGCAAAGGTTGTAAACCTCTTTTCCCTTGTGGCCACGCTCTATTTTGGACATGGCACAGGGGACAAGTGCCACATTTTGTGGCTGATGTCACCTTGAACATGTTTGCGTGAACATCGTGAACCAACAGCTCCAAGAAATTTTACTACTGCGGCTCGAGATGGCGAACTGATACATCAACATCAGCGAGCGTGACAAAGAGAATGCGTATCATCTTGATGTCAATCATTTTGGCAAATAGGACTTCTACTGTGAAACGCATCAATCTGCTTCCCTGATTTGTTCACGGCACCTGGGTTGCAGGCACAGCAGGTCTTCAAGTGTTTTGCAGACGGTCTTGGCAACAAAATCGTGAAGACAAAAACTTGATGATACCACCATTGGATGAAGCTTGGGTCCCATGTCATACAGGCACAAATGGGAAAGAGCACATCATGGCTCTGAAAGTGCCCGGCTTCCCAAAGACTAAGGAATTTGCTCATGCCAACTTTCCAACTTTGAGACAATGCCCCATCACCACACTCCTGGCATCCCACTGGCTTGCTTGGGTGCCCAGCACGAGCACCACGGCCACTCGTAGTGTTGACTTGGCTCCACTTTGGTTTCAGGTCGGTCAGGCCGGTCACCGTCCACCTGGGATGAGCTGGAGGTGGTGAAACCACAATAGAAATGTGCAGATCATCAACTTTTGGTGGGGGGTCCTTTTAGGGAAATCTTGGGAACGCTTCGCAACAGGTATGGGATCAAGGTTGACGTCTTTAGGGCGTTCAAACTGAGTTAAATGCAATTGTAAAATCATACCATTGCCGGGATCCCAAGCCATCAACACTTGAATGGCCAATTTGAGTGGAACATTCCCGAAAAACCTTCACCCATGCTGTCCCAAGACGAAATCTTATCAGGCCTTGCAATCCATTGAAGGTAACTCTCCCGATTACTCCGTTGGGGGCTACGGTCCCAGAACCCCACTAGAATCACAAAGCTCCATGCCTCAATCCGTATAGCTGGCAGCCGCGGCGCTGCCTGCAAAGGGATTGGTTGAGGGTATCAATCTCTTTGAAGCAATGGGAAAAGGGTTTGTCATGTTCTGGATGGATCCGACGGTTGAATCACTCACCATTAAAATTCTTATTGTTGCCACACAAGGGGAATCGGAATCAAACTTAGGGACAAACTGTGTCTTGAACCCGTGAAGGGACCAGTGGGCGGTCCCACCTTGCTGGCGTTGCCCAGAACCATCCAGCGAAGCTGCAGGCAGGGCAATGGCAGGGATGTGATGCAGACGTGTCAACTGTGTCAACATCTCATGAAGCACGGTCTCCAAGAAATCAAATCTCAATCATGCACCAAGCCGCAAGCCTGATAACGAATCATGCATGGATCACTGACAAGCCGCTGGTGCCCAGTTGAAAGTTGTAAACCGGTTGTTGGTCATCACTTCTCCCTCAACAAAAATGGGATCACCTCTCCGGATGTCGTGGACCCGGGGCAGCTTGCCTCCCGTTGCTCGAGCTCTTCCAGCTTCCGCAGTGTGTCAGAAAGCTCTGCGAACTCGGCCTTCTTGGCATCAGCAGAACAGGTTTCTAAAAGTTCCCTAAATGTTCCAAAAAAACTGACTCAAACTTTTAGGACACCATCCAAGAATTGGATAGGAACAAAAAGTCCAGGTTGCAAAAGTGAAGGTCAAAGATGAGGTGATTTTTCCATTATTCCCGAGAGCGTCTGAGCGCAGGGTTCTTCCAATAGTTGGGGTCTGTATCTCATCTTCTCATCTTCACATCTTGTCATATTCACATCCTCTCATCCTCACATCTTCTCATCTTCACATCCTCACATCTTCACATCTTCTCATCTTCACATCTTCTCATCTTCACATCTTCTCATCTTCACATCTTCTCATTTTCACATCTTCTCATCCTCACATCTTCT
>Ga0126342_10008621_pt1 | contig 18278 bp, 13 predicted proteins | sample Cyp1metagenome_FD_92528 | JGI IMG/M metagenome (GOLD analysis project Ga0126342, IMG submission 92528) | Coral microbial communities from Lord Howe Island, Old Settlement Bay, Australia - Cyphastrea 1 metagenome | ecosystem: Host-associated > Invertebrates > Cnidaria > Coral ... | reverse complement strand
TACAAGACTGTTCAAATAAACTATTGCAGAAAAGTGTTCTGCGTGATTGCATATCCATGTGTTTTGACATCTGCGCCATTAACATACGTGTGAGCATTCGGGTTCGTGGGCTGCATCTTGTTTGTTTTTCGGTCTGGGGCAGTTTTCCTTGCTATTTGCTACATTTTGGAGCTAAAATCTCTGATTTGTGTGCTATTTGCTGCATTTTGGAGCCAATCTCTGATTTGCGTGCTATTTGCTTCATTTTGGAGCTCTCTGGTTTGCGTGCTATTTGCTGCGTTTTTGAACTAAAATCTCTCATTGTGCATGCTATTTGCAGCATTTCGGAGCTGAAGTCGCAGATTGGGGTAGCTAACATCATAAATTTGCACGATAATTGCAACATTTTAGTTTTCACCCATTTTCCCATGGTTTTCAACGATGTCTGGATGGTTTTGATCGCTTTCTTGATCGTCTTCAATGATCTTTCCGGGGTTTCAAAGATTCTTTAGGGTTTCTTCTAGGGTTCGTGTTTCATTAGGGTTTCTTCTAGGGTTCTTGTTTCATTAGGGTTTCATTGAGAGTTTCTTCAGGGTTTCTTTAGGGTTTCTTCAGGGTTTCTTTAGGGTTTCTTTTAAGGTTTCTTTAGGGTTTCTTTTCAGGTTTCATTTAGGGTTTAATTTAGGGTCTCTTTAAGGTTTCCTATAGGCTTTCTTTAGGGCTTCATTTAGGGTCCCTTTAGGTTTTTATTTCGATTTTCTTTTAGGGTTTCATTTAGGGTTTCTTTTAGGGTTTCTTTAGGGTGTCGTTTACGGTTTCTTTAGGGTTTCTTTTAAGGTTTCTTTAGGGTATATGCAATGTATTACATGAAATGTTATGTGCAAACTACAATACTAATACCCACCCAACAAACGCCATGAGCCAAGTGACGTGAACGGCCAAAACTAAAGCCAAGTGAAACCAAAACCAAAAGCCAAAAGCCATCAGCCAAGTGAAGCCAAGTGAAGCCAAGTGAAGCCAAGTGAAGCCAAGTGAAGCCAAGTGAAGCCAAGTGAAGCCAAGTGAAGCCAAAAGCCAAGTGGGCACGCAAATGGGAGATTCTAGCTCCAAAATGCATGCAAAACACAGATTTTAGCTCCAAAATGCCGCAAATAGCAAGGAAAGCTGCCCCAGGCTGCAAAACAAAAAAAAACAAATCAAAAAAATATATACCCTCCATCATGAAACCTCCGCTGTTGTCGGGTACAAAGCCGTTACCGCCGTTGGCTCTCTTCCATCCCTGCGTCTGAGGCACTGCCAGCAGGTCTGCATCACTCAGGAGCTCCTGGCGCGAGGCTGTGGCGAAAAGCCACGAGTTATGGCCAGAGTTATGGCCAGAGGTACGGCCATTTCAATGGGGACGCTATGGGAAAGAAAGTACATGAACATATTGTTTCTGGTTGGTGGTTTCAACCTACGCTTCTGAAAAATGATGGAGTGAGTTCGTCAGTTGGGATGATGAAATTATGATTATTCCATTCCCAATTATATAATTATGGGAAAGTCATAATCCATTCCATGGTTCCAGTCACCACCAGGTTTCATTGGATTTTACTGGGAAGGAATATTGACCGTGGGGATGTGGCTCCGGATTTTTCAGATGGGAAGTACATGGATGTAGCCCTTGAAACAAAAGGGATGGCAAAAACAACCTGAAAGTCGACTGGAAAAGTGAATGGTTTTTCAGATCTACAAAATGCTGACCCCTCACTTGGCGTCACTTTTTGATGGGCTCGTCCTATATCACCTCAGTGTCTGTGCCCCACAAAACTTCCTTCGATGGCGTCGCAAAAAAAACGTCTGGTTGTTGTGCAAACGATGCAACCAGCGAAACATCAACAGGAAATGCATGTTTTTTTTCCAACCAAAGATCACTGAAGCAGGCCGAAAGCACAGCAAAACCTAAACCACGCATCTTGGCAACCCGGTTGCTATTTTCGGGGCCACTTTTGTCAGGGGAACTGTGATACCAACAAAAGCCTCCAACCAGTGATGGCACCCCATGATGTTAACTTCATCTGGTGGGTAGCGGTATGATGATGTAACAATGATGTACCAACATGATTGGATATCACTAATTATGATGGAAAAAATGATGTAATTATGATGTTTTTCTTGGATATTCCATACACGCCATGAGTATGAGTCATCTTAAATGTCGTAAATGGTTCGTGGCTTACGCACAGATCACGCAGCAAATCCCCGTATATACATATGTGTTCCAAAATTGGCTTAAGATTGATATCGGGGACGTCCTTTGCCATCTTAGATATCGACATTTTTAGATGGGAAAACCATGGGAAATGCATGGGAAACAAAAAGCAAGTGCCTACTCTTCTAGAATTGTGAGGTACGCAGTCCCATGCAATGCATTGATGGCCACCTTGTAGAACAAACCAAAGCGCGACGCGACATCTTTTTTCGATGCGGTGACTGTTGCACCATGTTGCACCATCGAACACGTCGCTCATAGAATTTCCATCTTCCAGCCGTGGAAAGGGACACCTTTTCCAAATTTGTTCCAAACTTCGTTGGCAGATTGAAACCACAACGACCTCATGGCCAAGTGTTCTTTTCTCTCTTTGGCGGTTTCGGCATAGAAGTTCCCCGAACTGTTGGGCCACTGCATACTTCCGAAGCGGGGCTCGAAAAAGAAGTTCACCCCAAGCCGGTCCGCATGCAGATGTTGAACCTGGTCGTTGGTTGAGCCACCCCTGAAAAATAGCATTTGGTAAGCTAACGTAGCTATGGAAATCACCATGTTTAAATAGGTAAATCATCTGTAAATTGGTCACTTTCAATAGCTACTACAGTATGTTTGTTTACTGAAGGGTAGAATAGTCAAAGCGGATCATGAAATCCCATTTCGAAAATAAACATCTTCCAAACCAGCCAGTGGACTGAATGAAGGTAGTTGCTGGGGATCACGATGCCCTCGCCAGGTTTCAGATTCACCTTGAAGTAGGTGCCACTGACCTCCTCGTTCGACGGCTTCTGCCAAAAGAGTTCCCTTGGAACCACCATAACAACGGTTTCAGAAACCAGCTCCATTAGGATGTTGTCCTGACAGGCGACGACCAGGGGCCTTGAACCTTGGGGCAGGAGTTGATATTCCGTTGCTCTCCATTTCAAAGTAGAGGGCCAGCATTGCAACATATGGCAGTGTGTCAAAACCTTGTACCCCTGTAGTTCACATCAAAATAGCTGGTAGTTCTGGATGTTCATCCCCCTAAAAATTGTATTTTCATAGGTATTGATCCATAGCCATATTTCAACCAACTTTCAAAACATTCATACGACCATCTTGCCGAACCCCCAATGACTCCACCCTCATGGGATGAAGGTCACGGGGGGTATGATATTTTGTCACATGAAAGATGTCATGCCATTGCAAAACATAACATTAATGATATAATATTGTTGAACAAATAAATAAATAAATAAATACAGTAAATGTATATATAGTTAATAAATTATCAAATATCATATGCTACATTGTAAAATTCAACATTACATTATATATAAGTATGTATATATAGATATTGTATTGCACATTATGTGAAATGTATCATAAAGTTGTGTATGACATGTTTTAGTATATTGTATATCAAGTTTAATTTATTGTAATGTATCAAAATTCTATTATATATAATTGATTATTTTCTATATCATATTATATATATATATCACTGTATGCTATAGTATTATGAATATTAGTACGTTATATTTGCAGTACATATTGTATATGATATGATATGTTATTTTATGTATATGTATATATTAAATTGATTCTAGTGTATATTTTATTCTAGTGTATTCATGTTCATAGTGTATAGTATATTGTATATTGCATAATAATCGTGTTGGGTATTAGTGGGTTTATGAGATCAAAATAGATCTTATTGCATTCCATTGTATCATGGTTACATTACAGTATCAGTTGTCAATGTTATCATACTATATTGTACTACAGTATATAGTTTGACATATATACACATATGTGTATTATATTACATTATAATATATATATATGTGTATGTATTCAAATCATACCATTCATTGAATCCCCTACAGGGCCGCTTTGATCAGGTCCGCTCTAAATCATAAAGAAAAACTAGCGGCCAGTTGAGGCTAACAAAATCGAAGTAAAAACTAGGTTAGCGGTTAGGCTAAAGAAAGCTAGAAAACAACTGAAGAAAACACAATGAGTCCACTGACCCACCCTGCACTGAGCTGCACTGATATGTTCCCCTTTTTCCAAGATATTCCTGTGCTTCCCAAGGTCGTTCCTCGCATTTCACGACTGGAACCTCTGCCTTGAAGGGCTTCACCCATCACTGACTTTTCTAGCCTAATCTAGTTTCACTTGGTACGGATGCGTCAGCAGCCACAAGCTAGAGAAAACTAGCAAATGCTCAGAAAAACTGGAAAAAAACTAAAGAACCTTTCAAGAAACTAGAAAAAAATAACCTGTTCCCAGTCTTCCCCGACTCTCGGAGGTTGCTCATGGTCGCATTCCCGACCCAGCGTAGGAAGGATGTGAGGCAAAAAACGGGGGTTGGGCTGGGGTGGGGCATTTTTTTGACGTTCCATGTAACTTAGAAAGCTTCCCAAATTGACGGGAATGCAATGCTTCGACCAGGCATGGAACCAGTTGAAGAAGTTTGTTCCCAAGGAACTGAGGTCACGAGACTTGACAAGGCAGCGAGACAATTCACGGCTGAACACGTACGTCTTGGCCTTCATGTTCCGGTGGAACGCAAGGACTTGCTGAAAGCAGTTGGCTCTCTTGCGAAGAACGCATCTCGCTAGAATAGAGGACAAAAAAGCCGCTTATTTTTAAGAGTGCTGTGTTTTAGAGTCGTAGAGCCAATGGGTTTTGCAAACAGGAGGTTCAAAGTCATGGTAAAAATGGGACGTTCTAAACACACGTTCCATCACGAACATTCAAAAAGATTGCTAAACGCAGCACTGAATCCTCGAGACTCATTTCGAAATGAGCAAATTAACGAGGGTCGTTCACACGGCCACAACCTTGTTGTTCCAAATTCCATTTTGTAATACACGTGTCATGCAGTGACCCCACTGAAAGCAACATAGAGTTTGAAAAAATCAAAGCTAGAGCCAAACAAATCCAAGAAAGGCTCACGAAGGATTTGGACCAGATTTACCCTGGATTTTCAAGGATCCACAATCATTTAAAGAAGACCACGTCAAAGGAGCCCTCTTCGCTTATCTAAGAACCATAGTTATCATAGTATATTATAATTATAATATCATATCTTGTGTGTTACATATTAATTATACAGTAAATGTTGAAACTATATTGCATTCGAATACAGTAAAACATATTTACAGTGCATCTTATGTCATATTATGTGATATTATATATATAAATAATATATGGTTTTAATATTCGAGTACTTTTTGTAATGTCATATATGTAAACAAAATATGTGCTCAATTGCTTTCATTTTGTATTGGAGTACAATGTGGTGTATGTACAATACATACTAGTAAAGAATATACTATACCTAGTATTCGTATGTATTCGTTTAACACCAAGCCGCATATAGACATGCTCGATAAGAACAAATATGATGTCATATCATGTTATATCATGGTTTATTAGACTTAAATCATACAGTATATCTTAAATTATGTTCTGTTGTTATTTCAAATTATGTAAGATGTGTGTGTGTGTTTGATTGTGTTTGTAGGTTGGTGCGTGATATCCAAACTAGTGAAATGCCTGACCATTCAATGAACCATGCCTGGCTCAAAAATATGTGGCTAACTGGGCTAACTACCAAGTTTAGTATGTACAGTAAGATAATCCACCTCCACTTTCACTGAGTCCATGAAAAAATAAACAAAGATCGTCTTGATTCATCTTGTATCCAACATATTATTCCCCGTTAAAAAGTGCAATCAAACCATCAACATCCATCAACCATCAACTATCCACTATCATCCATAAAATCAACTCTCATGAACGCCGTTTATTTTGCAGCGTCTCCTGCACATCTGTGTGAAAGGAGCTTCTGGCCGGGCCCTCAGTCACCATCCCCATCCATAGCAAGGCCAACATCCCAGCGACGTCTTCCTTGAGGCCCAGCCTGCTAGGCACGTCCAAGGTTCCACCAAAGTTCGGCAGCCGCTTCAAGTTGATGTTGGCAGAGCCCAGGAATTTCCGCCTCTCAGGATTTTCGATCCAAAAAGGCAATGGCTTCAATCGACAGACCAGCTGTTGGAAGGCCATCAAGCCCAGTCCTCCGCCAACTTGGACAACACCATCCCCAATAGAGTCAATAGAGGGATGCTTCATGAAATTGGCTATCCCATGACGGATCCATGGTGCTGCTATATTAATGGTAACATGGATCCCATCAATATACCCCCTTTATGTTAGTATATATACCATACATGGATCCTATGGCTATAGAAATGGGAGATGATAAATTGCTGTCAGAAATGTCAATTCCGAGATTCTGAGAGCTGAGAAGAGCATTGTCCGACCCAATCGCGGATACAAATTTGACACAGGCATGAGGAGAAACCTTGTTGCTCCGCGGCGCGGCGCAAAGGGGATATCTTCCGGATCATGAGGAGAAGGTCGTGAGTTCCCTGGTGATTGTGAAAAAAATGGGGATACGATATAGTGAGGATAATTCATGAACCATGGGAAATAGGCTTTGAACAAAATGATGTTTCATGGGAAATAATCCCATGGTCCCAAAATGTCTCAACTATGTGTTAATGAATATGTAAATCCTCCATCATGCTGGTGGGTTCTTAATATGAACCGAGGAATGGATTGTAAGCTGGTCTTGGAACTGGGAAGTGCAGCCATTTGCTGGAGCCCCAGGTCAAACGATGAAACCGAAACACTTGAGTTTCACGGGTCCCAAACAACCATGTTTATCGATTACCCTCTGGTAAACCAACATAACTATGGAAAATCAACATTTTTAATGTGTAAATCAACTATAATGGCCATGTTCAATAGCTATGTTAAATTACCAGAGGGTAGTACTGGTGAATATTGGTGAATAGTGGATCATAGTGGTTCATAGCGGTTAATGTGTATTTTTCAATGCAATGCTCCAAATCCAGAAACATTCGGCATAGGCCACCCCCACCAAGTGTACCATACAGGATGGTCTCATCAATGGTCTTCTGATGCCTCGGCGTGCACAAGAAAAATCCTCGAAAAGCTCGTGTTTCATCGGTTCATTTCTTCCGATATGGTTGTACTTACGATACATACATTACCATACATACATTACCAATCATTACCATACAATACATTGCCATACAATACATTACCATACAAGACATTACTATACGTTACAGTACTGTACATTGCCATACAATACATTAGCATACACTGCAGTACCATACAATACATTGCCATACGATACATTGCCATACAATACATTATCAATGCATTACCATACAACAAATTACCATTCAATAAATGACCATACAATACACTACAATGCATTGCATTACATTTGCATTCACATTTACATTTACGTTGACGTTTGCGTTTACATTTCCATTTATATTTTTACTACATTACATTACATAGATTCTTGGGGGGGGCCGTGGTAGGGAACTTTTGGGTCTATTCGGCGCGCACGTGCCTTTTTTCTCTTCTTCAAGATCACGTCATGGTCACGGCACACGTGGGCAGCTCAAGGATCCAGCAATGGAATCACATCGATCCAACTCACATGGCATGGCTAAGTGGCATGGTCCCCTACCCGGGCCATACTGTCAGTATAATCATGTAGGATTTCTTTCCCGCAGTCATGAATCAGACCATGCTATATATCTTAGAATCGGACATGTGGAATTGAATACATTTAGATATGTACATTTTTGGATCGATTCCATTCCGGAGAAGCACAGCAGTCGGGGCCAATCAAAAAAACGGGAGCGTGATTGCCCTCTCCCAACAAAAAAAGCACCCTGGGATATGCTTCCATCATCACATTATGAATGAACATGCATGTCAAATGTTGGGATATGCTTCCATCATCATCATGAATGAACATGCATGTCAAATGTACAGATCAGGCCGTCAATCATTCTGAGTTCCAATGCTTCTTTGCTTGGCATATCCTCCGGGTCTGCGGCGTGTTCGGAAGACAAGTCGGTCTGTTGAAAGACCTTATGGGCGAATCTCAAGGCAAAGCTTTCAGACCATACACATTGCATTTACCATGAAAACGCGTAGAACCTTTTAGTCTTGTCTTGGTGTGCAGTGAGGAATGAAACAAAGAACCGTCTACCATATGAACCCTGAAGATCCCTGAAGCATAGGAATTTCTCTCCCCACAACTGAACTTATTGCACCAAACGCATAAGCAACTTACACAGACACATTCCCTCCCTGGTCCCTCCGTACACCCCATAACGGGACGGTGGCGCGTCATGGATGCATGCAATTACGCCTTCCTTGCCAAACGTTGCTTGACACGAAGGGACGAAGAGAAGCACACCCTGTGCAGACGACACACACAATCCACTATCGACTTTGCACTTGAAGGAAGTCAACCACTAATCCTGACGTGCTGTGGAGTTTCGGATCCTTCCCTCCTGTCACGCGTTACCACTCACATAAAGGATTACTCGCATTTGGCCCAAAAATTCCATGTGTGAGTGTAGAACACACTTTCGAACAATGGTCAAACATCGGAATGGATACATCTACCGTCATTTCCTTACCGACTTGATTTTGCCTTCCGGACAGCAGGTTTTGCTTTGACGCCGCCTCTTCGAATTCGGACGTTGCCGTCCCGTGGCAAAGTGAAGACGGTTCGCTGACGTGTTTTCTTGACGCAGCTGGAGATTTTCTGGATGTGAGTCTCTGCTCCTCCAGACGCCTCTTTTTGTAAGGTAAAGACTCTCCATTCTTACGACCATCTTCTACCCATGCGAGCCATGTGTCCTTTGTCCATACAGGCTTCCCTAGTCTCCGAGCCAGAACATGGGCACCAGGCATTTGCCTGGCAGTCGGTCTAAACAGAGCAAGGTTATGCGACATCAGCTTACCTAATCGAAGAATGTTCAGTTTCAGAGACAAAGTGCTGAGGTGCATGCTTTGAATTTGTCGAAAGAAGTTGTTTAATTCGGCATGCAAAGCTTCATTGGCTGTTGTCCCAGATGGTAGGAGCATGCGAACATGAAACGGCAAGCCGTGACGGTACCGCAAGGAGTTGAAGAGCCACTCCACTTTCTCCGAAGATGCCAAAGAGTGCAACATTTTCACCACCGTCGTCTTACTTCCTTCCAGTTTGCGATGCATTTCTCCGGGGTGAAGCGACGATAACGCTGCCAGTGCTTCAATGAATTGGATCCTGGTGGGCCACACCTGCAAATGAGCGGCTTCACTAACGATCCGTTGGGCTTTCCGTTTGGACATGACTTGCGTAGAGATTTGCTCGCGAAGTCGGGTTTCTTGAGGTGACAAGGAGCACTGCCTGCTGCCATCATACATAGGACCCCAGATGCTTTTGTTGACCGTCACATCGTGGCCTGCAAATTTTGCCAGAAAGGCTGGCAGCAGGAACATTTCGCCAAGCAACCATCCAAACCGGTCCCTTCTCTAAACATACGGATGAATGATTAAGTTCCGCCCCCTCAAAGTTGAAAACTACGAGTTTTATTTTGTCTTTTTCGCCAAATAATGAAAAGTACAAAATTCGCAAATCCAATTGTTTTATTATTTTTTTTTTGCTTTCACTTTGTGTTCAATTTTTCCAGTTCAAGATGAGCTTCAAGAAGGAAAGTCCAAAACAATGTTTTTTAGGTTTTTTATTTTTTTTAATTATGTTAACTATGTTCTTTTAATTTAGCAAACTAATTAAAATATTTAAAAAAAAATCGGAGCTCCCAATTTATTTAATTTTCTTAATTTTTTAATTATTTGCCAATTTTAAAAGGAAACAATTAAAATAATTAAAGTAGTTAGAAAAAATTTAAAAAAAAACGGACCTCGCCAATTTTTTATTTTTTCAATTATTCTAATTATTTGCCAATTTTAAACGGAAACAATTAAAATAAGTAAAAAAAATAAAAAATAAAAAACGGAGCTGCCAAAGTATTTATTTTTTTTATTGTTTTAATTATTTGCCGATTTTAAAAGGAAACAATTAAAAAAAATAAAATAAAAAAAAATCGGAGCTCCCAACTTTTTTAATTTGTTTAATTATTTTAATTATTTGTCCAATTTTAAAAGGAAACAATTAAAATAATTTTAAAAAATACAATAAAAATAATAAATAATAAAAAAATCGAAGCTCCCATTTTTTGTTGTTTTCTATTATTTTAATTATTTGCCAATTTGAAAGGAAACAATTAAGATAATTAAAAAATAATACAATATAAAAATTAATTGTTTTCAAATTGCCCAATTCGAGGTGAGCTTCAAGAAGGAAAGTCCAAAACAATTATGTGTTTTTTTTAATTAGTTTAATTATTTTCTTTGAATTTAGCAAACTAATTGAGAAGATTAAAAAATTTAAAAAATCGGACCTCGCATTTTTTTATTTTTTTTCAATTATTCTAATTATTTGCCAATTTGAAAAAGGAAAGAATTAAAACTAATTATTGGCAAATTTTAAAAGGAAACAATTAAAATAAGTAAAAAAAATTGAAGAAATGTAAAAAAATCGGAGCGCCCATTTTTTTTATTTTTGTTTAATTGTTTTAATTATTTGCCAATTTTAAAAGGAAACAATTAAAATAAGTTTTAAAAAAATCGGAGCTCCCATTTTTGTCATTTTTTTTAATTATTTTAATTAGTTGCCAATTTTAAAAGGACACAATTAATATATAATTAAAAAAAATGAAAAAAATAAAATTGACTGTTTTCAAATTGTCCAATTCGAGATGAGCTTCAAGAAGGAAAGTCCAAAACAATGATTTTTTTTTATGTTTTTTAATTTGTTTAATGATTTTCTTTTAATTTAGCAAACTATTTAAAAAAAAAAATCGGAGCTCCCAACTTTTTATTTTTTTAATTATTTTAATTATTTGCCAATTTTAAAACAATTAAAGAAAATAAAAAATTGAAAAAACATAAACAAATCGGAGCGGCCAATTTTTTTAAATTGTTTAATTCTTTTAATTGTTTGCAAATCTTAAAAGGAAACAATTAAAATAATTAAAAAAATATAAATAGATAAAAAATGGGAGCACCCATTTTTTTTATTATTTTTATTATTTGCCAATTTTAAAAGGAAACAATTAAAATAATTAAAAAATTAAAAAAATCGGAGCTCCCATTTGTTTATTTCTTTTATGTATTTTAATTATTTGCCATTTTTAAACGGAAACAATTAAAATAACTAAAAAATTAAAAAAAATAAAAAATTAATTGTTTTCAACTTTTGCCTCACTTGCTCATTGAAAAATGTTTTAAAAGGAAAAAATTAAAATAATCAAAAAAAATCAAGTGTTTTCAACTTCTGCCTGATTTGCTCATTGAATAATTAAAAAAAATGAAAAAAATGGAGCTCCCAACTCGTTCAATTATTTTAATTATTTGCCAATTTTCAAAAGAAACACTGAAATTAACGATTTTGAATTATTTTTCATTAAATATTGTACTTTTCCATGATTTTTTCAAGGAAACGTGGCCGCGCCACATAGACCCTAAAGTTCCCTCATACGGGGGGGGGGGGCCCTCAAGGTGTTTGTTAGTTCAGAATTCCATCTAACTAGTTTGATATATCCACTGCAAATCCTAGTTAGCTTAGTGACAAACCAACTTGCCTATCTAGGGGGGCCCTTCCTGTATATTTGATCATATAAACTCATATGTGTAGAGCAACTATGACATTTGTACCTACTGTATCATATACATGTTCATTGTATTTCATATACATATGACATATCTGTCTGCAGACAGAATGCTCCGTATAGAATTACACACTGCATGTAGACAGATGTCAGATACGTATAGTTGTTTGCATATATATATATACATATGTATATATATGATATATGATATATGATATATATGTCCTGCAGAAAAACGAATTGCAAGGGCATGCGGGCATGCCAACCCATCTGAGAAATTGTTCTCTCATTTAGGAGAATACGGAAAGCTATGGCTGAAAACGAAAAGCCAGATTCACTCGTAACAGCTGTGTCGTGCTTTTGTCCATCTCTCGTCAAACTGAGATGTTTATATACATATGCCAAAAGTTGCCAAACATGATAAATGTTATTAAATGTTTAATTTTAATGATGATATTCGACCCACTGGTAAACGCTTACATAGCTATTGAAAATGGCCCTAATCGAAATAGATGGTTTACCTATTAAAAATGGTGGATCTTTCCATAGCTTTTTGTATGTTTACCAGAGGGTAACCCCTTCTACCAGATCTTCGGTCTTCACCAAAGCACAGCCTTTCGATGTCTTGCAACGTCGCATTGAACATATGCTTCGGCAGCAACTTGGTGGCATCAAATCGGACCACGCGAGCATCGTGAAAGGCCTGAAAAAACGAGCTGATAATTTTTTCTGGCCTTTTAATTGGACTGGGAGTAATTGCAAACATCAGATGATTTAGGATGTATATATATATATATTATACATATGTACATATAATTGCAAACATCAGTAATAAATGGACTGGAAGTAATTGCAAACATCAGATGCTTTAGGTGAGGCCGGTAGCATTTCTGGTGAACAAGCAACTGCTACGCCACACCTGACGAATCTCTGACAAGTCGACAAAAGGGGGCGAAGTCTCTGGGATGAGCGTCCCATTGTCAACCTGGGCACCGCAGGGTGCCAAGTGGTGGAAGAGGGGTAGACAAATGTCCATAGGATATACAAGATATGTACTATGTACATACACGCATATGATATATACATATATGTATGGTGCATCAGGTTACATATGAATAATATGTGTATATATATATACATCATTTGTCTATATTAGATCGATAGCAAGAATGGGATACGACTGGAAAAGGCCAAATAGAACAGTAGGACTAGATACAATAGAAATAAACTGCATACAATAGATATGGCAGCTAGATGATAAGGGGTGGGCAAATGGACGAATAGACAGACAGGTAGAATAGACAGATAGGATAGATAGACTAGATTTAAGAGGCTGTCTCAGCCAGACACTGATGGAGGGCAAAATGAAGTTAAAAGCATGGTCACATGGATATCCATTGTACTTGGAAAAAGCATAGTGCATATCCTGCCTAACTGAACAAAGCATAGTGCATATTGGGACTAGATAGACTAGACTAGGATTGGGACTAGGACTAGGACTAGAAGAGTGAGACTGAGAGTGAGACTGAGGCAAAGACTAAGACTAGAAAAGAAGAACATAACAGAGCCTAGCATGGTATAGAGGAAAGAAAATCAATAGGTACTTAGATAATCTTAGATAGGTACATGGATAGCTAGACCAGCTAGGATAAAAATTGAGGAACTGATTGAGTGGAATTCAACTTCCCACTGGGATAATCATGCCACAGACATTGCCAAGCATAATCTCCCATTTAACCAGAACCAAAAATATCAATCTGGGTTGGTGGTTTCTGACACATATGTCATTTTGGATCATCATCCCATGTCTATGCTTGGAAAAATGCTTAAAATATCAATGATCATCTGTCTTAAAATATCTGAAGCAACTCAAAATTTCATATATATATATATATATATATATAAGATATACATATATATATATTATCATCTTATCATATGTTACAGTTTTTTTGGATGGGTCAAAACCCAAATGATTACCATATCATATTTATGGGGAATTCCCTAGACCAAGGAGACCAAGGAGCAGCGCGGTTAGTCTTCCACTTCCAGAGTTCGGTGCGTTCTTCGATGCCATGCCTGGCGATGCTGGAGCTTGGAAGTTCGGCCATTGGATCCCAGGTGAATCCATATAGAACCCATAGAATCCCAGTGGGGATACCCGGCCTGGTAAACGTTTACAGAAAGCTATTGAAAATGGTAATTTATAGTGGATTTACCCATTCAAAATGGTGGATCTTTCCATAGTTTTTTGTCTGTTTACCAGTGGGGATATTCCATCAACTGGGGGTTTGAGGGAGCCATTTACTAAGTGCGGCCCCATACTTGGGGCCCAAAGATGGGAGATCCCAACATGGCCGTGAAAAACGAATAAAAGCCAGGTTGGATGGTGACAGAGTTTGATGGATTTTGATGGAGTTTGTAAAAAAAAAAAAATGAAGATCGTTGAAGTTTTAGTTTTTTTTCTGAATCCATCTTACAGAGATTTTTGCGGATTCCCCATAGCCATGAACAGAAGAGGATGTCGGAGATCTATTGGATCAAGGTGCAGCAGTTAAAGATGGTTACCCTCCAGTAAATCAACATAGACCCTGCCATTCATCGGGGTTGAAAGACTAGTTTCCACTATAAATTGCTCAGTTTCAGGGTCAAACTTTAATTTGTTGATTTACCAGAGGGTAATACTTGGGACAAACATGGAACTACCCTCTGGTAATATAGCTATTGAACATGGCCATTTATAGTGGATTTACCCATTGAAAAGGGTGATTTTCCATAGTTATGTTAGTTTACCAGAGAGTAATTGGAACTGATTGGTGTAAAAAAAAATCCAGATTTTGCGCTGCTATCTTTGATGACCGGATCTAGTGGTTTGCTCTGATGGTCACTATCCACCAGCCTGGGGCTGGGGATGACCCGATCTATTGGAGGCAAAGCCTGGTCGAACTGATCTACATGTGTCTATATAGATATAGATGTAGATATAGATATACATGATGTGTATTTGTCCAAAAGATCTAGCCATCTGATGCTTTCCCCAAAATTCATCATCATTTCCCAGCTCACCCAAAATGTCTCAGAAGTCTTCATAAATAGAAAACCCAACCAGTGTTGGGTATAGCTTGGCAAATGACTCGACCCCCAAAATCATACTAGGTGCTAGTATTTACCATCGAATACCCGTTGGATTTTCGCATACCAAACCAATTTTCCCTTTCAAATTGCCATAAATCTTGGGAAAATCACCATTTTGGACCCATCGCCATAGGTTTGGAACCTTTTCATCCAACATATATCATAATTCGGGGTTACTATTTATGTAAATATATATATATACATATACATATATATATATATATAGTGTATATATATATAGTATATATATATTATGTGTATATATATATTAGATATCATAGTTGTATCCCAATGATATCCCAATCTTCCCAAAACAGACTAGTCCCAAGGGTCTCCCTCAGCACTTCCTCGCTTCGGTGGCGCCCCGTCTTCTGCAGATTTCTCAGAAGCTCTTGGGCTTCAGGCTGGAGCTGATGAAAGGCTGCGTGACAGCCCTGGGAAACAGCTGGTGAAAGGGCAGCAAAAAAAAGGCACAGAGGTTGTGACTGTGTTTCATGTACCTGTCCCATGTATCCATGTATTCTTGGCTGATTCTATTTTTCTTTTTCAGAATCGAACAGGAATTCCATCCCTCATATCCATGAATCATTACCCGACAGTATCAAACGTGGCAATTGAAAATCCACCATTCTTATGATGTTCCCAACTATCCGAATCTATTCGGGGATTTTCCAGCTTTCCAGCCAGCCACCTAAAATCCTACCGGAGGGTAATCTGACCGAAAATCCAATCAATATCAACGTCAAGTTGAAGTTCAAGTCCCTGAAGTTACCCTTGGCATTCTCTGTTCGTTTGAGCAGTGTTCAAAACCCTCTGTTGTTTAATGGATTGTGGTCATCCCCATTTATGTTTGTTGCCTAGTGACGAATCCCCAAAGGAATCCTCAACCAGCATTTACCAGTTGTATAATGTTGTATCCACTTATATCTCCCTATTTTCATGGTTAAGAACATGTTGAAACCCCTATGAACAACGACTCTAAAATCCTCAACCGCGCCTCGGCCCAGGCCTGCAAGTTCTCTGTACTGGCCACCTTGATTCGGATAGAAACCAGGCCTTCCCCATTTTGGGTCCTCGTTTCTAGTGGAATTTCTGGGTACCATGAAAGGCACCTGGCTTGGTGGATGCACCCCGCAATGATGGAGAACTCCGATTTCATCGCGATCCAAAATCATCCAAAGAAATCACAGTTGCGATAAAAAAAACACGAATCATCTGAAATCATCAAGAAAAATCAAGAAAATATGATCTCAGTACATGGCTTTGCCTGTGCAGTCTCAAAACGCGGTGCCCATTTAAACCATCATGTTCGCCATATTTGATGGCTGAGGGTGTCAAAACTATTGTCAAACAAAACCAATTGCAATATATTGATGGTTATATATCCCGTTAGAACCCAATTAGTACCCAACAAAATGCATGTGCTGATGGCAAAAAAAAATCACAATGATTTGCTTTATATTCCATGAATTCGCATAATGTCCATCCCATTAATAGCTCGTGGTTGGTTGTAAACTCCCATGATTGCTGGTTTTCAAGTGGCTAGCCCCCCGAAAAATCCTCATGATCATCCAAAATCCTCCCCCCTCCTCCAAAAAATGTTTGGCTTAAATATAGAGGATATTATGGATGATATATGGTTATTACCATGGTTATTATATGATTATGGATGATATATGTAGTTCTTGATATTATGATATATGACTACAGGAAACCATGGTTCGGAAACCCCCCAAATAGGAAACCCGGTTTCCTTTGGATTTTCCCGACAAAACGACGAGAAAAAACCCCAAGAAACATCCACTGAAACGAAACCGGTTGGTGGTTGACCTACCCCTCTGAAAAATATGAAAGTCACTTGGGATGATTATTCTCAATATATGGAAAAATAAATTCATGTTCCAAACCACCAACTAGAGAAAAGTTGGTTCTCAAACGTTCTCCTCTTCCCCCCAAACAAAATCAGATCTCCAACGGACTGCTGGGAAAATCACCGGCAAAGCATGCTGCGTGTTTTTCCATCCAACTTGGTCCCGTTTTTTTTCCCGGAGTTCCACCAATCCACCATCAATGATCACCATCCATTTAAGATCATTGGATGTCACCAAATGGTTTTGATCCCATTAATCCATTTGATGTTTAATGTCACCAATCCAAATGGTCCCATTAATCCCAAATTGGATTTTTAATGTCACCAATCATTTAATCCATCCGGGTTTTGGGGTCCCAAACATCACCACTTTTTCCACCGTAGCGACGGTGTAGGACAGCTCGGTGTCGCGGAACCAGGCCACTGCCTCGCAGAGGTCACCGATGTCATCGGCGATGTCCACAGGCACTGGGCCCAGCGCCAGCGCCACAAGAAGCGCCAGGAAGGCACCCAGCAGGGCGAAGGCACGGAGGGTGCCTCCAAGGCCCAGATAGATTAAGTTATTAAGATAGGACTAAGATTAGATTTCGATATTTTGCAGAGTATGTGGGATTAGATTAGAGATAGAGATAGAGATATTCGAGAGGGCATGGTTGGGGCTACTGGAAAAAAAAACCTTCAATCACCAAGTGGTACTAAAAACCAGCCCGACAAATCCGTGATGTCAATGCATTCAATGCCTGATGCATCACGCACTCCCGTTGCTGGTTGCCATACTCTAAGACTCTAAGACCTACCATCTGTAGCATATCCAGTTGGACCACGCCTAGGCAAAAACAGCATGGGCACCACAAGCAGCAACAAAATTTCTTGCAGCAGCCCATGGCCAAGAAGTTTTTGGAAGAATGGTGGATGTTTTTTCCGCGATGTCTCTGGAAAATTTCCCTTGGAATTGGAAGCTGGTTGAATGGCCATCTCGTGACAATTTGAGCCGCAGCATCTCAAGCGGACATGGGTCAAATTGAAGACCCAGGGATGCATTTACAATGTATATATATATGTAATTATATATAATACATCGTAAACCCTCAAATTTCTGTGTATACAATTTTGAACCATACCCATACCGTGAGTTTCGTCTCAAAATGTCTCTACAAGAGTGAACCAAGGCACTCAGAAATTGGGTCCTGCCCTGCACCCTTTTTGTTTGATCAATCCAAGTTTGAAGAAAAACAATTCTGATCCATAATACATAATATACGTTGATATACTGTAGAATTCTGATCCATAATACACAATATGCGTTGATATACTGTACAATTCTGATCCATAATACATAATATACGTTGATATACTGTAGAATTCTGATCCATAATACATACTATACGTTGATATACTGTAGAATTCTGATCCATAATACATAATATACGTTGATATACTG